>Ga0007854_10001961_pt1 | contig 12987 bp, 9 predicted proteins | sample CryBogCBH12Aug08_FD_60382 | JGI IMG/M metagenome (GOLD analysis project Ga0007854, IMG submission 60382) | Freshwater microbial communities from Crystal Bog, Wisconsin, USA - CBH12Aug08 | ecosystem: Environmental > Aquatic > Freshwater > Lake | place: Crystal Bog, Wisconsin, USA | collected...
CCAACACCGGTGCAGGCCGAAGCTCTGGAGATCGTTCAGGAAATCATAACGGCGGGCGATACGGGCGAAGAGGTCGTTGACCTTAGTGGCGCGTTGTTCGCCGGGCGTGTAATAGGCATTGCTCACGCAGATAGTCTAGCGGCGGACGGGACGGGTGGCAAAGCAGAGAAATATCTTTGCGTTGACCAGTGGCTTTGCTAGGTTCCGTTGTATGAGCTTGGTTGGAACACCGAAGAAAATTCTGGTGGTGGATGACAATGAGATTGTCATCAAGACCATTTCCTTGAAGCTCCAAGGAGCCGGCTATCAGGTGCTGACGGCCATGGATGGTTCAGCTGCAGTTGCTACCGCGCGAAAGGAATCACCGGATTTGATCTTGTTGGATTTAAGTTTTCCCCCGGATGTGGACGGCGTGGCTTGGGATGGCTTTCGGATTATGGAATGGTTTCACCGCCTGGACGCAGTGAAACGAATCCCCATTATTGTCATCACCGGAAGCGATGATCCAACGGCTAAGCAGCGGGCTACGAACACGGGAGCCGTGGCATTCTTTCAAAAGCCACTTGAGCACGATTATCTCTTGAGAGTGATTCGAGCAACGCTGGGTGAATCTGCCAAATGAGATAAATTCAAGCTTGCCAGATATTCAACCTCGATTATTATCAGTGAACTTTCGGACGCGAGCGTAGCTCAGTTGGTAGAGCATCACCTTGCCAAGGTGAACGTCGAGGGTTCAAATCCCTTCGCTCGCTCCATTTATTTTCTTCTCCGAGGATTAGTTATTTCATCAAAAAAGTTCCGTTTCATTACGTCTGAAAAAGACATTTAACCCAAAAATTCGATTCGCCCTAAAAATTATTGATAGGCCAAAGAAACTCACCGGCTTCACTGACTGGATTGAATTCTTGCGCTATTATTTTTTAGATATACTAATAAAACACTAATATCTGAGGGAGATACGCCTGAGATGCGAGCGGCTTGACCTATGGTTTTAGGTGAGATTCTTGATAGTTTTTGTCGTGCTTCAAGCCTTAAGTTATTGATAGCATAAAAGTCAAATCCGTCTGGGATTTTTTTATCTTCTAATGACTTTAGGCGTGTGACTTCAGTGTCTTGTCTATTGATGTAACCCTCATACTTAATGGCAATTTCAATTTGTTCAATATTTTCCTCATTGAGTGTGGGATTAACTCCAGATAACTCCTTATAAGAGATATTTGGTCTTGATAACAATTTTGCCAATGAATTACCATTTGAATATGTTAAATGCAAACGATTTAACTCTTCTTTAATGATTCTTTCCTTGATTGAAAATGAATTGTAATTTCGTAAAGGCAATAAACCGATTTCAAAGCCAAGTTGTGACAACCGCATGTCAGCATTGTCCTGTCGCAGCAACAATCGAAATTCAGCACGAGATGTGAACATTCTGTATGGTTCAGATGTTCCCTTAGTAACAAGATCATCAATCAAGACTCCTATATATGCTTGGTTGCGTCTCAAGACGATTGGATCAAGATTATTTACTCGTCTGGCAGCATTGATCCCAGCAATCAATCCTTGAGCTGCAGCCTCTTCATAACCAGACGTTCCATTGATTTGGCCTGCTAGAAACAGATTTTTGCATATTTTTGTTTCAAGCGAAGCGGAAATTTGTGTTGGAAAAACAAAATCATATTCAACCGCATATGCTGGTCTAAGAATTTCAGCGTTTTCGCAACCAATTAAAGATTGAACTAGGTCAATTTGAACTTCATATGGCAAACTCGTTGATAGTCCATTTACATATATTTCGTCGGTTTCGATTCCTTCTGGCTCAAGAAATATTTGATGTCTTTCTTTGCTGGAAAATCTAACAATTTTGTCCTCGATTGAAGGACAATATCTTGGCCCAATTCCCGTGATTGCCCCGGAATAAAGTGGAGATTTATGAAGATTACTATTAATCAAATTCGCAGTCCTATCGGTTGTATAAGTAACATAACATGGAAGTTGTTGGGCAAGCTTCCTAATCAACGGCTGTTCCAATTTTTCCTGATCAAAACAACCAAATTTCATTTTTGCTTGTTCCATGTGGAACAAATTTTTATTCCAATATGAAAAAAATGGAGGCGGATTGTCGCCGTTTTGAACTTCAGTTTTTGAAAAATTTATTGATTTTCTTAGCAACCTAGGAGGTGTGCCTGTTTTTAGTCTGCCCAACGCCAAGCCAATTTCTTGGAGAGACTTTGACAAACTCATCGCAGCAATGTCCCCAGCCCGCCCGCCTTGTGATTGGTTTGATCCAACATGAAGTAAACCTTTTAGAAATGTTCCTGTTGTTACAATAATTGTATTTGCATTGTATTGAATACCGTAACTTGTTTCAACTCCGTAAGCAATCTGATTTTCTTGTAAAATTTTTATGGCCTGATCTTGTTTTACTTCTAAGCGTGGTTGTCTTTCACAAACCCATTTAAGTCGTAATTGATATGCTTTTTTGTCACACTGCGCCCGCGGCGCCCAAACGGCCGGACCTTTCTTCTTGTTCAACATTCTAAATTGAATTCCTGTCATGTCAGTGTTAATGCCCATCTCACCTCCCAAAGCATCTATTTCTCGCACAATATGTCCCTTTGCCAAGCCGCCAATTGCAGGATTGCATGACATTTGACCGATGGCGTCAGCATTGATTGTTAATAGCAAGACTTCGCAACCCATCCGTGCTGCAGCTAGAGCGGCTTCTACGCCAGCATGGCCAGCGCCGACAACGATGACATCATATTTTTTTTTGCAGATAAACATGGGAAAATTATGGTAGAAAAAAACTCGAGGTTATTATAAATTTAAATAAACGAGATGATAATTTAGAATTATTATAAAAATCTGAACGATTCATGTCATTGCTGTTGGCGGAGCGAAAACAGTAAAATGACCTTGTAATATCTCTGGATATTATTTAATTAAGTCTTGAGCAACTAGAAAAAAACATGAAAAATAAAGCGATCAAATTCTTCTCTGGAGCGTTTATTATATTTGGGTTGATTGCACCCAATGTTCAAGCTCAAGGGAAGCTGACAAATTTGAATTTTTTTACCGTCTCATTTAGCTTGCAGTCTCAAGGGAGTATTAGTGATGATGGGACCACACGCATTTTCGCCAACTCTGTCAGCCGCAAGATTGATACCAAAGATTTGCTTAATCAACTCGCTCGCGATAAATATGCTCAAGGAAGTTACACCGCTAATTTTTTCCCTAGTGGTTCACAGTTAGCTCTATCGGGAGGTTTATTCATAGTCGTTGACCGCAATGACCAACTCATCGTGGATGTCTCTGACATTCTTCAATTTTTCAATGGAACAAATGAAGTTTTAAGTGGAAAAATTAATGATACCACTGGCTTGGCAAGTCCAACAATCACTGACCTGACGATTGTTCAACTTACTTTTGACGACACATTTATCCCCGGTGGCGGGCAATTAAATTTTTCTCTTCAGGGGCTGGATATGGTTAAAATCAAGGACACATCTCTTATCACTGGGGGTTATACTGAGGCTTCATCGGATAATGTGAAGAATATTACAGGAGCTGGCCAAATAAATGGCATTGCGTTCATTGTTGCTGGATCAATGCAGGGCAGCCGCAGTGAAAAGCTGGCTGTTCCTTAAGCTGGTCATTTGGAATCATAAAAAAATTTGTGCAAGGCCTGTTGGTGAATCTTGCCAAAGGCTAGTAGCTAAATTGAAGGATTCTGCATTGAGAGTATTAATCTGGCACATATATATTAGAAATGTGATAAGGTTAATTAAATAATTTAAGAGAATGGAGATTGAAAGAAGTTCGTGCCAGATTCGAAGATTAATGCTTTTATATTTGGCCGATGAATGTTGATAATCCCGAAATCAGTCTTGTCATTCCATGCTTCAACGAGGAAGGCAATCTGCGTGAACTTGTGAAAGCCATCCGTTTAGCAGTCGAGCCGTTAAAAATTTCCTACGAAGTCGTCATCACCGACGATTGTAGCAAGGACAAGTCGTGGGAAATTTTAAAGGAACTTGCGAGGGAAGATTCCCACATCCGTGTGCAAAAATTTGCTTTCAACTGCGGCGAGAGTGCGGCGAGCTTTGCCGGCCTCAAAGCCGCTCGTGGAAAATATTTATTCACGCTGGATGCAGATTTGCAGAACGACCCAAAAGATCTGCCAAAATTTTTGGAAGCTTTGAAGAACTATGATTGTGTCTGCGGCACTCGCGTGAAAGTGCGCGGCGAAGGAGATCATTTCATCCGCGTGGCGTCGTCACGCATCGCAAATGCTGTGCGGAACAAATTGTCTGGTGAGCAAATTTCCGATGCCGGCTGCACCTACCGTGCGTTCAAGCGCGAGTGTATTGAGAATCTAAAATTTTTTAAGGGCATGCACCGCTTTCTGCCGACGCTTTTTAAAATCGAAGGCCACACGGTCACGGAAATCGAGGTCAGCAACAATCCACGTTTTGCCGGGCAAAGCAATTATGGCGTGTGGAACCGGCTTTTTGCGTCATTTTACGATTTGCTCGCAGTGCGATGGATGAAAAAGCGAATGTTCAAATACCGGGTCGCCGAGCAAATCAACTGATTTGGCGAAGCTGCTATCCTGACGAGTTGAAACAAACTTGAAAATCAGCAACGGTTTGCGGACGATTGCCCAACTGGCTCATGGCTATTAACAGCTCCCGTATAATTGTCCACCGGTTCTGCGCCAAGTGTTCCGGCAAGCTTCTTTAGATGTTCCGGCGAATCAATTTGCTCCAGCATTTTCCGGGCAGCCGTCAGACGGTCGGCAATGCGCAAGTTGTCCGCAACGTCAGTGTAATTGGGCCGGCGTAAAAAGCCGTTGAGATAATCCACATGCCGCCGCCAGAGTGCGCGGTCGACCTTCTGCTTCGCCTTCAGCCGCGCCGCATACCAGTCGCTCGTCAGCAGATTTTCACGCGAGAATAATTTCCGAAATTCGACATCTTCCAAACCTTTGCCGTCGCCTTCATCGTTGAGCATGATGTGCAGCAACGCCTTCAGCGGCGGGCACGCCTGCGCGATGCTGCCGTCGTCAAAATACATTTTTGCAACGCGTTTCTGCGTGGCAATGATGTTCTCCATGCCGTCCGCAAAAATTTCTTTGCTCTGCAACTCCGGCTTCAGCATCGCCTCGGTGAAGACCGCGTGCGGATGGTTGAACACCCGGCCGAAAAAAGCGTGGACGAACCGCGCGTTGATGCGCCAGCCGAGCCGGCTCGCGAGGATTTTTTTTCCGTTGTGTTCGAAGTCCGCGCATTTTTCGAGGAGGCGGTTGGCGATCAGAAATTTTGGGTCGCGTTCCTCGGCGCTCATGCGCGACCAGACTTCCGGCACGATTAAACTCACGTCGTGATCCACGCGCAATTGTGGGCCGACGTAACCGGCGGCGGTGACAAATGCGTTGTGGCCGGTGACGATGAATGACACCAGTGCATTATTCAAATCCATGATTGGAGGCAGCGCATTGAACGGCCCTTTGGTCAGTGCGCCCTCGGAACCCGCGCCGGTGGTGGACGGCGATTTGCCGGTCATGCTGCAAATCACTTCCATGAAAAATTCTGGCAGTTCCATGTAATGCACCGGGTTGTAGCACGCCAGCGGACGGACGCCGCTGTCCGGCGGATTGTTGCGACGACCTGGCAACACTGCAGTTACTGGCGTGTGCAATGGTTGGCTCATCGGCACGCGGCGGCGCAGGCGTGCGGCGATTTCCGCAAGATAGGTTTCGCTTGCGCGAACGAGGTCGGGCCGCCTTTGCAGATAACGCGGATTTTTCGTCGGCTTGCCGTCCACGAGGCGCGGTTCGGCGGTGCAGACAAAATAATCGGGCCGGCCGGTTTCAGCAACTTCGCGGATGAACTTCTGCATCGGCTCGGTGAACTGGAAAAATCCCAGCGCGTCGGCGAGCATGGCCTTCGCATCGGCCGGCGTAAGCGCCTGGTAGTTGGAAAAGAAATTTTCCGTTTGCACGAAATCAATTTCGGCCTGTTTGTCGTAGCCGCGATGAATCGCGTCGTCGGGACGCTGAAACAATCGCTGTTCACAGTTTTGCGCGAACTTGAGCGACAGTTTTTTATCCGTGCCTTCCGGAAGATTTTCCAGCAAGCCGGCGGGAACGACCGTTGAGGCGGTGATGTCATCCTCCATCTGGACTTTCACTGCCGGATGAAAATCCTTCCGCAGGCCGAACGTGCGCCACGCGCCTTCGTCGTCGAAGCCGACGCGTAGACACGTCGTGACGAGTTTGCGGCCGTCGCATTTGAGCTCGTTGCCCGGCGTGCCGTTGATGATGTCCACGCTGAAATGCTCGCGCCAACGGCCGTTCCACTCCGGCTTGCAATAGCGTTTCACCACGAAGACAAGCTCCTTGACGTGCTGCGGCACGGAGTTGAGCCACGCGTTGTATTCCGGCGTGTAATCATGTTCGTCCGGAGTGAGCAGCTTGATGACCGAGCCAAGCGAGCGGTCGGATGAAAGCACGGAGCGCTTGTCCACGCGCGTCTTATCGGCGAAACGGTCGGAATAATCGCGGTTGATGAGCTTGGCCACACGGTCGAAATCCTCTTTCAAATCCGCAACGAACACCGGGCCGGTGAGAATCGCGTCGGTGATGGGCTTGGAAATTTCTGATTTGCCGCCGCCGGAAACTGTGCAGGGCTTGTGGCAGAATGTGCCTTCGGCCACCGTGCCGACCAGCCGCCATTGACGGCCGTGGCCGGGCGGTTTTTCCATTTTGATTTTGTAGCCGGACGGACGGACGTAGGTTTTATCCGGCGACAAGCGGATATTTTGCTCGCCGGAAACCGGGTTCAGCCAGGAAATCGTCTGGCTGTGCAAATCAAATTTCGCCGACGCGGGCACGTAAACGATTTCCGGAAATTTTTTGTCCACCGCATAGCCTTCCGGCTTCACCTCCATGATGTCGGAAAACATTTTTGTCATTTCGACAAACGAGTGCGGCAGCCGCCGCGACAGAATGTCGCCGTCAAACGCCTCACCCAAATCGTAACTCGGAAACACCAGCGCGCCGCCCGCGTGTTCCTCTTCCGCAAGGCCGAATAAATTCGCAGCAAAGCTCAACTGAGTCTTCACCTCTTTTTTGCAATAGCCGAAATAGTTGTCGGCGATGATGGTGACGATGACGCCGGATTCGTCACGGCAGGTCAGCTTGAACGCGTTGCCGCCGTTGTAAAGCTCGTCCTCAGTTTTCCAGCACATCCCGTCACGGCGCTGGCGTTCGGTGGCCTGGTCGAAGTGTGGCAGGCCGACGGATTTTTTTGTCACCTTGATTAGATGCGGCGCCAGGATGACGCAGCCGGTGTGGCCGCTCCAATGTTCGCTGTCGAGCGCGGAATCATTCTCGGGCAGCAGCGGGTCGCCGCCGTTTTCAAAAATCGCCTCGACGAAATCAAGATTGCTGACGAGGTTGCCCGGCACGAAGAAACGCACTTCCATCGTTTTCATTTTCGTGAAGCCGGGAACTTCGGGACAAACGAGCGGGCGCAGTAACAGCGTAACAAAACATTCCGCCGGCTGCGGCTGTGTGGAAGTGAACGGCAGTTTTAAAAGTTCCGGCGGCGGCGTGAGCGCGAGCTGGAGGATTTTCGCGAACGTGATTTTCGGCACGCCGAGCTTGTCGTCGGGAATGGGCAAACCGCCTTCGGTGACATGAAAAATTCCCGCCGTCGTGCGGCGGTCGCTTTTCGGATTGTGCAAAACGCCTTGTTTGACGCGGTAAGAATTGATGATGTCCGACGCAAAATCATCGCGATCCACCGGCAGCGAGAGCACGCGTGCGAGTCCGGCGCGGTCGAGGGTGAACGTGCGCGCGGGCAGTTTCGGCACCGGCACGTCCTGCAAATAATCGTAGAGAAATGTCTGGATGCGCTGGTCGGCAGGGCAGAGGTGCTGGCCGAGCAGGCGATCCTTCTCGCGCGATTGCGCGGCCATGGCGGCGGTGATTTCGGCGAACTCCGAGTTTCCCTGCATCGGCACCGGCGGGCAGCCGATGAGAGCGAGTTTCACATTGATGTGGGCAATAAGGTGCGCAGGCAGTTGGCTGTTCATGGCAAAACGGGTATTTTCAGTCCGCTGGACCGAATCCTTTGCCACAAGCTTGCTGGCGGGAACGGCTTTGGCAACTTTTTTTTCGCGGACTCCGCATTTTTTTCAACGGCCACCGCTGGACTGGGCCGGATTTTTCAGCGGACCGGGCGCAGGAGACTTATTGCTAGCTTGGTTGTCACATTGTTGTTACAAGTGAAACCGGTGTGAGTCAAAAACAACCATCCCCAGTCATACCGACGATAATCCGCCTGGTGGCCTTTTTGACGTTTTGTTTTTCCGGCGGACTGCTGCTCAAAAAATCCCTGCTGCCCTACGATCAGGTCAATCTCTTCTGGCCGGTGGCCGGGCTGGCGTTGGCACTGACGATGCAGGCTGGCTGCCGTTTCTGGCCGGTGACTGCGTTTGGTGTGGGTCTGTTCCTGTATGTCGGCGGTGTGCCGCCGGGATATTTTATTGCCGCGACGGCAATGGGCAGCACCCTCGCCGCGCTGCTGTGCAGCTTTTTGTTCCGACGATTTTTGAAATTTGAAAACGCTTTCGAGCGTGTGCGCGGCGTGACCGCCTATGTCTTGGTGGCGGGCGGCCTCGTGGCGGTGCTCAATGCCACGCTCAATGTCACTGGGCTGGCGCTGGCGCAAAAAATTTCCTGGGGCCTGCTATTGCCGAACCTCCTGTTGTGGTGCATGCCCAATGCGCTGGCTTTGCTGGTGCTGGCGCCGGTTTTCATCGTGTGGTCTGCGCCTTCGCTCTGGCGCTTGGATTTGCGGCAAGCCCTTGAAGGGGCGCTGTGCGTGGTGGGGCTGGCGACGAGCACGCTGATTGCCATTGCGGTCTGGTTTTTTTACGGCATCCACAATTATCCGCTGGCGTATCTGCCGGTGCCGTTTTTGCTGTGGGGCACGTTCCGGTTCGGCCCGCGTGGCGCGGCCACCGGCACGCTGGTGGTGACGGCGCAGGTTTTTTACATTTTGTTCCAGAAGCACGGGCTGGCGGAAAATGATCCGGACACGCTCCAGTCCATCGGCAATTACATTTGTATTCTCGCGGTGGCCAACTTGCTGCTCGCCGCCGCCGTCGCCGGTCGCCGTCGCGCGGAAATCAACCTCGCGGAAAATGAAAAACGGCTGCGCACCGTGGTCACCGGCCAGTCGGAACTGATTTGCCGCTTTTTGCCGGAAGGCGAAATCACCTTTGTCAATCTGGCCTTCTGTGAATTTTACGGCCAGACCGAGGCGCAGTTGCTCGGCACAAATTTTTTCCAGAAGCTCACGCCGGTTGAAGCCACGGCACTGCGGGAAAAGCTGCTGACGATTTCGGAGGACGTGCCGGTCTGGACGTTTGACCGTCGCGCCAAGGCTGCCGATGACCGTATGGAGTGGCAGCAGTTCAACCTCCGCCGGTTCGCGCGCGACGGCGGCAACGGTTTTGAATATCAGGCCGTCATCCAGAACATCACCTCGCGCAAGCAGGCCGAACTGGCCGTGCAGGAGGCCAAGGCTTCGCTGGAGGCGATGAACTTCCAGCTTCGCAACGCCGCCAAGGAGGCCAACGCCGCCGCCGACCAGGCCAACCGCGCCAACGCGGCCAAGAGCGAATTTCTGGCGAACATGAGCCACGAGATCCGCACGCCATTGAGCGGCATTCTCGGCATGGTGGAGTTGCTGGCGCAGTCATCGCTGGATGCGCGGCAAAAAGGTTTCGCCAAGGCGGCCACCGAGAGCGCCAATGCCCTGCTCCACGTCATCAACGACGTGCTGGATTTTTCCAAGATCGAGGCCGGCAAGATGACCATCGCGCAGGAAAATTTTTCACTCCGCGAAATCGTGGACGGCGTGCTGGAAAACGCCTCGACGCGCGAGCCGGGGAAAAAAATCAACCTTGCCGCCGTCGTGCGCCGCGACGTGCCGCACCAGCTCACGGGCGATGCCATCCGGCTGCGCCAGGTCCTGCTGAATCTGGTGGGCAACGGCATCAAATTCACCGACCGCGGCGAAGTCATCGTCCGCATCCAGCCGCTGGTGCATGCGCGCGGCGAAATCCGGCTGCGGTTTGAAATCAGCGACACCGGCATCGGCCTGACGCCCGAGCAGACGCAGAAATTATTCCAGCCGTTCATGCAGGCGGACACTTCCTCATCACGGAAATTTGGCGGCACCGGCCTCGGCCTCGCCATCTCGCGCAAAATCATCGAGCTGATGGGCGGGCGCATCGGCGTGCACAGCGCGGCGGGTGTGGGATCGACGTTTTGGTTTGAACTGCCATTTGCCGTGCCGCCGCAGCCGGCGCTGGAACGCAGTTATCCCGGCCTCGTTTTTGCGCAGGTTTTTATCGCCGCGCCCAACGCCAGCCTGCGCGAATCACTGGCTGAACGGCTGCGCGGCTGGGGTATGGACTGCCGCGAAGTCGCCACCAGCGATGAATTGCGGCGCATCCTCCAGCACGAACTCCGCGCCTGCGTGATGCCGATTGTTCTTTGCGATGACGAAATGGTTGAGCAGGGTGGGGCCAAGCTGCGCCAACAATTCGCGGAAAGTAAGGACCATGTTCAATGCGTCTTGCTGGCCGGGCCGACTTCCGTGCTCGGTGGCGACCAGAATGACCTGGCCCAGTTCGCTTGTGTGTTGCTCAAGCCAGTGCGCGAACTGTCCTTGTTCGATGCGTTTGTGGATTTGATTGCCGGCAACAAGCCGGAAACCTTGCGGCCGGTTCATCTGCCCGGCGACACCGAGATTTTCCGCCGCCCGCCCGCCATCAAGCGCACGCCGATTTCCAATTTGCGCATCCTGGCCGCCGAGGATCATCCATTTAACCGCAAGCTCTGGCAGCTCATGCTCGACAGTTTTGGGGCCCGCGCCGACTGGGCGGAAAATGGCCGCGAAGCCGTCGAAAAATTTCAGGCCGGCAGTTACGACGCCGTTTTGATGGATTGCAACATGCCGGAACTTGATGGCCACGAGGCCACCGCCGCCATCCGGCACCTTGAGGTTGAGCGCAACCAGAATGAGCACGTCCGCATCATCGCCATCACCGCCAACGCTTTGGTCGGCGAACGCGAACGCTGCCTGGCCGCCGGCATGGATGATTATCTGGCCAAGCCATTCACCGCGCAGCAGCTTTATCAGGCCCTGCTCGTCGCCTGCCCGGAAAATCCGGCCGGCGTTGATAACTTCAATCCGGACAAGCTGGAGCAGCTTTGCAACGAGCTGGACCGCGCCGCCGTCTGCGAAATGGTGGGCGATTTTTTGAACGAGCTGCCGGACCGGCTCAAGGAAATCCACCGCTTGCACGCGGCCGCCCAGTGGCCGGAACTCAAGCGCGGCGCGCATTCGCTCAAGGGCTTGTTTGCACTCTTCGGCTGTCTGCCGCTGTCGGAAATTTTTCAGGCCATCGAGCAGGCCGCCGGCGCGGAAGATGCGCCCCGCACGGCGGAGGTTTTGCAAAACCTCGATGCCGAGGCAGAAAAGGCGGCTGGCTGTCTCCGCGACTGGCGGAAAAACCAGCCGGCTAGCGCCTGAATCCGCGTTAGCGACCGGCTGTTTTCAGCGCGACCAGATAATCGCACCACGCCTGAATGCCGTCGCCGGTGCGGGCGGAGAATTCAAAAATCTTCGCGCGCGGACTCGCTTGCCGGATGTTTTTCAACGCCAGTTCTCGGTCGAAATCCGCCGCTGCCGCCATGTCGGTTTTGGTCACCCCCACCACGTCGGCGGAATGGAACATCGGCGGATATTTCAACGGCTTGTCTTCGCCTTCCGTCACGGAATGCAGCACCACACGCACGGCTTCGCCCAAATCAAACGACGCGGGGCAGACGAGATTGCCGACGTTTTCGATGATGAGCAAATCCAGCGCGCGCAAATCGAGCTGCTTCACCGCCTCGGCCACCATGCCGGCTTCGAGATGGCAGAGCGTGCCGGTGGCGATTTGCACGACGGGCGCGCCGGTGGTGCGCAGCCGCGCGGCGTCGTTGTCCGTCGCAAGATCGCCCACGATGACGGCGCAGCGCAAGCGGCCTTTCAATTCGTTGAGGGTCTTTGTAAGCAAAGTGGTTTTGCCTGCGCCCGGCGAGGAGACGACGTTCAGCACCAACAAATTCAAGGCTTTGAATGCGCCACGATTTTGTTCCGCCGCGCGGTCGTTGGCGTTCAAGATGCCGGTGTTCAAATTCAAAATATGGTGCGCGTGGCCATGGTGGTGATGTTCGTGTCCGTGCGCGTGCGAAGGTCCGTGGTCGTGATGCGAATGCGTGATGACCGTGCCGTCCGGCAGCGTGTGGGTGTGGGCATCAATTTTCCGGTCGCCGACTTGGTAGGGACCGGGTTGGGAGCAGCCGCATTCTTGGCACATAATTTTTTATTTAAGAGATTTCCAGCGACGCCAGTTCCATTTGCTTGCCGCGCCGCAAATCGCCGCTGGGCTGGTGGCAGCGCGGACATTCGTATTTCAAATCCGCCGTTTCAAATTCCGCCGCGCAATCCGCGCACCAGCAGACGGCGGGCACTTCCTCGATTTCCAAAACGGCTTGTGCCGCAAGCGACTTGTCCTTCAGCGCATCAAACGCGAACTGTAGCGCCTCCGGCACCACGCCAGAAAGTTTGCCGACGCGTAGTTTCAGTCGGTGAATTTGCGTCGCGCCGGCCGCGCGCGTTTTTTGCGCGGCAGTTTCCAGCGCGGCTTCCATGATGCCGAATTCATGCATGGCAAATAATATTCTTTCTTATCGCTACTTGGCATTATGGCGCAACCCCGCCGCGTCCGCCGCACAAAAATTGCCATTTTCCCCGCCTAAAAAATCCGGTTGAAGTTCGCCGGCCGTTCGGAAAACATCTGCCATGCTCTCACGCGTCTGTTCGGCGGCCGTCAACGGCATAGACGCCTATGCTGTCG
>Ga0007854_10001962_pt1 | contig 12985 bp, 12 predicted proteins | sample CryBogCBH12Aug08_FD_60382 | JGI IMG/M metagenome (GOLD analysis project Ga0007854, IMG submission 60382) | Freshwater microbial communities from Crystal Bog, Wisconsin, USA - CBH12Aug08 | ecosystem: Environmental > Aquatic > Freshwater > Lake | place: Crystal Bog, Wisconsin, USA | collected...
TGCATTACGGTGCGACATGGAAGCCTCCGGTTTGTAGTTGTTTCGCAACCACCACAATTCCGGAGGCTTCCGCCTATGTCAAAGTGTCACCAACGTGTTGGCCGGGTACATCTAGGCGTCGGTGGGCTCGTCGCGGCTCTGCTCGCCGCGGGCCTCGCACTCGGTGCCTGCGGCACCGGATCGGCCGTGAGCGACGCGCGCGCGTCGTGTCGACACGTGACCCGCGCGCTCGCGATACAAAGACGTAGCGAGCAGCCCGGGCTCTCCACGGCGCAGCGTCAAGTGCTCGAGGGCCGAGCCATGGGCGAACTCCTCAAGGGCAGTTCGGCCGCGGCCGCGGCGACGTCGGCCGACGGGAGTTGGAACGCCCTGCAGACCACCATCCAAGAGTCGGAGCGGGTCCCGCTCAGCGATCTGGTGCCGGCGCTGACCCGGCTCTGCCAGGTCGCCAATTCCTCTTCCCCCTACCTCTAGGGGGCGACGCCCCTAGTTGGCGGCGGGGAAACGCTGACGGAGCCACTCGAGCGAATTGGGCTGCTCGATGGCGTCGTCCCAGCCCTCGAGCAAGGACTCGAGGTGCTCGTGATTGGCCACCTTGCCGATGATCACGACCGTCATCTCGCTGACCGGTTCGGCGCTCGGCAGGTAGTCGCCGAAGGCGTCCTCGGTGATGGTGGCGTCGGGTTCGATCATCAAGTAGAGCTCGCCGGTCGCCTCCACCCAGGACAACTCGTAGTGGTTGCCCTCGGCGTCGGTCCAGTCGTCGCCGTATTCGAACTCGGCGCTCTCGCGTCGCGCTTCGTTGCTCTCGTAGAAGGTTTCGAGGTCCATGTCTTCAGCCTAGGACACCGTCGATGTTCGTTTCGATGTGTGTGCGGATGTGCGCGAGAAATGTCGCGAGGGAGGGTGCGGGGCTCTGAGTCCCCCTGGCTGGACTCGACCCATGACACTTTCCCACGACTACCTCGGACAACTACGCGACGACTGGCGCTGGCGCGGGCGCAGCGAGGCGGCGCAGCGCTCCTGCGCCGCATTGCGCGAACGCCACCCCGACATCGGCCTCGAGGGCCTACGCGACCTGGGCGACGTGGTGGCGAGCCTCGACCGCGGTGGGGGACGCACGGTGCTCGAGCGCGCCCGCATCGTCCAGGCCCTCCTCGTCGAGGCCGACGACCCCGAGCTACGCCGCGCCCTACTGCAGACCCTCCTGCCCGGCGTCGTGAGCGTCTGTCGGCAGTTGCGTTTCGGTCAGGGAATCGTGACCGAGGCGCACGAGACGGTGGGCATGGCCGTCTCGCTGCTCGAGGAGTTGCTGAGGGACTGGGCGGGCCAGTCGCGCCCCTACGCGGCCCCCGACCTGCTGTCGGCGCTGCGCGGGCGGCTGCGCCGCTGGCTGTTGAAGGAGAAGGAGGCCCTCGCCTCCGGCGGCGGTGACGGCGGGCTCGAGACCCTGGCCAGCGAGCCGAGCACCCTCCTCACCCGCCTCGAGCTCCTGCGCGAGGGACCCCATCGACGTCTGGCCGATCTCACCTATCGCTGCGTCGTGGCCGGCGTGCCCCTGCGCGACCTCGCCCGCGACGATCGCTCCTCGGTGCCCGCACTGCGGCGAGAATTGCAGGTCTTCGCCCTCGCCCACCTCCTCGGATGAGGGACTTCGTGGCCCCGGACGACCAACTACCTCTAATCTTCGATAACCATGGCTCGGCGATTCACTCTTCGCACCTCGCATCTGCTGATGTGGTCGAGCCCCCTGCTCTTGCTGGTGCTGGTCTTCACCCTCAACTCGCGGCCCCTGCACCCCTCGACGAGCACGACCAGCACCACGTCGCGCGTCAGTACCACGACGAGCACGGTGCCGCGGACGACCATCGCGACGACGACCACCGAGGTCACGACGACCACCAGCGCGCCGACGACGACCAGCCCGGCGACGTCGACGACCACGAGCTCGCCCGGGAACTCAAGCGCCGCGACCACGACGAGCGTCGTCCCCGGCGCCCTGGTGGCCAGCGGAAGTCTCAGTCTCAGCCAGCCCAACGCCGTCGAACCCCTGCGCGGACCCGGCGCCTGGGTGCTGCGCAGCTCGCACAACGTCTCGAGCTCGCTCCTGTGTGGACCACGCGACGAGGTCGTCACCTCCATCATCCGCCTCGCCGCGGGCCAGAACTGTCAGCTCAACATCATCGTCGACACCGGAGTGCGGACCACGTGGACACTCAACACCGTTCGCTGAGGAGCTTCGCCACCGGCCCCCTGCAGGGAGTGGCGCTCGTGCTCTACTTCGTGCTCCTGCCCTACGTCATCGAGACCAAGTGGCGCTTCTCCTACGGCGTGGACAACGGGGCCGTGCTGCGGGACCTGCTCGTGGGCCTCTCCCTGTTCTGGCTGACCTTCCTCACCTTGTTGATCGTCTACGTGCGCCAGTTGCGCCAGCGACGCGCGCTACCCGCCAACGGCTGCGCTTGGTTGGCCGGAGTCATCTTGTCGGCGCTGCCCTTTTTGATGTCCTCGAGCGCGGGAGCGGCGACGGCGGCGCCCACCGCGAGCCACCGGCCACCGGCCGCCGCGACGAGCGCGGTGCGCAGTGAGTCACCCGCGCTGCACGCCCCGGCGCCGCGGCCCGACTCCGAGGTGGGGCTCTTCGCCCTGGCCCTGGCGGCCAAGGGACGCCGCGACCGGCTCGAAGCGGCCGGCGACGGCGACGACCTCGACGACCTGGCGCAACGCCTAGCCGAGGGTGACGAGACCCTCGTGGCGCGGCTGCGCGACGTGATCGGCTCCGACCTCGACGGCGAGGTGGTGGTCGGCGAGGACGCCGTGATGGTCGAACCCCGCTACGACCCCGAAGCCGTGGCGGTCTCCTTCATCGGTCCGCGGCCCGGGGGCTTCGCCTTGGGCTACGCCCGGGAAGGCGGGACCCTGCCCATCGACCTCGAGCTGAGCCGCGAGGAACTGCGCGTGCGCATCGTGGCCCTGCACGAGGGCCGGGTGAGCTTCGCCGCCGACGAGTCCGAGCTGCTGCGTCAGCTGCTGCGTCGCCGCGACGAGCGCACCCTGGTCGTCTACCTCGCCGACCCCGCCGACCTCGACGAGGATCTCCGCGAACTCTGCGTCACCCTGCGCCCGGCGACCGGCACCCGCGCCGCGTCGCCGCGTCGCGAGGTGCGCGTGGAGCTCCTACGGTCCTATCCGCAGGTCCAGGGGCTGGTCGAGGACTTCACTCCCACCCTGCGGCGGCGCTGCCTGGAGATGGTGGCCTACCTGGCCATGCACCCCGGCGAGGCCGTCACCGGCGACCGACTCCGCAGCCGGGTGCTGGTGCACGCCAACGTGGACGCCTCGCGCACCACCCTCAACAACACCGCCTCCTCACTGCGCCGCGCCCTGGGCGCCGACGCCCAGGGCGCGCTGCTCGAACCGGTGTCGTCGGGTCTCTACCGCCTGCGCGGGGTGAGCCTCGACGTGGCCGACTTCCACCGCGCGGTGGCGCGCAGCCGCGTCGCGAGTCCCGACGAGGCCTACGAGCTCTACGTGGCCGCCCTGCGCCTCGTGCACGGCGAGGTCTTGGCCAGCGTGCTCAAGGGTTTCGAGTGGTTCACCTTCGAGGGGCACCGCGCCCAGCTCCAGCGCGACGGCGAATGGGTCGCGCGCGCCCTGCACGACGCCGCCCTCGAACGCGGCGACGTGGAGACCGCCTTCTGGGCGCTGCGACAGGGACTCTGGCTCGACCCCGAATCCGAGGACCTGCTCGACGCGCTCTCGCGCGTGCCGCGCCTACGCCAGTTTGGCGGCGATGGAGCCGGCGCTGCGCAGCACGAGTCCGTCCGCACCGGCCGCGCTGTAGCGATGAGCTGGGCGTTCGAGCGCTTCGGCCGTTAGGTCGCCCAGTAGCGTCGCGAAGGGCAGCGGCGGGTCGACGAAGAGGTGCTTGGAGAGCGAGCCAGGGATCGTGTTGATCTCGTTGACGTAGAGCTCGTGCTCGTTGGCCAAGAAGTCCACCCGCGCCACTCCGCGCACCTGGGCGATCTCGGCGATGCGCCGCGCGGCGTCGCGCAGGGCCTCGGCCTGTCCGGCGGGCAGCTGGGCGGGCAGTTCGCGCGGCGCCGACACCATGCCCTCGCCGCCGACGTACTTGTCGCGGTAGTCGAGGATCTCGGCGTTCTCGCTGCGCCGCAGGGGCTTCTCGATGGCCGAGAGCTCGACGCGGGGATAGCTGCGCACGGCGATCTGCACGTCGGTGAGGTCCGCTCGGAAGGGCTCGACCACGCAGCCGCGCGAGAGGTGCACGTTGGTGACCAGCCGGGCCTTGGCCGTCGCCAAGTCCGCGACCACGTCGATGCCGATCGAGGAGCCGCCGAAGCGCGGCTTCAAGATGTAGGGCCCCTCGAAGGCGAGGGACTCGGTGTCCGCGCCCAAGAGGGCGCGCTCGAGCGTGGGCAGACCCGCCTGGGCCACCAGGGTCGAGAAGGCCCACTTGTCCATGCCGAGCGCGGCCCCGGCCACGCTGGGGCCGCTGTAGGCGACGCCGGCCAGGTCGAGCGCGCCTTGGAGTGTGCCGTCCTCACCGGGCCCGCCGTGGGTGGCCAGGATGACCGCGTCGATCTCGAGGCGTCGGTCCTTCGACAGCCGCCCGCCGCCGGCGTAGAAGCCGCCCTCGGCGCCCAGGCGCAGGGAGAGCTCGCTGGCCCCGCGCGGCACGCCCTCGAGGAAGGCCTCGGCCTCGGTGGTGGCGGGCACCTGGACGAAGTCGCCGGTCTTGGTCCAGTAGATGCCCACGGCGTCGCCGCGGTTCTGGTGGAGTTCGCGCAGGGCCAAGAGGCCGGTGAGGATGGAAATATCGTGTTCGGGGCTGGGCCCACCGAAAAGCACCGCGACTGTCACCGACTACCTCCGAAAGATTCAGATATCAAGGGTAGTGGTCGGGCAGGTCGTTGAGGTACAGCACGGCGTCGCCGGCCACCAGCGACGAGCGCACCCAGGCCACCGCCTCGTCGCGCAGGCGCAGGTGCTGCGCCTCGGGTCCGTATCCCACCATCAGGGCCGCGGCGTTGGTTCGCCCCACGACGACCAGTTGCGCGCCCCGGCGCGCGACCTCGCGCCCTAACTCCTCGTTGGCGGCCGCCTGCTCGTCGCCGAGTTCGATGAGCCCCGGCGTGACCACCACGCGCCGCCCCGCGACCCCGAGGGAGTCCAGGAGATCGAGCGAGGCGCGCGCGCTGGCCGGATTGGCGTTGAAAGTGTCGTCGATCAGCACCACCCCCGAGGGTGCGGTCGCCACCGTGGCGCGATTGGCGACGGGCGCCAGGGCGCCGAGCCGTCGGGCCAGTTCGCCGGTTGTCGCCCCCAGTTCGAGGGCCGCGGCCAGCGCGCAGGCCACGTTGGTGGGCTGCAGTCCGGCGACGGCGGGGACCTCGGCGACCTTGAGTCCGTCCACCCAGACCCGCCAGAGTCCTTCGGTCGGCGTGACGCGCACGTCGGCGGTCGGATTGGCGGAGCCCGCGGTGCGCACGCGCCGCTCGCCCAGTCGCGACGGCCAGGTGGCGAGGCGCGGGTCGTCCGCGTTCACGATGACCACGCGGGCCTGTTCGGTGATCTCGAACTTCGCGCGCTCGATCACGTCCAGGCTGCCCATGCGCTCGAGATGCACCGGACCGATGGCGGTGATCACCGCGATCTCGGGCGGGCACCATGCGCACAGCGCCGCTATTTCGCCGGGGCCGTAGGTGCCCATCTCGGCGATGAAGACGCGGGTGCCGTCGGCCAGGTTCTCGTTGATCGAACGGCTCAGTCCGGCGCGGTTGTTGAAGCTCTTGGGCGTGGCGACCACTCCCCCGTCGCCGCGCAGCAGGTCGGCCAGGTGGTTCTTCGTCGAGGTCTTGCCGTAGGAGCCGGTGATCGCCACCACCAGGGGGTGCACCCGCGCGAGGCGCTGACGCGCCTGGTCGACGAAGCGGCCCGCCAGCCGGTTCTCGTAGGGCTCGAGCGCGGCGGCCGCGAGCCCCAAGGTGAAGGGCACCGCCCAGACCATGAGGGCGCCCACCACCAGTCCCGCTCCCGCGACCACCGCGGCGAGGCTGACCGCGGCGGAGATCGCCAGGGCCGCGACCGCCACCGTGCGCAGCCGCCGGGTCCACTGCAGGGCCGAGGTGCGCCCCCGTGGGCCCAGTCCCCAGGGACAGCACAGCCCGTAGGCGATGGTCACGACGACGAGCGGGGCCGCCAGCGAGGCGAAGACCGCCACGATCACGACCACCGGCAGCGCGCAGCACAAGACGTAGCCGAGCGAGATCGGGCGGTAGCGCCGCAGGGTCGCGACGCGGGCGTAGCGCAGACTCGGGAAGGTCCAGCGCCGCCAGAACCTGGCCGGAGCGGCCGCTTCGTAGTGTTCGCGCTGCAGGACGCGAAGCCAGCGCAGCATCTGGTCCACGTAGGCCGCGGCGAGCCCGAGCCCGCCCGCGAGGAGCCACACGAGCCTCACGAGGGCTCCAGCATCGCGCGCACCTGGGCCACCAGCGCCGCGGGCGCCTGGGTCGGCAGGAGGTGACCGACGCCGTCGAGCACCTCGAGGCGCACCTCGGGTGAGTTGCGCAGGAGGTCGCGGGCGCGGGTCGCCACCTCGAGGGGCACGTCATGGTCCTCGCCGCCCCAGAGCAGCGACACCGGGGCCCTCACCCGCGCCAACTCCTCCTCGTAGCTCTCGTTGACGCTGACGACCAGGATCTCGCGCAGGAGTCCGCTCGCCTGGCGGTAGTCGCTCGAACCGTACTTCTGGCGCGCCGCCTCGAGCCGAGCCTCGCTGAGCAGACCGGCGCGGCGCAGCGCCCGCACCAGTCGGTAGGCGGTGGGCGGGCGACGCGTCGCCGCACGGCGCAACAGCGGCACCCCGGTCAAGACGAGGCCGCGCACCGCGCCGGGGTCCCGCGCCGCCACGACGGTGGCCACCCGCCCGCCGAAGGAGTGACCCACCAGCACCAGCGGACCCTCGGCGCATTCGCCCAGGACGGGGGCGACGAGGTCGGCGTAGAGCGCGGCACCACCCGCGCGCGAGGGCGGCGGCGAGGCGCCGAAACCCGGCAAGTCCAGGGCCAGCGACGAGATCCCCTCACGCGCGGCCGCGGACGCGGCGGCGGCGAAGTCCGCGTGGGAGCGTTGCCAGCCGTGCAACCACACGACGCGCACCGGCCCCTCGCCATAGGTCTCCCCGAAGATGGTCCCCTGGGAGAAGGCGCGCAGCACGTCAGTAAGGTTACCGAGGTGCTCTCGAGTGCCGGCGTCACCCCCTCGCGGTAGCGTCAAGGGCGATATGGACGAGATCGCCTTCTCCGACGAGCTCCTGGTGGGACTGACCCCCGAGCAGCGTGAAGCGGTGACCTCGCCCGCTCGCCGACTGCTGGTGCGCGCCACCGCCGGCTCGGGCAAGACCCACGTCCTCACCCTGCGGATCCAGCGACGCATCGCCCTCGGCGAGGTTGACGCCGATCAGGTCCTCGCGATGACCTTCACCCGCAAGGCGGGCGACGAACTACGCAAGCGCCTCTTCCGATCGGGCATCCGCGACGTGCGCGCCGGGACCTTCCACCGAGCGGCCATGACCATCGTCAACGAGTACCGCCGGGACCACCAGCTCCGCGCCCTGAGCGTCGAGGCCAACCGGCGCCGATTGGTCACCCTGCTCGCCCAGCAGTTGCGCGAGAGCGGCGAGGTGAGCCTCGAGGACTGGCAGCTCCCTCGACTCGAGCAGGAGATCGGCTGGGCGCTGAGTCAGGGTTTCAACGGCGCCGCCTACGCGCGCGCGGCCCGGCGGGCGCGACGCGACGCCCCCCTGCCCGCCGCCACCTTCGCCGAGGTCCTCGACCGCTACGTCGGCCTGTGCCGCTCGCGCGGCGTCGTGGACTTCGACCTTTTGCTGAGCGAGGCCATCGCCCTGTTGCGCGACGAGCCCGACGTGCGCGCCGCCTTTCGCCACCGCACCCGCGCGCTCTTCGTCGACGAGACCCAGGACATGAATCCCCTGCAGTTCATGCTCCTCGCCCAGATGGCCGGCGACGACCCCGACCTCTTCTGCGTGGGCGACCCCAACCAGTCCATCTACGGCTTCAACGGCGCCAATCCCCAACTACTCGCCGAGATCGTGCGCACCTGGCCCGACACGCTCACCCTCGACCTGACCCGCAACCACCGCTCGACCGCGCACATCATCGCGGTGGCCAACACGCTGCTCGAGCCCGGGGCCCGGGGCATCGAGCCGGCGCACGACGACGGCGACGTCCCCCTGGTGCGCGGCTACGCCACCGACCTCGAAGAGGCCCAGCACGTCGCCACCTGGCTCTCGGCCCACCACCAGCCGGGCAGCCCGTGGCGGTCGATGGCGGTACTGGCCAGGACCAACGCCCAGCTCGACGTCATCGGCGAGGTGCTCGAGGCGGCCGCCATCCCCTTCGAGCGCCGCGGACCCGAGCACTCCCCGGCCTCGGACCTCGCCACCCCCGAGTTCGTGTCGCGACGCCTCGAGCCCGACGCGCCCGACGCGGTGGCCCTGACCACGATCCACCGATCCAAGGGCCTCGAGTTCCAGCACGTGGTGGCCATCGGCTGGGCGGAGGGGCAGCTCCCCCACTACAACGCGACGACGCCCGAGGAGCTGGCCGAGGAACAGCGACTGGCCTACGTCGCCCTCAGCCGCGCCGAGCAGTCCCTGTTGATCACCTGGAACAAGGGGCGCAACGATCCGCGCTTCGCCGACCGTGAACCCTCGCGAGTCCTCGCCCCCATCCAGGCGGTCCTCGCCGAGATCGAACGGCGCAACGCCCCCCTGCGGGGCGAATCGCGTCGTGAGCGCCTCGCGGCGATCCGCCGCCAGCTCGAGGCGGCCGCTCCGGTCGAGCAACCGTCGCCGCCCGTGTTGGGGCGCTGAGTCAGGCCAGGTCGGCGACCACCGGGGCGTGGTCCGAGGGCTTCTCGCCCTTGCGCGCGTCGCGGTCGACGAAGGCGTCGCGCACGCGCGCCGCCGTCGCGGCGTCGCTCAGCAGGTAGTCGATGCGCAGGCCCCAGCCCCGGCGGAAGCAGCCGTTGCGGTAGTCCCACCAGGTGAAGCTCGGCTCCTCGGGGTGCAGGCTCCGTCCCAGGTCGACCAGTCCGGTGTCGAGCACGGCGTCCAGGGCGGCGCGCTCGGCCGGTGAGACGTGGGTGGCGCCCTCGAAGGCGCTCGGGTCGTAGACGTCGAGGTCGCTCCGGGTGACGTTGAAGTCGCCGCCCACCATCACGGCCTGCTCGGGGTCGCGAGCGGCCAACAGGTCGCGTAGCGAGGCCAGCCAGCGCAATTTGTACTCGTAGTGCGGGTTGTCGAGCGCCCGGCCGTTGGGGATGTAGCAGGAGTACACCCGCAGCCCGCCGCAGGTGGCGCCGATGAAGCGGGCTTCGTCATCGCCCTCGAGACCACGCACCACGTCGTCGAGGCCGACGCGCGAGACCACGGCCACGCCGTTCCACTGACCTTGGCCGTAGTGGGCGGACTCGTAGCCGAGTTCGCGCAGTCCCTCGAAGGGGAACTTCTCGTCGTTCTGCTTGGTCTCTTGGATCAGGAGGACGTCGGGGGAACGGGTGGTCAGCCATTCGCTCACGCGGGGCCACCGGGCCGTCAGGGAGTTGACGTTCCAGGTGGCGACCCTCACGAGGCGTCGGCGAGGATGAAGAGCAGGTCGGCCTCGACGGCCACCTGGCCGTCCACGCTGGCGCGGCCGTGACCCTTGCCGCCGCGCGCGGACAGCCGGGTCATCTCGCACTCGAGCAGGAGGGTGTCGCCCGGCAGCACCTGTCGGCGGAAGCGAGCGTTCTCGACCCCGCCGAAGAGGGGCAGGCGCCCGGCGAAGCGCTCGTCGCTCAGTACCGCGACCGCCCCCACCTGGGCCACGGCCTCGAGCATCAAGACGCCGGGCGTCGTGGGACGTCCCGGGAAGTGCCCGGGGAAGAACCACTCCTCGCCGCTCAGCGTCCAGGTGCCGCTGGCGCGCAGCCCCGGCTCGATGCTGAGGAGCCGGTCCACCAACAAGAAGGGGGCGCGGTGGGGGATCCAGTCCTTGGGGTCCAGTGAAAGTTCGCTCATGTCAGTGCCAGCTCCGCTATTCGACGTTCCAGGTCCACCGTAACCAATCGGAAGCTGCGCTGGTCGCCACGCTTCAAGACGTCGCGCGCGCGCGCCGGAGCCGGGTCGCCCAGGGAGGTCGTAGGGGCGTAGCACTCGATGGGCTCGCCGTGGCGCAGGGCGACCTTGATGACCGCCCCGTGGGAGGTGAAGGCCACGACGTCGCCGGTCACGGTGGAACCGATCTTGAACTGCTTGACGAAACTGGCGAAGCCGTCCTCGGGGTTGACCGGCTGACGCCCGCGCCGCAGCGCGACCGCGGGGGTCTCCGAGGCCGTCTCGCCAGCCGCCTTCTTCGCGGCGGCCTTCTTCGCCGGGGCCGCCTTCTTCGCGACCGCCTTCTTCGCGACGGGCTCCTTGGCCTCTCGCACGCGGCTCTCGCGCGTGACCTTGGCCTCGCGCGCCTTCGTCTCCTTGGGCGCCGGGACCGCGTCGGCGTCGGACTTCTTCGCCGCCCTGGTCCCGCGGGGCGTCTTGGCGACGGGCGGGGCCACGACCTCCTCCGCCTTGAGGGTCGCCTTCTTCGTGGCGCGGGGAGCCTTCACCGGCGTCAGGGTGTCGCCGATGGTCGGCACCACCCCTTCGGGCAGGGTGACCGCGAGCTTCTTGATCGCCCGCGTCGCGCGTACCGACTTCACGCCGCGCACGGGCAGGCGCTCGGTGAAGACCCAGCCGACGCCCTTGACCGGCTTGCCGCCGATGAGGCGCCCGGTGTCGAAGAGCCACGGGTACTGCTCGTGGAACTCCTGGAAGGAGTCGTTGGACAAGACCACGGCGTTGATGCGCTGGGCGATCTTCAAGATGAAGGCGTCGCCGCGCCCGACCGCGCCGGCCGGGGGCGTCACGATCTCGCCGGCGATCTCGGCCTCCTTGAAGCGCGCGCGCTCGCCGGGGGCCACGCGGTGCTCGAAGCTGGCGTCGACCACCACGATGACGTCGGCGTGGTCGTACTCCTCGAGGAAGGCGCGCACCGCGTCGTCGAGCTGCACGAGGCTCGGGATGCTGCGTCCTTCGGTGGCCAGGTTGGAGCCGTCGACGACCACGCGGATGGCGGGGCGCTTCACTGCAGTGCCCGGGTCAAGAGGTCGGCCTGCTCGGCGTCGTGCACCAGGTGTGAACCCGTCGCGGGCGACGCCGACTCGTTTCGCGCCACGTGGCGCACGCTGGCCTCGCCGCCGAGTTTGAGCATCTGGAGGTGGACGAAGGGCCAGGCCCCCATGTTCTCCGGCTCCTCCTGGAGCCAGACGATCTCGCGAACGCCGGGGTAGTCGGCCACGGCCTCGGCGATCTCGGCGGCCGGCCAGGGATAGAGCTGCTCGACGCGCACGACGGCGACATCGGTGACGCCCACTTCCTCGCGCCGGGCCAGGGCCTCGTGGGCGATCTTGCCGCTGGCGAGGACCACTCGGGTCACCGCGTCGGCAGAGACGGCCGGGTCCTTCAGCACGCGCGAGAAGGCGCCGGTCTCGAATTCGGCCAAGGGAGAGCGCGTCGCCACCGCGCGCAGCATGGACTTCGGTGTGAAGACCACCAGGGGGGTCACCCGGTCGCGGCGCACCTGGCTGCGCAGGAGGTGGAAGTACTGGGCGCCGGTGGTGGGCTGGGCGACGCGGATGTTGTTGCGCGCGCACAGCGACAAGAAGCGTTCGATGCGCCCCGAGGAGTGCTCGGGACCCTGGCCCTCGTAGCCGTGGGGCAAGAGCATGACCAGTCCGGCGCTCTGACCCCACTTGTCCTCGGCGGCCACGAGGAAGTTGTCGATCACGATCTCGGCGCCGTTGACGAAGTCGCCGAACTGGGCCTCCCAGATGACCAGGGAGCGGCTCGCCTCCACCGAGTAGCCGTATTCGAAGGCGAGCGCGGCGTATTCGCTCAAGAAGGAGTCGCGCACCGTGAAGAAGCCCGACGAGCCCAGATTGGCGAGCGGCACGTACTGGCGGCCGTCGACGTAGTCGATCAGCGCCGCGTGACGGTGCGAGAAGGTGCCGCGGCGCGAGTCCTGGCCCATCAGTCGCACGTTGGTGCCCTCCAGGGTCAAGGAGCCGAAGGCCAGGGCCTCCGCGAGCGCCCAGTCCACCTCGCCGCCCTCGAGCAGCGCGCGCCGCTGGGCGAACTGGCGCTCGAGCTTGGGGTGGATGGTGAAGCCCTCGGGGGCGCTCATGGTCACTCGGGCGATCTCTTGCAGGCGCTCCTTCGCCACCCCCGTGGCGGGCGCCGCGACGTCGACGGGGATCTCGGCGACCGGCACGTCGTCGAGTTCGGGCACCGGCACGGTGCGCACCTCGTCGAGCACGCTCTGGAGGCGCTCGTTGAACTGGTCGAGGGCCTGCTCGGCCTCCTCCAGGGTCATGTCGCCGCGGCGGATCAGGGTCTCGGTGTAGGCCTTGCGCACCGAGCGCATCTGGTCGATGATCCGGTACATCTGGGGCTGGGTATAGCTCGGGTCGTCGCCCTCGTTGTGGCCGTGGCGGCGGTAGCAGACGATGTCGATGACCACGTCGCGGTGGAACTCCTGGCGGTAGTCGTAGGCGAGCCGGGCCGCGCGGGCGCAGGCCTCGGGGTCGTCGCCGTTGACGTGCAGGATCGGCGCCTGGATCATCTTGGCGACGTCGGTCGGGTAGAAGGAGGAGCGCGCCGACTCGGGGGCCGTAGTGAAGCCGACCTGGTTGTTGATCACGATGTGGATGGCGCCGCCCACCCGATATCCCGAGAGCTGGGACAGGTTGAGGGTCTCGGCCACCACGCCCTGGCCGGCGAAGGCGGCGTCGCCGTGCACGAGGATGGGCAGGTACGGGAAGTGGTCGGGACGGACCTCCCAGTTGGTCCCGTCGCTCGGGCGAACCA
>Ga0007854_10001963_pt1 | contig 12985 bp, 9 predicted proteins | sample CryBogCBH12Aug08_FD_60382 | JGI IMG/M metagenome (GOLD analysis project Ga0007854, IMG submission 60382) | Freshwater microbial communities from Crystal Bog, Wisconsin, USA - CBH12Aug08 | ecosystem: Environmental > Aquatic > Freshwater > Lake | place: Crystal Bog, Wisconsin, USA | collected...
TGCGCAGCCACCACGGGCGGAGTTGGAGCGGGTTCATTTGATTTGAGCGGCGCGTTTTTGTTTCCTGGCTTCGCGGCGCATGACTTCGATACGCGCGGTGATGCCGAGGAGGATGAGCCAGAGCATGAGATTGCGCGGCTGGACGAGGACGCGCTCCAGCGTGCTTTGCAAATAATTCAGCGCGCAGCCCATGAAGATGCCAAGGCTCAAACAGCGCAAAAATGAATGTTCAAAAAACAGGAACGCACGGAGGTTCCACCAGAGTCCGACGAAAATCACCGCGAGCCAGGCGTAGAGTCCGATGTAGCCGTTTTCCGCGATGAGCAAATAGTAGTGGCTTTCGACGACGCCGTTGGCGACCTCGTAATTCGGTTTCATGCCGCGGCTGCGATCCCAGTCATAGTAAATCTCGGCGTAGGGATACGGGTAATTGATGAGCAGCGCGTAGTTGTTCCAGCCGATGCCGAGCGGTTTATCCTTCACCATCGCGCGGCAACAATCTTTCATCACCTCGCGAAGTTCGCCGCTGGCCTGATTACCCTGATCGTGGAAGCGCGAGATGACGGTGTCCAACACGAGCACGAGTCCAATCGCGCCAACGACGCTCATCGTCGCCGTGGTCACCAGCCGGCGGGCGGTGATTTTTTCGGCGAGGCTCAAGCCGACGGTGAGCATTGTGCCGATGGCGAACATCGCCAGCGCGCCGCGCGAGAGCGTGCATTCGACGATGACGGCGCAGATGACGAAGGCGAACATGATCCAGTTCGCGCCTTTGAACTGCGGGCCGAGGCCGACGGCGAGAAACACCATCGCGATCATCACGGAATACATCGCCAATGGATTCTGATGCTCGAACGTGCCATGAATCTGATACATGTGGCCGAGGTATTTCATCTTGAGGCAGACGAACAGCTCCCACGCCATCGTCCATACCATGACGCGGAGGAAAAATTTGAAATCGTCCCCCGTCCGCAGCGTGTTGAAGGTGGCGATCATCAGCACCGACGCGAAGATCGTCTTGTGCGCGGCCATGTAGGCGAGGTTTTTATCCTCCGCGCCGCCGATAGACAACAGCGACACGCCGCAATAGAGCAGGAACAACCCGATTCCCGGCGGCAACCAGCGGAACGATTTTCTGTCCTCGCGCCATTTCGCAACGATGAGCGCAATGGCGAGGGCGTGGTTGAAGTAAAAATGGTAGCCCTTCGTATGGCCGCGATATTCCTCGATGGAGCCGAGCGTCAGCCCCCAGTTGCCGGGCGCGAGCAGGCCGTTGATGGTCATGAAACACATCGCGGCAAACACCCCGAGCTGCCACCTGGGTTTGTCTTTCAACCAAAGCCCGAACAGCGGCGCGAGCAGGAAAAAAAGCGGGCCGACAATCGCCAGCTTGATGAGATCAACGGTCGCCACGGCGCGCAGTCTAACCGCCGGCCGGGCGGCGCGGAAGCAACAAAATCCGCCCCTTAATTTGTCCGTTCCGGGCTTGGAATTTGTCCGGCATCTTGGTAACAAAGGAACATTGATGTCGCCTTCAGCCCCAACGAATGCCAATCAACGCAATCCTATTGCGGTTCTTGGGGTGCCTTTTGATAACGTCACCACCCCGGAAACCTTGGCCCTGATCGGGGAGCTGATCGCCACCGGCGAACCGCATTATGCCGCCACGGCCAACGTTGATTTTATCGTGCAGGCGCAGGAGGACGTCGAGCTGCGCCGCATTTTGATGGACGCGCACCTGGTGCTGGCGGACGGCATGCCGATTGTCTGGGCCTCGAAATTTCTCGGCAATCCCTTGCGGGAGCGCGTGACCGGCTCGGGCATGATTCCCTTGCTGCTGGCCCAGGCCGAACAACGCGGCTGGAAGGTTTTTTTTCTCGGCGGCACGGAAAAAAGCGTCGCTCTTGCCGCCGAGAAAACCCGCGCCAAATATCCGCAGTTGAAACTGGTCGGGGCCTATTCACCGCCGTTCAAGCCGTTGCTCGAAATGAATCACGCGGACATCTTGCATCGCCTTCGCGTAGCCAAGCCGGACATCTTGCTTGTTGCCTTCGGCTGCCCGAAGCAGGAGAAGTGGATCAACATGAACTACCGGGAAACCGGCGTGCCGCTCAGCATCGGCGTCGGGGCCACGATTGATTTTCTGGCGGGCACGTTCAAACGCGCGCCCAGCTGGATGCAAAAGACCGGCACGGAGTGGATTTTCCGGATGCTGCAGGAGCCCAGGCGGCTCGTTAAACGCTACGGCAAAGACCTGTGGGTTTTCAGCCGCGCCATTCTGAACCAATGGTGGCGGCTGGGCAGCCAGCGCACCCCGCCGCCGGGACCGGCGGCCGCCGTTCTGCCCGAACCGTCCGGCAACCTCATCATCCGGGCGCCCGGCCGTCTAGGCGCCACGGAAGCACAGTCCGCCAGCGCCGAATGGGTGCAGGCCGTGGAAAGCGGCAACGTCATGTTCGATCTGAGCGACACGGTTTTTGCCGACAGCACCGGCATCGGGGTGCTCATCCGACTGCGCAAGCGCGCCCGCGAGCTGGACCATCAATTTTTCCTCGTCGCCCCCCGGCCACCCATCCAGTCTATTCTGCGCATGATGAAGCTAGAGGGTTTTTTTTCGATCCACAACTCCACCGCCGGCGCCCGGCTGCTGATCGAAAGCGCCGCCCATGCCGCGCCGGTGGTCAGCGCCATGAAGCAAAACGCCCTGCACCTCATCTGGCGGGGCGACGTGACCGCGCTCAACGTGGTGGAACTCGGCGCGCTCACCGAATCCGAACTCGCGCAAACCGTGGCCGGCATGACCGTGGTGATTGACCTGTCGCGCGTGATGTTCGTGGACAGCTCGGGCGTCGGCCTGATGCTGCGCTTCAAAAAAAATCTCCAGCGCCGCAACATCGAACTCACTTTTACCAAACCCGTCGAGCCTGTCCGCAACGTCCTCCGGTATGCGCGGCTGGAGGAATATCTGCTCGGCAAAAAAAAATGAAAATCGGCTTCTCCACGTCCGTCATCCAGCGCGGCAAAACCGGAGTGGCCCAATACGTTTTCGCCCTACTGCGCGCGCTGCTGCCGCATGCGGAGCAACACGAGTTCAACCTTTTCATCCTTGAGGAAGATTTGCCGCTGTTTGATTTTGCGAAGGGCAAAATGAAGTTCATCCCCGTCGCCGAAAAATTCCGGCCGGCGGTGAAAAATGTTTTGTGGCACCAGACCGAACTGCCGAAGCTCGCAAAAAAACTCGGCCTCGACGTGCTGCACATCCCCAGTTACCGCCGGATGCTCTGGCGCGCACCGTGCCCGCTCGTCGCCACCATCCACGACCTCGCGCCGTTCCACATCACCGGCAAATACGACTGGAAACGCATGATTTACGGCCGCGTCATCGTCAAGCGGCTCGCGCGGCGGCAGGACGAAATCATCGCCGTCAGCGAAAACACCGCCCGTGATTTGGAAAGTTTTTTCGGCCTCGGCCGCGACCGCGTGAACGTGGTCTGGAACGGCATTGACCACCGCCGTTTCGCGCCCGGCGATGTCGCCACCGCCAAAAAATCGTCGCGGGAAAAATGGCAGTTGGACCGGCCATTTTTTCTGTTCGTCTCGCGGCTCGAACATCCTGGCAAAAACCATGTCCGACTCATCGAGGCGTTCAACCAGTTCAAGGCGCAGACAAAATCCGACTGGCTGCTCGCGCTTGGCGGCAGCGATTGGCACGGCGCGGAAGCAATTTACGCGGCGGCGAAAAGCTCGCCGTTCGCCGCCGACATTCGATTCCTCGGTTTTGTTTCCGACGCGGCGCTGCCGGAACTTTACCACGCGACGGATGTTTTTATTTACCCGTCGCTGTTCGAGGGTTTTGGTTTTCCGCCGATCGAGGCGATGGCCAGCGGCGTGCCGGTCATTAGTTCCACGCGCGGTTCGCTGCGTGAGGTCGTGGCCAACGCCGCGCTGACCATTGATCCGGAAAACATATCCGACATCGCCGGTGCGCTGGCGGAAATGTCCACCAGCGCGGACGAGCGCGAGCGCTGGCGCACGCAAGGTTTCGTCAACGCGCGCCGTTTCGATTGGAACGAAAACGCTGCGCAAACCCTGGCGATTTACGAGCGGGCGATCCGGCGCGGAAAAGCATGACCGGCGGTTGCCGGTTTGATAATTTTGGAACCAATGGATTTGTTGCGGCATTGGAATTTACGCGAACGTCCTTTTGAAGCGACGTGGGACACGCGTTTCTTTTACGCCGGGCCGGAGCACGAGGAGGCGTTGAGCCGACTGCTTTACCTCGTCAGCGAGACGACGATGAACATCGGCCTGCTCACCGGCGAGATCGGCAGCGGCAAGACTTTGACGCGCGCGGTCTTCGCCGGTCGGATTGATGCGGCGCGCTTCCACGTCGTCACCGTGGAAAATTCCGGCTTTCCGCTGGAAGAATTGCTTGGCTCCATTTTGCGCCGGCTGGATCCGCAAATCCATTTGAACGGCGAGGGCAAACTCGCGCGCTGCGAGATGTTCGACCGGCTCGCGCGCCAAGTTGCCGGCAACGGCCGCCATCTCGTGCTGCTCATGGACGAGGCGCAGGACATGACGCCGGAAACGATCCACGAACTGCGCTGGCTCACGAACTGCAACGGCGGCGGGTCGTCGTTCCTCACGCTGGTGCTCATCGGCCAGCCGGAGTTGCGCAAGATGATCGTGGGCGACGCGGCCATCAACCAGCGCGTCAGTCTGCGGTTTCATTTGAAACCGCTGCGCGTGGACGATTTGGAAAATTATCTGCGCCACCGCCTGCGCGCCGCCGGTCACGCCACCGGAAAAATTTTCACCCCCACCGCCGCCGCCGCGCTCTTCAACGCCACGCAGGGCATTCCGCGCGAAGTGAACCGGCTCGCCAAGCTCGCGCTCGAACATGCGTGGGTGAACGAGGCGGCGAAAGTGGACGCGCCGGACATCGCGGCGGTCGTCGCCGATTTGCAGCGTCATCAAGCTTTGCCCGCATGAGTGAACCAAAACCATTCAGTGTCGCCGCCGTGCAGCAGAAACGCGAGCAGACCGGCCCCGCCGTTGCCGGCGAACCGCTCGCCAGCACCGCGCCAGTGCCACCGCGCGCGGCGGTGGCAGCACCAACTCCGCCGGCAAGCGCAGCGGGCGGCGGCGGCGGTCTCGCGCTGCCGTTTGACCTGGTGCGCCTCATCGCCGCCGTCGTGAAGAATTGGAAATGGCTGCCGGTGGCGGGGCTGGTGCTGCTGTTGCCGGCGGTGGGCTTGGGGCTTTTCAAATTCAAAACCGGTTACGGCGTCACCGTGCAGTTGATCCGTCGCGAAGTGAGCACGACGATCCGCGCGTCGCAGTTGGGCGACGCGTTCAAGCCGCGCCAGGTCACGGTGGCCACCATCGTGAGCGTGATGCGTTCGCCGAAATTGCTCGACCGCGTGGGCGGCCTCGCGCGTCCGCGCATGACCGGCAGCGAACTGCTCGGCCGGCTCACCATCAAGCCGGAACGCGACACCGACCTCATTACCATCACGCTCAAGGGCGCGGGCAGCACGCAGGCCACGGCCGACCTCGTGAACCTCTACGCGGACGAGGTCGTCAAGCTCACCGCGCAGATGCAGGCCGACGAGGCGGGCGAATTGAACAAGTTTTTGAGCGACCAGATCAAGCAGACGGACGCTGATTTGGATGTGGCTAACAAGGAGCTGACGGCGTTCACGCGCAGCACGGAATTTTACGGCGCCGACCGCGAGGTGGAGGCTTATATGCGCGAGGTCGCGGATCTGGATTTGCAACTGGAAACGGCGCGCGCCGAATCCAAGACGGTGGAATTCCGCATCAGCAGCGTCGAACGCGAACTCAGCCGACAAAGCCCCGTGGCGATGGAACTCGGCAAGGCGCGCGAGGAACTGGCGGCGTTGCGCATCACCTACACGGACGAAAATCCCGTCATCAAGGACGCGCTCGACAAGGTGGCGGCGCTGGAAAAACAACTGGCCGACACGGTGGCCGCCGGCAGCAATGGCGTCGGCAATTTCCGCTACACCGACAACACCGTGGCCAATGAGCTTTACGTCCAGTTGCTGGGCTTGCGCGGCGAGCAGGAAGGTTTGACGAAACGGCTCACGCAGTTGGAAGGACTTCATGCGCGCATCCAGGAAAAACTTCGGAACGTGCCGGAAACAAACCAGCGCTACGCGCAGATTGCGGCCCGGCAGCAGACGTTGCAGGCGGCGCGCGACCTGCTCGCGGGACGCCAGCACGAGGCGCAGGTTTACGAGCAAAATTCACCAGGCCTTTACCGGCTGTTTGCCAAGGCGACGGAGGACACGGTGGAAACCAGCAGCCGCTGGAAAAAAATTCTCATCGTTGCCATCGCCGCGCTCATCTTCGGGGTGGGGGCGATGCTGGTCTTGATTTGCGGACGCGAGCTGATGGACTTGCGCATTGTTTCCGCGGGCGATTTGAAGCGCGCGACCGGCGTGACCGTGGCCCTGCGCCTGCCGGACACGACCAGTCTGTCAGCGCCGGATCTGGCGCAATGGCGGTTCCGCGCGTGGTCGCAGTTGCTGCGGCAATTGCAGCTGCAGAACGCGGCCCGCGTCGTCCTGGCGTTCACGTCGGCAAAACCGGGCGAGGGAAAATCCACCGTCATCCGTCATCTGCGCGACGCGGCGCACGAACGCCGGCTGCCGCTGGTGACGGTGACCAACGCGCCCGCCGGCGGCGCTGAAATCAAATCATTGCCGCTTGCCGAAGCGCTGGCGACCCCGGAACTAGTGGCGCGGCATCTGCGCGAGCAGCCCGGCACCCCGCTGGAATTGCAACACGATGCCGCGTGGAAATGGACTTTGGAAAACCGCGCGCGCTGGCAGCGGGCCGCCGAGGCGTGGCAGCAAATCCCCGCGTTGGTGCTGCTCATCGAGCTTCCGGCGATGACGGACCTGGACGCGGTTCTGGCGGCGGAGCTGATGCCGGCGGTGATCTGGATTGCCGCCAGCGGCGAATCGCAGCAGGCGGAATTCGCGCAGACAATGGAAACCGCCGGGGCCGGCGAGATCGCGCTGGCGGCGGCGGTGTTGAACCGGGAGCCGGCGGCGTTCGCGCGGCTGGGATTCCTTGGCAATTTCGGTCTGGCGGCACTGATGCTGGCTTGCTGGTTGCCGTCCGCCGCGCAGGCGGCGACCAATGACACTTTGGGCGGCGAGATTTCTTATTCATCACTGAAACCCAATTTCGCGGCGTGGCAGAAAAAATTCACGGTCGGCGCCGGCGACATTTTCAACCTGCGAATTTATGGCCGAACGGATTCACCGCGCGCCTATGTGCCGATCGGGCCGGACGGGCGCATCAGTTTCATGGAGGCGCAAAGCGTGCTGGTGGAGGGGCTGACGGTGGACGAGATGCGGGCGCGGCTGGACGAGGAGCTGTCCAAGTATTACCGCAATGCGCGCACCATGGTGACGCCGGTGGAATGGCACAGCAAAAAATATTTCGTGCTCGGCGCGGTGGTGGATCGCGGCGCCTATTCGCTCGACCGGCCGCTGACGATCATCGAGGCGGTGGCGCGGGCGCGCGGCATTGCGTCGGGATTGTTTGAGCACAACACGGTGGAACTCGCCGACATGGCACGGGCCTTCATCGTGCGCGACGGGAAACGGCTGCCGGTGGACTTTGACCGGCTGTTCAACCACGGCGACCTGGGCCAGAATATTTTGATCGAGCCGGGCGACTATATTTATTTTCCGTCCGGCACGGTGAACGAAGTTTATGTGCTGGGCGCGGTCGCCAGTCCCGGGCCGCTGGGGCTGACCTCGGAAAACACACTGATGGGCGTGCTGACGGTGCGCGGCGGATTTATGCCGACGGCGTTCAAGCAGCGCGTGCTGGTGGTGCGCGGTTCGCTGGACAAGCCGCAGACGTTTGTCGTCAATGTCGGTGCCATTTTGGCCGGCAAGGAAAAGGATTTTCCGCTCAAGCCGAAGGACATCATCTACGTCTCCGACAAACCGTGGCAGGAAGGCACCGACCTGCTGCAAATGGCCATCAATGCCTTTGTCCAGTCCATGACGTCCGCGTGGGTGAACAACCACGTCCGGCCCTTGATCACCAACTGACCGCCAACACCTGCATGAACCGCCCGTGCCTTCAGTTGTTTTTCCTCGCCGCCGCGCTGGTGGTTTTGGCCGGCTGCAAAAACATCGGGCACGGCCCGAAGTTCGACCCGCATCAGGAGACGCTGCAGGAAGGCAACTCCGCCGCCAACGTGATTGATCCGGCTTGGCTGCGGCCCTCGACCAACGAATTCCGCCTCGGTCCCGGTGACAAACTGGAAATTGACCTACTCGGCAGCAGCGAACCGCCGACGCCGGCGCTCGTCGGACCGGATGGAAAAATTTACTTCGAGCTGTTGCCCGGCCTCGACGTGTGGGGCCTGACGCTCCGGCAGGCACGTGATTTGCTGGCGCACGAGATGGAAAAATATGTGAACCATCCGCGCGTGTCGGTGACGCTGCGGGAAGTTTACAGCCGCCGCGTGTGGATGCTGGGCCGCGTGGTCACGCCGGGCATCTATTCGCTCAACACGCCGACCACGCTCCTGGAAAGCATCAGCCGCGCCGGCGGGCTGGCCACGTCGGCGTTCACCGGCACGACGGAGGAACTGGCCGACCTGCACCACAGTTTCGTGATGCGCGACGGAAAATTTCTGCCGGTGGATTTCCAGCGGCTCATCTACGACGGCGACATGTCGCAGAACATCTATCTGGAACCGGATGATTTTGTGTTCCTGCCGTCGGCCTCGGAGACGGAAGTTTACGTTCTCGGCGCGGTGAGCCAGCCGCGCGCGGTGATCTTCAAGGACCAGGTCACCTTAAGCTCGGCCATCGCCACGGCGGGCGGGCTGCTGCCCGATGCGTTTCCGCGCCAGGTGGTGATCGTGCGCGGTTCGCTCACCGATCCGCATTACACCGTGGTGAACTGGCAGGACATCCTCAAGGGCAAGGCCAGGGAAGTGCGTCTGCAGCCGCGCGACATCGTCTATGTGCCCGATGAGCCGCTGGAAATGCTCCAGAAAGCGGGACATCTCATCGTGCAAACCTTCGTGCGCACCGTCGCGGCCAACGAAGGCCTGCGCGCCGGCGGCTCCACGCAAAACGTCGGCGTCGGCGTGAACGTTGGGCCGTGAACCGCTGCGCAAAAATATTCGGCTTGAATACTGAATTGAAACTAACCGGCGCATTGTTGATTTTGGGCTTTGCCCTCAACGCGCTGGCGGACGGCCATCAGCCGCCGGCGAACACCAATGCCAGCCTCGCCTCGCAGGCGGTGTTGAAATACATCCAAAGTTTGCAGGGCCGCAGCGAAAAGCGTTTGCTGTCCGGCCAGTTCACCGATTTCGGGACGAACGCCCACAGCAGCACGGAAAGAGTTTTCGGCCAAATCCAACAGCGCACCGGCTGCACACCGGCCATTCTCGGCGTGGATTACGCGGACTGGCACGACGGCAGCATCGCCGCCGTTGAGCCGAACGCCGCCGCGCTGGAGCAATGGCGGCACGGCGGACTCGTCACCATCACCGCGCATTTTTTCAATCCGCTCCACACCAATTCTCCCGTCGGCGGCCTGCGCGATAAGGGCGTGGACATCGCGCCACTGCTGGATCCTGCGTCGCCCGCCCACGCCGTCTGGCTGCGCGAGCTTGATGACGTGGCCGACGGCCTGCAACAACTGCGCGACGCCGGCGTGGTGGTGCTGTGGCGTCCGTTCCATGAAATGAACGGCGGCTGGTTCTGGTGGGGCGCGAAAAACCCGGACGCCTTCATCGCGCTCTGGCGGCAGATGTTCGATTATTTCACAACGCAGAAAAAATTGGACAACCTGCTGTGGTTTTACGCCGCGAACACCGGCGGGCGCACGGCGGATTATTATCCCGGCGACGGCTGCGTGGACCTGGTGGGCGTGGATGCCTACACAGATTCCGTGGACACCAACCATATTCACGGCACGGCCGCGCTGCTCAATCTGCCCAAGCCATTTGGCTTTGCCGAGTTTGGCCCGCACGGGCCGGTGCACCCGCCCGGCAACTACAATTATCTCCGGTTCATGGACGGCGTGGAAAAATATTTTCCGCAGGCGGTATATTTTCAGGCGTGGAGCGTCGGCTGGGGATTCACCACCAATCAAAACGTCAACGCTTTGCTGCATCATCCGTGGGTGGTGAACCGGGCCGATCTGCCGAATTTTTCAAAACCGAAACCGTGAAAGACTGGCAGGCTTTCCCCGCCCGGCGGTCACCAACGGCCTCCGGCAATTCCACCTTATCCGGGTGCTATTTTATGCCTCAACCTCAGTTACATTGACGGTATTTATTGAAGAAAATGGTCGGGGCGGTGAGATTCGAACTCACGACCTCTTGTACCCGAAACAAGCGCGCTAGCCAGACTACGCTACGCCCCGACATCAAGTTAAACACTCTGCCAAATTGGGGCCAGAATGCAAACATAAATTCATCATGGAATATTTCTGGCCGGAGTTTTTTGGGCAAAAATCGTGTGCCGTCCGCATTCGGATAATCGTTGCTGGCGGCGGTTCATTTGGGTTGCCATATTACGAAATGAACACCGCCATTCTTGCGCGTTGAATTTATGGGAGCTCGCATTTGGTTCTTTTTAATAACCAAGGACTGTCGAGGCGCGTCTGTGTTCCTGTTGGTTGGAATTTGAAAAAACATTGCATTGCCCCTCATTTTAATATGACCACGAAAAACTGGCTGCTCGTCCTTGTCGCCATCGGGCTGGCGACGGGTTACGCCGTTTTTTTCACCGACTGGTTTCAACCCCAGACGGTGAGGATTTTCCACACCAATCGCAGTCCGCGGGGGCGGACGGTGCAACGTCCGGGACAGTCCAGCCTGTTGTTTGACCTCAACCGCCAGTTGAAGCTCACCGAAATCAAAGTGGTGCCGTTGGCCGCCTACCAGACCAATCAAAACATCCTGCCGCTTTGGCATCTCGTATCCGACTCCAATTCCGTGCCGGTGAAAGATTTTTTTTACGGCCAGTTCATCCGCGGCCTCAAACCGGCGGTTCCGGGCACACGGGCGCAGACCTTGACCAACAATGTCACTTATCGCCTGCTGGTTTCCGCCGGCAAACTCAAGGGCGAACATGATTTTGAATTGAAGTGACCGCCGCTACACCAGAGTGGAATGCCACTGGAAAAAATTCACGGTGGCCTGACGGTTCTCCAAAACCAGGGCGGCGGAAAATCCAGCGGCAACATCGAACGCAATCAACGACCATTTTCCCATGGCCGTTGAATCATTTGCCACGGCCAGCAGAGCCGCCGGCTCGCCGGGCGCGAGCGCGACGGAAAAAAGTTTGAGCGGATGGGCCAGCCCCAACCCGATGGCCTTCACATACGCTTCCTTGCGCGTCCAGCAGTTGAAGAATCCCTCGCTTCGTGCCGCCCCGGACAGGCCGTTCAATTCATTGATTTCATGGGCTGAAAAAAAATTCTTTGCCAGTTCGTCGGCATCGGGGAGATGACGGTGCTGTTCCACGTCCACGCCGACTTCACGGTTTTGCGTGAGGGCGATGAGTGCGCAGTCGCCCGAATGGCTGGTATTGAAGCGGAGCCGGTTGGGATTTTGCCGGTCGGCGATTTTTGGCTTTTGAAAATAGGCGGCTTCAATCTGGATCTCCTTCGGGCGCAGGTCGAGATTGGCTGCCAGCAATTGCCGCAAAACGGCACGCCGCACCACGAAACGCCGCTGGTCGTGGGCGAAATAAAATTGTGCCGCCTGCCGGGTTTCTTCCGGGGTCAGTATTTTTTCCAGCCGGGAAATGTTGGCGGACGGTTGAAGCAGCTGGATGCGCCAGATTTGGATTTCCAAAGGCTTGACCAGTGGAATGGCCGGAATCTCCCGCCAGGCATTCGGCGGATTCGCGCTCATGGCGACGGTTTCAAATACCGGTTGTAGTGTTCAGCGAGAACCGGCAGGTGGGTTTCGTGCAGGACGTTTACATGGTTGCCCGGCACGTCCACTACTTTCACACCGCCGCTGAAAACCCGGCCGGCACCGAGCGTGTTGTCCTTGGGGCGAAAAGCGTTTGACATCCAATCGTCCTGTGAAATAAACAGAATCGCGCGGCTCGCCAGCGGGCCGGGCCGGTAATGATCCATCGCGTGCCGGTAAATCCGGGCGATGATGGCCCATGGGATTTGCAGGTTGAAATCGTCGTTGAAGGCAAGGTCGAAGCGCGAGGTGAGCTCTTTCTTTTCAATGTCAATCCGCCGCCGGCTTTTGCGCCAGAGATATTTCGGGCCCTGCCGGAAAAGTTTTCCAAAATGTTCCATCGCCCACGCCTTTTGTTCGCCCCAGAAAGTCGGCATCGTCATCCAAGTGTCGAGCAGCAGCACCGATTCGACTTGGATGCCGGCGGCCTGCAATTGCCGGGCGACCTCGAACGCGAGCATTCCGCCGAAGCAATGTCCGGCGAGGCGGATGGGGCCGGTGATTTCGCGGCTGCGGATGAGCGCGACGTGTTTCGCCGCCCAATCTTCCATGCGGGGCAGCGCGGCAAAATCTTTGTTCGCCGCCGCGCGCAAGGTGGTTTCGGGAATCGGCACCACCGAGGCATACAGGCGCAAATCTTTGTCGAGAAAATGCGCGAGCTTGAGCAGGCCGAGGCTGCCTTCATCAATCAGGAAAAAAAGTTCCGGGCCGGCGGTGCCCGGCTGGAGCTGGAGCAGTTCGGGCTGGCGCTCGGTATTCTTTTGCTCCGGCAAAATTTTCGCGAGTTCCCGGATGGTCGGGTGCTGGAACACCATCCGAATCGGCAGGGCGAACGACATCTGCCGCTTGATTTCATTGACCAATCTCACGGCGAGCAGGGAATGGCCGCCGAGGGCGAAGAAGTTGTCGTGGGTGGAGATGGGGTTCAGCCCAAGGAGTTCCGACCACAAGGAAGCGAGCTTGATTTCGGTGGGATTG
>Ga0007854_10001964_pt1 | contig 12985 bp, 12 predicted proteins | sample CryBogCBH12Aug08_FD_60382 | JGI IMG/M metagenome (GOLD analysis project Ga0007854, IMG submission 60382) | Freshwater microbial communities from Crystal Bog, Wisconsin, USA - CBH12Aug08 | ecosystem: Environmental > Aquatic > Freshwater > Lake | place: Crystal Bog, Wisconsin, USA | collected...
GCCAGGCCATCGAGTCAGCGGATCGTTGCGGCTTTTTATTATCCCAATGCGCCATGGTTGGCAAGCGTCGGCCAGTTGGAAGGCTTTCTCCCCCCCCAAGCATTAGCGACCTCATAGTAGAAACGATGTCTCGCCGCTTGCCAAAAACACTGCGCCTCCGACGGAATCTTTCAATCGAGAGCAATTTCACGGGAATTGTGAAGGGGTGAAGAAATCGCGAATTGACACCCCTGCAACGCCTTAATAAAGTCACCGTCACGCTGGAGCCTGTCGCTTGTTCAAAATTGGCTTGTCTAAAACAAACAAAATAGGATGAAAACACTCAAACTGATACAAACCCTGACGCTTGGTTGCCTGATGATATTCCTGGTGGGTTGCGCTTCGGAGCCCGAAAGAAAGACCCCGCCGGTTCCCGGTGCGTCGGAAGGAACCAATGCTGTTTTCAATCAGCCTTGTGCCACGGTTCAGAAGGCAGTGCTTGATGCGCTCACGTTGACAGGCTTCGACATCGAGAAGCAGGAACCCACTTATATCGAAGGCTCCCGACCACACAAGATGGGGTTGTTTGTCGGTTCGGGAGGGGAGACCATGGAAGTCTGGTTGACCGCCAAGGCGCCCAACATAACAGAGGTGAAGGTTAACACCTCGCTCTCGTTCCGTGGTGTGATTGGGCAGCGAAACTGGGACGATGATGTGCTGGCTGAGATGAAAAAAACGCTCTCCAAATAATCGATCTGCTTCGCTTTCCCCCCCAAAAACAGGACCGCTTATGAAGGAATTTACACGACTCTTTGGACTTTGCCTGGTAGCCGTTCTTGTTGTCTCATGCGCGACTGCGATGCAGGGGCGGTTTTCAATGCTTGGGCAGTCATACCCGCCCAAGCCCGCGGGTTTTGATGTCCAGATCTTTCGAGACGACCTGCCCAAACGCCCCTACGTGAAAATCTCCCGGCTCATTGTTCATATCGAGAGGACACTTATGGGGGGAAGTTCATCCATTGAGGATGCATTGCCGGAGTTGAAGGAGCAGGCGCGCCTCTCCGGAGCGGATGCCATCATTGATATTCAACAAAGTGTATCCTCCGTTGCGGCCGAGACCGAAATTTTTAATGTTACGGCAACGGGAATCCGGTACACGAGTCCGCAATAAACCGGGCGACACTCTCGACGATGGCTCCATAGAAAGATGAATTGGGTGACTCAAATCGGACGCGCCATCGCAAGAAAGCCGTTTATCCGACAAGCGATTGAAGAGCGCGCCGACTTGTCAGCCTTCATGAAGCCTCCAACATTGAGCATCATTGTCGGCGTATCTGCGATTTGCATCAGCTTCCTGACTTGCTGGCCCGCAATCGGTGCTCTGGGGGTGTTCGCTTTTCATTGTGGAAAACCGCTGCTGCTCGTGATCGGTGGCCCTCTTCTTTACGGATTCTCACATCTCTTATTCCTGGCAGGAATGGGGTTAACAGGAACAAAATACAGCCTTATTTTTCTTCGTTGGCTCGCACGCATCGGCTTCGAACGCTTCGCTACCACCACGCCCGCGTCTTCCGGGTGCAGCCCAGCGGGAGAATGATGTTCCAATACGCGTAACGGGCTGCGATGCAGCTTCTCCTGCTTCACAGTCTGAAATATCCAGATCTATGACACACGACTCCAGCTTCCGGGAATCTTTCCGGCGGTTTGTCGTCGCCTATTTGATTGCTGCTCCCGTGGTGGCATTCTTTCTGATTCCATTCGTGCCGCATCCGGTTATTGGAGGGATCCTGCTGCTTCACGGGCTCCTCCTGGCACCCACATTCGTTCCGAACGGGGCTTGGTTCAGCCCGGTTGTAAGGCGGTTTGCAACGCTGGAAAAAGAAGTGATTCTCACACTGGACGACGGTCCGGATCCGGAATTGACGCCGCAAGTCCTCGAACTGTTAAAAGCCTACGATGCCAAGGCCTGCTTTTTTGTAGTCGGACGCAAGGTTCGTGAATATCCGGAACTTGTCTGTCAGATTGCGGCAGGAGGACACGAGTTGGCAAATCACACCTATTCCCACCGTGAACGATGGTTCTGGGCGGAACTCTGGTCCGGAGCGGGGCGGGAAATTGACGCCTGTTCAAACGAGATCACCAAAGCCACCGGAAAACGCACCAGGTGGTTTCGACCCCCTGTCGGTATGAGCAATCCTTTCCTTTACCCGGAAGTCCACCGCCGTCAGATGCAAACACTCGGCTGGTCAACACGCGCCAAGGATGCAATTGATGGAATTGACACAGCCGCCTGCGCTGCGAGGGTGATCGATGAGGTCAAACCCGGCTGTGTCATTTTGATGCACCCCGAATGGCGGGGACCAAGCAATACACACCAGGGATTGGCATGTCTCGAAATGGTGATGCAAGGCCTGAAAAATCTGGGATACCGGTGTGTGCTTCCACCACACTAGATTTTAGCTACTACTATAGCCGTGTTACATGCAGACATCGAATCTGCCTATTAAACTATCAGAATGGACAACCCAACGTCGCCCTCGTATAACACTATAATAATGAAATCTCGAATTGCTGAAATCCTCCATGGCGACTGCCTTGAAGTCCTGAAACGGTTCCCGGACGAGCATTTCGATCTTATCGTTACTTCTCCACCGTATTCAGATCGACGCGCCAACACTTATGGCGGGGTTAAGCCCGATCGTTATGTCGAGTGGTTTCTCCCCCGTGCTGCAGAGTTCAAGCGCGTCCTCAAGTTGACCGGCTCTTTTGTGCTGAATATTAAAGAAAAAACCGAAGATGGAGAGAAACACACTTATGTTATCGAGCTTATCCTCGCACTGCGGAAGCAGGGGTGGTTGTGGACGGAGGAATATGTCTGGCACAAGAAAAACTGCCATCCAGGCAAATGGCCCAATCGCTTTCGTGACGCATGGGAACGCTGTCTTCACTTCACCCGCCAGCGGCACTTCAAGATGAACCAAGAAGCTGTGATGGTGCCAATGGGGGATTGGGCCAAGTCTCGGCTGAAAGTGCTTGGCAAGAACGATGTTGTTCGTTTCGATTCACAAGTAGGAAGCGGATTTGGAAAGAATATCGCCAATTGGAAGGACAGGGATATGGCGTTTCCATCGAATGTTCTTCATTTTGCGACTGAATGCGGAAATAAGAGCCACAGCGCGGCATTTCCAAAAGCTCTGCCTCAATGGTTTATCAAACTCCTTACCGATCCAGGCGATCTTGTCCTGGATCCATTCGTCGGTTCCGGGACAACTTGCGTTGTCGCACAGGAACTCGGACGACGCTCGGTCGGAATCGATATCATAAGCGACTACGCTGACTTAGCTGCTGAAGAAGTCATTGATGCCCCCCTTTCGCTATTTGAGCCCACAAAAAAATACAATGCCCGCTCCACGAAAACTCACTGATTCGGAAATTACAGCGCAAAGAATATCCTACTCGCTTCAGACCTCATTACGTGCTTCTTGACGGCCCGGTTGTCATCTCAAGAAGAGACTATTTTTGGAACTTTCCTTGAGCGTCTCGCCGTCTTCGTTGCAGAGAAAGTTTGGGGTGGGCGCAAGTCCGCCATTAAGGGCATCGACATCGACTTGGAGAAAGATGGGGTGCGCTATCTTCTGACGATCAAAAGCGGCCCTGTATGGGGGGAATGACAGCCAAGTTGCAAAGATGCGTGATTACTTCAAGACCGCCAAACGCACACTTGCAACCAACACAACCGTTCAACCTCCAGTCTGCATTAATGGCTGCTGTTATGGTCGCACTACGAAGGAGAATCGAGGAGATTATTTCAAACTTTGTGGACAGTCTTTCTGGGAGTTTCTCTCTGGCGACAAAGATTTTTATCGGCGGATTATTGAGCCAATTGGTCATCGAGCCCAAGAGCGAAACGATGAATTTGCTGCTCAGTTTGCCAAAGTTGCAAACCAACTAACAAGCCAAGTATTGAATGACTTTTGCGAACCCGATGGAGCGATCAATTGGGACAAGTTGCTTGCCTTCAATTCAGGGAAACCGGAAAAACCGGTTAGCTAGCCAGGGGTATCTGCAATTGGAGTAAGTCGGCCCGGTTGCCGCCACTTACAGGGCTTGGCACTAATGGATCTTTACCCAGGCCTTCGCTCACGGTGTTCGCTACGGCCTGGGCTATAACATTACGGGCTTTCAGCCCTAAGAATAGCCACAATTAGTCACACCCGCGGCCCACCTTGGCTCCACAATAAGCTTGCATCCCGGGTGCCGTTGCGATTCCATTTCCGCTCATGAAAGCACTCTTTCGGTATGCAATTTGTATTGCGGCGGTGTCATGGCTGTGGGTTGGGTGTTCTGATATTGCACCACTCCAGCGGGAGGCCGGGGAGCGTATGGCAAAGCGAATGGCTGCCAGGTTTGATACGCCGGCCGACAAACCGTTCCTCCTGCCCGGCGGACCTAATGCCGTTCTCTTCGTGCACGGTTTTCCCGGAACACCTGCACAGGTGCGTCCGCTGGCTGAGAAGCTTCATGCGCGAGGGTGGACGGTGCGCGGATTGCTGATGCCCGGAAATGGGAAGGATGTGGCCCGCTTGTCAAGCCTCACCGGGGATGAATGGTTGAATACAGTCCGCACCGCCGTAGCCGAAATGACCCCGCATTACAAGCGTGTGATGGTGGTGGGTTACTCGATGGGCGCGGCCATGACATGCGCCAGCTTAACGCCGGGAGAGGTGGACGGCCTGGCTTTAATCGCCCCTTATACATGGCAGGAAAGTGCGCCTGAAACTTTTGTATGGACCTATCTTCATTCGTTGATGCCCAAAGCGTACCAGCCTTTCCGCAATAGCAATCTTCAAGATCCCGCCACCAGAGCCTTGTTGATCCAGTATTTTCCGCAGGAATTCCTCGATAAACCCGAGTTTCAGGAAGAAATCCGCTCATTTACACTGCCGATCCCCTTGATTGCGAGATTAAGGACGATTGTACGATCCGCCTACAGCCCCAAATGGGACGGTGGTCATCTGCCCACCCTGATCTTGCAGGGGAACGAAGACAAGGTGGAACCTCCCGCCCGAAGCCGGCAACTGGCGCGGCGATGGGGAGGACTCACGCAGTATAAGTCGCTGCCAGGGGATCATAATTTCATCAAACCGACATCGCCATCCTTTCCTGATGTTGTCGGCGCATTGTGCTCTTTTGCGGATGAAATAGCTGCCAAGCCGCCGATCCGGGAAGTCCAGGAGGGCCGGAGCAGACGTTGAATTTCCAGGGACTATTTTTTGAAACCGGGTGCGATAATCAATTGCTGTTAAATTAAGTTCGGAAGTAAGCCCGGTATCTTATATTTTTCCAGCGGCAGTTTCATTTTTAATCACGTTAACACAAACTACTAAAGCAACCATGAAAACAAATTATTCAATCATCAGGAACACGGGCATTAGCATGCTCGCCGTCATCATTTCACTCGCAGGCGGCCCCGCCGTCGCCCTGGGCGAAAATAACGCGGCACATAAGGATCGCCATTACGCCTCCGAACAGGGCAACGCAAAATTCGGAAACTTTAATGCCGTTGAACTAAAAGCGACGGAACTGCCGGCTGCTTCCCGTAGCAATGGAAACGTAAAAAACGCCGCTAAAATCGATCAGATGCTGCAGGCGCAATTGAGCACCATATTTCCCAATCTCAAAGTGGTTCCAGAAGGCAGGGATTTTTCCAGACACAGCAGGCGCACACTGCAAATTACCCCTGGCATAGTAAAAATTCATATCGTCAGCTTTCCTGCCCGCTTCTGGTTCAGCCTGATGGCCGGCTCCTCGGATATTGCCATGCATCTGGATTATCGCGACAGCTCGAGCGGGAAGATTATTGCCAGCCAGGATTTCAAACAGAGCAACAACCCCTTGGAAGGTTTTTTAACGTTCGGCATTACAGACAGTCAAGCGATGGAAGCCGTTGTTAAGCAGATCACCGACTACACGCAGAAGAACAAATAATTTGAAGATTGATTGATTCTGGCATTTTTCCTGCATAATCTTTTGTGCGCGCCGAAAAATGCGTTATTGAGGCAAAAAATGGATAAAAATTAACATTAGATGGCTGAAAAGGCGCAAGCTGTCTAAAAATAGACATTAACAACAACCAAATAAAATATCATGGCGAAGTATAAACTGGAATATATCTGGCTGGATGGCTACGAGCCCGTGGCTAATCTACGCGGCAAAACAAACGTCAAGGACTTTGACACATTTCCGACACTCGAACAGCTCCCGTTGTGGGGATTTGACGGCAGCTCGACGCGTCAGGCCGAAGGCCACAGCTCAGATTGCGTCCTGAAGCCCGTGGCAGTCTATCCGGATGCAACCAAGACCAATGGCGCTCTCGTCATGTGCGAGGTGTTGATGCCGGACGGTTCACCGCATCCGAGCAATGCACGCGCATCGATTCTTGATGATCCGGACGCCTGGTTTGGATTCGAGCAGGAATATTTCCTTTACAAGGACGGGGTGCCGCTCGGGTTCCCTCTTGGCGGCGGATATCCTCCTCCACAGGGCGAGTATTACACCGGTGTCGGGTACAAAAACGTCGGCGATATAGCCCGTGAAATCGTGGACACCCACCTGGAGCTCTGCCTCTATGCCGGGATCAACCACGAAGGCATCAACGCAGAAGTGGCCAAAGGCCAGTGGGAATTCCAGATTTTCGGTAAAGGCTCCAAGACGGCAGCCGACCAGATGTGGATCGCCCGCTACCTGCTGCTGCGCCTCACTGAACAGTATGGTGTGGACGTGAACTGGCATTGCAAGCCGCTCGGAATGGATGTTGATTGGAACGGTTCCGGCATGCATTGCAACTTCTCGACCAAGCACCTGCGCGAAGTCGGTGGCAAGGAATATTTCGAAGCCCTTATGGCAGCATTCGATAAATACAAGAACGAGCATATCGCCGTTTACGGCCCGGACAACCACATGCGTCTGACCGGTCTGCACGAAACGCAGTCGATCGATAAATTCAACTACGGCGTTGCTAACCGCGGTGCTTCGGTTCGCGTTCCACACAGCTTCGTGAATAACGGATACCGTGGATACCTCGAGGACCGCCGCCCGAATTCACAGGGCGACCCGTACAAGATCGCCAGCCGCGTTCTTCAAACAATCGCGACTGTCCCGACCAAGTAATCCAACGATTCCGCAGTTCAGATTCAAAGGCCATCCCGGTTCGCCGGGGTGGCCTTTTTCTTGTCGCTGTCCGCTTTCACTAAATGGAGTTGTTCACAAACATGATTAAAGATTCTTTATCTGAACCGACATAATACATTCATAATAAGGATGTGAATAACCGGTCTGGAAGCCGTTCCACATCCATCCCATACGGGTTCCACATCGAAAAAAGGCTGCGAATAAAGATACTGGAAAAGACTGATAAGACCGGGAACTCCAAACAAATCGTGACTTTTCCGGAGTTCCTGACAGTTATTGGGGACTTATTCCAAGTTAATTCGCTTCCCAAATTTTCTTTTCGAGAGCATCCAGGGCGGCTTCAGTTTCAGCCTCTTTTTTACTGTGTCCCTCGCCTGTTCCGAGTTCTAAATCAAGCCATATAACCTTGGAAACAAAGCACTTGAGATGTTCGGGACCCGATTCCGACACGATCATGTATTTCGGGCTAATCGGGGAGATGCTTTGAAGGAGTTCCTGAAGTCGCCCTTTCGGATTGATATCGATTGGTTCATTCAGGAGATTTTCGAGATCCAGTTTGGCTTCCTCCAGGATGAAATGCCGGACGGTCTCAAGATCGCTATCGAGATACATCGCGCCAACCAGTGCTTCAAAAGCATCCGCCAGGGTGGAATTGCGGGCCCGTCCGCCACTCTGTTCCTCGCCCTTTCCCATCATCAGATAATCGCCGAGTCCGATGCTAATCGCGTGAATCTTCAATCCTTCCCTGGAGACAAGCCGGGAACGGAGTTTCGTCAATTGTCCCTCACTGAACCGGGGAAAAAGAGTGAATAAATGCTGGGTAAAAATAAGCTGGAGCACGGCATCGCCGAGAAATTCCAAGCGCTGATTATCGAAATGATGTTTTTGGGTCTCGTGTCCAAGGCTGGGGTGAGTCAATGCCTCCGCAAGAAGCAACGAATTGCGAAATTTGTAGTTAAGGCGTTCCTCGATGGGACTCATGAGACAATAAAAAGGGTGGCTCATGAAAAAATTGGATGTTCTATATGGGTTAACAAGATAAGGATTTGTCTGCATTGTTACCATTCCGGGCAAGGGGAGGCAATATTTTCTGGATTTAGCAACGGAGTCGTCGCATGCTAGTGGCTCGCTCGAAGGGTAAAACCGGCTGGGCGTTTTCAATCGTCGGAGTATGGACGCAACAAAATCCACGAAACCAAAACCTCAGGAGATTCTGCGTTTGGCGGCAAAAACCGGAATTGTTCATGCCCTGGAAATCGTGCGATCCGGTGCATCGCCTGAGACGGTTTTTCATGAGGTGAGGAAGCAGCTTAAGGAAGTCCGTTCTGTGTTGCGGCTGGCGGGCGCTCCAACGAAAGCTTCGGAAAAGCTGTCGGCAATTTTCCGTGACATAAGACGCAGGACCGGCGGCGTACGCGACGCGCATGCCCAGCAGCGGACTTTGGAAACGCTGTCAGGAGCGTTGCGCGGGACGGACGGATTTGAAGTATGCAAGGCCATGCAGGAACGGCTTGGCGTTGTCGCAAGCCGTGTCGATGCAGACCGGCTAAACGGGTTTATTCAGGCCAGGCTGCTTGTTGCCAATGATCTTTTGGAAGATTGGCCGCCGGATAAAATCCGGTGGGCGAGCCTCCGGGGTAGTCTGCAAAAAGGACGCAACGATTGTCTCAAGGCGATGCGGAAGGCTTGCAGGCAATTGCGAACGGAACATCTGCACGAGTGGCGCAAAGCCGCAAAGAGCTGGTTGCATCAAGTCCGATTTATTGAGAAGCTGGTTCAGGAACCGGAGGGGAAACTTTCCCGTCATCTCAAGAAGTTGTGCGAACTGCTTGGCAGCGATCACGATCTGGCGTTGATCGAGCAAAAACTCGCCAAATCAAAAGTCCGGGGCGTTATTATCTTTCGACGGGTTTTGAAGGAAAAGCGCGCCAGCCTGCAAAAACGGGCCATGTCGCTTGGGGTGAAGACCGAGACGGATCCCTAGCCTGCTTCCTCCCCGTATAATCTCAGGACGGAGGAAAAATCGAGGTCGGCCCAGCCGCGGTTCATGGCTTCGTACAGCGATCGTGCTGCCGCTGTCGTGGACGGCATGTCAAGGGAAAGGGCATCGGCCATGGTGATGGCGAGTTGCATGTCCTTGAGCATGTGCTTCACACTGAAATGCGGTTCAAAGTTGTGTTGGATCATCCCGGGCAGTTTCATGTCGGAAAGTCCGGAGCGCACACCGTGATTTGCCAGTGCCCTCCCGAAAACTTCACCGGATACGCCCGATTTTTTCATCAGAGCCATGGCTTCAGCCATCGTTTGGACCGTGGCGGCCACCAGCATGTTGGTGGCGACTTTCACTGCTGCCGCCTGGCCGGTTTCGCCTATTTTGACAATAGCCTTGCTGCTCGCCTTCAGAACCGGCTCGACCTTCTGCAAAGTCTCGTCGCTTCCGCCGATGTAATAGACCAATTGCGCATTCTCCGCCGCCATTTTGCTGCCGGTAAATGGAGCATCGAGATACCTGGCTCCGCGGGCCTCGACCAGTCTGGCTGCCTCAAGGGTTGCTGCGGGCCCGACGGTTGCGTTCCCCAGGATGATATGCTGCGGGGTCAGCTTATCCGCGAATGCGTTGATAATTTCGTGCAGGGCTTTGCCGTCAGCTACAAAAATCTGAATCACATCGCAGGCCTCGACCACTTCGGCCGGCGATCCCAGAAAATTCGGATACGGTATTGGAGTCCGGTTCCAGACATAAACGTTAAAGCCGGCGGTGCTTAACGCCCTGCCAACGCGGCTCCCGATAATGCCGAGGCCGATCAGCCCGATATTTTTTTTTGTTTTGCGTCCCATAGAGATGAAATCAATCCAATGGCATTATGCCCGGAAATTAAAGATAAAAATCGGCCTTTACTGTGATTGGTAAAGGAACCAGTTATGGCTGGGGAACGCCCCGGTGGAGGGCAAAGGCAGGGTGAACGGAACGCTATACAGTGCCGGTGCGCTGAGCCCTCCGGTTGTAGTCTGCAGTGGTGTGACCGAGTAAATGCGCCACCATCCGGCTGCCGCCAGGCCGCTTGAGCTCAAGTTCTGGAAGGCGTCATTCGTAGCCAGGGTGATATCCCGGCCTGTGATTGCGGTCCCGCCGCCGTCATTGATCACCAGGTTTCCTCCGACTGTTATAATGGTGACATCGGTTGCAGCGCCGCCACTGACTGATCCTGTCAGGGTGAGTGTGCCGCGATTGGTCAGGTTGAAGGTGCTTCCCCTTGTGATGTTGCCCAGGGTTGAAATGGAATTGTTGGAATTCGTGAGCGCAATTATTCCAGCCGCGCTTGCCGATAAAGTGCCGGAGCAGCTTACCGGACCAGTCTGTGTAATGGCGCCAGTTGAATTCACGACCAGGTTTCCAGCGATGAGACTGCCTCCCAGCACGGTATTGCTGTTATTGCTGATGACAGCATTTTGGGTGGAAAGACCGGATGATCCCGGCATGCTGATCGTTCCAAGAAAACGGTTGGTTCCTCCGGTCAGGCCAATAGTTCCGCTGGTTCTCAATGTGGTGGTTCCGTTGACGAGAAGCGTGGTCCCGGCCGCCTGGCTGATACCGCCAGGGGCGGTTAAGTCGAGTGCGCCTGTCAGCGTTAAGGCTGCAAGAACAGCCGGGGAGCTCTCCGCTACGGTCGCGTTGCGCGCTGTAAGACTGAGCGAGCCGAAGCTGTTATTCGGATCCGCCAGAGTTATCGTGGAATTGGTGGCCTTGAATGTTGCAAGGCCACTAATGGTCAGATCCCCGGTTTGTGACACCAACGAGGCCGTGGTCAGCGTCAGGTTCCCCGCGACCGATTCGCCGGAAAGGATGGTATTCACTCCGTTGGTTAGCGTGATGCTTCCGGTAGAAGAACCTGTCAGGCCAAGAGCTTGAATGGGACCGTAGAGACGGTTGGTCATCGGCAGTGTTATGGCTCCATCAGTCTGCAATGTGGTGCTTCCGCTCACGGAGAGCAGAGTTGCGGATTTTTGGCTGATCCCGGCCGGAGTTGAAAGGTTAAGCGCGCCGGTGATGGTTGATGCCCAAAGAAGAGCGGTGTTATTTTCAAAAACTGTAACATTCCTGCCGGTCACGCTGAGTCCGCCAAAACTATTGCCCGGGTCTGTCAGGGTCATATCATTGGAGCCGCTTTTAATTGTCATCAAACCGGTAATGGACAAGCCGCCCGTCTGGGAGACCGGGCCAGTGGTTGTCAGGGTTAGGTTACCACCTACTGTCGAGGCTCCCAGGGTTGTCGCGTTATTGTTAGTCATCGTAACGCTGCCGGCTCCTGTAGTTATAAGGTTGACTGGACCGTAAAAATGATTGATCCCTGTCAGGCTAAGTGCCGCTCCCGGGGTCATCAGAGTGAATGCGGCGGAGCCGCTATTTAAGGCCGACCCGACCGAGAACGCGCCAGTGCCAACGAACTTGCCGGTAGCCAGCAGATTCAAATAGTTGCCGACAATGGTTGTCGATATCGTGATGTTGCTTCCCCCCAGTATTGCAGTGCCGGTCGCACTACCGGCATCGCCAACCCTTAGGACACCATTATCTGTAAATGTACGGGTGGCGGAGACACCCAGGTAGTTACCAATGGTTGCCGCGCCAATCGAGATGCTGTTACCTGCCAGAGCTGCGCTGCCTCCGACCAGAAGTGTCCCCTGCTCCAGGAAAGTACTGCTGGCGGAAGCGTTGAAACTGTTTCCTGCCGTGACTGCCACAAGCGTAATGTTGCTTCCTCCAAGGCTGATGTCGCCGGTCAATCCCGAAATGGTTCCCACAGTCAGGGAACCTGATGCAAGGAGCGCGCGGGTGGCAGTCGCGCTGAAGTTGTTCGTTGTTGTGACCACTCCCGTTGTGATGTTATTGCCTGTTAGCGTCAGCGATTGTGGGGCTGAAGTTTTCCCGACCGCCCCGAGTAATTGAATGCTCCCTCCTGTGCCGGAATTAAGTGTAACTGCGTGAAGGCCTGAAAAGATGTCGTCCAGAGTGGAACTGAAGACGATCATATTACCCGATCCTCCCGTTCCGGCTACACCTGGAGTTGAAAATTGAAGGTTGCCTCCAATCACTGCCGGGCCCTGAACCGTAATCTTCTGGCCGGAGGTGTAAATATTGCCTCCCAAAATCATCGGGTTCGCGTTGAGCAATGTGACCGGCACATTCACCGGCGAACCAACCGCGCCGATATCTCCGTTGATCAACCCGCCCCGGATGGTCAGCGGATTGTATAAGGTTACTGGAGTGCCGGAATCAAAAGTGATCGTATTTGAACTGTTTGCCGACCCGATGATAAGATTGATGAAACTGGTCGAGCCGTTGGAGCTTGCCATGTCAAGATCGCTCTTGAAGATCGTCAGGTTGGACGGGTCATTGGCTGCAAGTCCTCCGAGTTGAATGGTTTGGTCCGGTGTCGAAGACTGGATTGTCAAATTCCCAAGCGCATGACCAACGGAGCTCAAGAGCGGCCCTCCAATGCTCAACCCGGCCGCCATAATGGTTACCGGCTGGCTGGCTGGCAGTGTAATGGAGGCCGTGCTTGTGAAAGTTCCGTTCCGCGCGCCAAACCGGTCCGCCACGAATGAAATACCGCCGCTGTTGACCTTTAATGGCGCGAACACGTTGATATCCCCGGCGGAAGCAATCGAAAGCGATTTGAAAGTCGATGGATTGTTGATGAAACTGATACTGCCGTTATCTCCATAAGCAGCGCCTGTAATCAGGGTCAGGTAACCGATGTTTCCGCTGTTTGCCGCCGTAATGTTATCGATGACAATTCCCGCCCCTCCCGCCGAG
>Ga0007854_10001965_pt1 | contig 12982 bp, 8 predicted proteins | sample CryBogCBH12Aug08_FD_60382 | JGI IMG/M metagenome (GOLD analysis project Ga0007854, IMG submission 60382) | Freshwater microbial communities from Crystal Bog, Wisconsin, USA - CBH12Aug08 | ecosystem: Environmental > Aquatic > Freshwater > Lake | place: Crystal Bog, Wisconsin, USA | collected...
TCGCCCAGAAGGGTTCTTTCGTCGGGCCTGACAAGCTCACCTTTGACGTTAGCAGCGGTGCACTGACCTCCGACCAGATCTCTCAGGTCGATCGCCTTGTCAATGAACGTATCCTCGAAAACAGTGCAGTGAGCTGGCAGGAGATCCCCTTCGGGGATGTCAAGGGCCGCCCTGGCATCCTCCAGTTTTTTGGGGATAAATACGGCGATATCGTACGCGTGGTACAGATCGGAGGAAAACGGGGCTCCCTCGACGGCTACTCCATGGAGCTCTGTGGAGGGACCCATGTAAGAGCCACCGGTGAGATCGGTTCGTTCCGAATTACAAGTGAATCTGCCGTTGCTGCAGGAGTCCGGCGTATAGAAGCCGTTGCGGGACTCCGTCGGTATGACGAGGATCTCAAGCGACTGGAATTGATCGAAAAACTTGCGGGCCGACTTCACGCGCCGATTCCTGAGTTGGAGAAGAAGCTCGAAACAACGCTTTCCGAGAAAAAGGAACTCGAGCGGGAAATTAGTGCCCTGCGTCAGCGGGAGGCTATCCGCCTTGGAACGGAACTTCTGCAGAAGGCTGTGAATGGAGAAGTTCCCTTTATCGTGGAGGAGATTCCAGATGCCGATGGCAATGCTCTTCAGGCAGCTGCAGACGCACTCAAGGGGAAGTTTGAAGGAGTAGTCCTTCTCGCAGGTGTCTCCAATGGCTCCGTCTCACTGGTCTCCTCAGTGGGAACGCCTTACCGTCAGGCTTTTCCCGCAGGAAAACTCATCTCCACCCTTGCGCCACTCGTAGGCGGCAAAGGCGGGGGCAAACCGGACAATGCACGCGGCGGCGGACGGGATGCCTCTGGAGTTGCTACGGTACTGGAGAAGGCCAGGCAATTTCTCGCTGCTGGAAAAATCCAGAGCTAAGCCCTTGTGTTGGAAGTCGGAGGGATCGTGTCCAAAAGAAAGAATTGCCAGTGGGGTTACCCTCAAATTTTGCCCTGCTGCTTCAGCCATCCGGCGGTTTCTTGGAGCGATTGGTTCAGTGTTGAATCGGCTTTCCATCCGAATTTGTCGGCAAATAGGCTGCCATCGCAAACCCATCGCCGGTGCAGCAATTCCCTCACTCGGTCAGTTCCCATGCTTGGAAGAGCATCAAGCCATTCAGGTACGGCATTGATGACAAGCGATGCCAGACGAATCACGCTCTGTGGCAACGGAAGAGCAAATCCACTACTGCCGATTGCAGCAGCCGCAGTCGAAAGCAGCTGTCCGTCCGTGATCGTTTCTTCGGATCCGAGATAGAACTTTGTCGCCTCCGGCCACTCCTCCATGTCCGCCGCCTTCAGGATTGCGCCGCTCAGATCTCCAACATCAATCCAACTATAGTGCTTTGGAAGGAAGCCGGGCTTAATCCAAACCTTTCCTTTTACCATCTGAAATAGTTGAACCGTTGCCGTGTCTCGAGGCCCAATCACCATCGGGGGTCTTAGGATCAGAAGGCGGGAACCAAGTCGGTTGCGCAACTCCCTCTCCATGGTGAGCTTTGAGGCGCCATAGAAAGAAACAGGTGTGTCCTGATGCTGTGCTCCGCGAGCAACCACACTGATGGGCGTGGGGCCACCTGCAGCAAGGGAAGATAGAACGATGACACGTGTCGTGCGCGGCAACCTCGTAACCAGACGGATACTTCCCTCCACGTTGGTTTGGAAATACGCGTCCTTACTGCTTCCGAAAAGAAGGCCGGCAGCATGAATTACGAGATCGGGACGCACATTCGATGGGATTTCCCACAGATCTCCTGTTACTCGGCAGATGCACAATCGTCCCCCGACATCAAGTCCCTCCCCTTGGAGCTGGCCTTGAAGTTTTTCCGGATCACGGACGGGGAGAATAATGCGACTCCATCGAGGGTCCTGCACGACCTTGAGAAGGAGATTGCGCCCCACGAAGCCCGTGGATCCCGTGATGAGAAGCTCCATGAATCGGGAAACCGTACCCGGGAAACTCAGCCTGCCGCAGCGGGCGTGAGCGTCTTTTCAAAAAGCTCGTAGGTACGCGAACGGTAGCCACCCATTAGCTCGGCCCCCTCTAATATCTCGACGTTGTTCTCCTCAACCCAGGAAACCTCGGAAATCTCATAGGCCGCCCTGGCCGCACGGAAACTCTCAAAAAAGAGGAGAGCACTGAGTCCCTTGTCACGATAGGCAGGTTCCACACCAAGAACGCACAGACGGTCTTTTTTGATTTTTTGACACTGGAGACGCAGCGCCATCTCCAAAAAGCGGAGAATTCCTTTACGCCCTCGTGCAGCGTGAAACACCTCGTTCACGTTGGGGAGTGCGAGGGAAAAGCCGACTTCACGACCGTCGACACAGACAAACAGGATAATCTCAGGATTTGCAATTGCCTTGAGGTCATCGGCCGCGTGGAGCAGGTCCTCCAAAGCGATCGGGTAGAATCCCCAGTTACGATCGAGGGTAAGATTGTAAAGACGGTGGATAATCTCCAACTCCTTCTTGAGATTTTTCATGTCTATCGAACGGACGCTCACCTTGTTTCGCCTTTTGATACGATTGACAATACGATTCACCCTTTCGGGGGTCTCTCGTTGGAGGGGAACCTCCCAAGCGTAAAGGGTACGCACTTTCTGCAGCCCCGCCGCCTTGTAGAGATCCGCATAATAGGATGGATTCCAAGGCATTGAGACAAAACTCGGTGACCCGCACCCCTCGACGAGCACTCCACAGTCGTCGTTAATGGAGGGATTATAAGGGCCTCGCATGGAATTCATTCCCTTCTCCTTGAGAATTGCGGCCGCTGCATCCACGAGAGCTTTGGCAACGGAGGGATCCTCGATGAAATCAAGGAATCCAAAAAAACCAACCGCGTCCTTGTTGTAGTTGTTGTGGGAACGGTTGACTATAGCTGCGATACGCCCGACAGGCCTGCCGTTACGAAAAGCTATTAGCGGGGTTATCTCCCCATGCTTTTTGAGGAAGACCGACTTCGGACCGATTAGGTTAACGATGCTTCCCGGAAACGGCGGCGTGAAGCTCGGATCCGTTGCGTGAAGGAGATCCGGGATCTCTTCGAACTTCTTGAGTTCCTCCGGACTGCGGCATGGCAAAATCGAAAACATTCCGGCGGCGTCCTGGTTCTGTGTATGCTGGATCATCGAAAGTCCCTAGTTCTCGTGCAATTTTGGCAAAGATGTCCAGCACCTTGTTAAGGTCTTCCTCGGTATGCGTCGACATGAAGCTCGTGCGCACAATCGCCTCTCCATAGCGAACGGCCGGATAAAGGGCAGGCGTTGCAAAGATACCCTCTTCAAAGAGCCGCTGGGCGAAGGCAAATGCCTTTGTCTCGCTACCGATAAGAATGGGAACAATCGGTGTCTGGGTTGTTCCAATCTTGAATCCGATCGACTTGAAACCCTCGTGCATCTTGCGGGTGTTACGCCATAGCAACTCGATTCTCTCTGGCTCGGCACGCATAATTTCCAGAGCCTTAATGACACCTCCAACTACAGCCGGAGCAAGTGAGGCGGTGAAGATGAGACAACGGGCCTTGTGCTTGAGAAACTCAATCATCTCAGCCGATCCGGCGATGAACCCCCCCATGGAACCTAGCGATTTGGAAAATGTCCCCATCACGATATCGATGTCATCGTTTACCCCGAAATGATGCGCAACACCGCGACCTTCCGGGCCAACGACACCCAAGGAATGCGCCTCATCAAGATAGAGAACTGCTCCGTATTCCTTGGCTGCCCGAACCATTGGCGGCAAGTCGGCAATGTCTCCAGACATACTGAAGACCCCGTCCATAATGATCAGACGACCGGCCTCCTCGGGAACGCGTTTGAGGCGGTTTCGGAGAGCATCAACCGAGTTGTGGCGGTAAGGGACAAGCCGGCCAGGGGAAACCTGACATCCCTCGATGATCGAGGCATGGTTTTCCCGGTCGCAGAGAATCACATCATCGGCTTCAGTCAATGCTGCAATGGCCCCCTGATTTGCGAAGAATCCCGTCGAAAAAAGCAAAACCGACTCACGCTGCAAGAAATCGGCAAGATTCTCCTCCAGTTGATTATGCAATGAAATCGTGCCGTTGAGCAGGCGGGAACCGGTGCAACCGGACCCGAATCTCCGGGTTGCCTCGCATGCGGCTTCCACGACGCGGGGATCCTGGGCCAGACCAAGGTAGTTGTTCGACCCGATCATGATCTTGCTTTCGCCACCGCATATTACGTGACTTCCCTCGCTCGCCTCGATGCAGCGGAAGTAGGGATAAAACCCATTCGCCCGCGCAATCGCAGAGTCACTGTACTCTCGACATTTCTGGAATAGATCTCTGGCCATGAAGGGTATCTGTCAGTTGGAGAAGGTTTCAGATATCGGAAGTAGTGTAAATCCTTTCATGTGCCTTGAACTGTTGAAAGCCTTCGGAAAATCTCGGGGCGACAGGATTCGAACCTGCGACTTCTTGGTCCCAAACCAAGCGCTCTACCAAGCTGAGCTACGCCCCGGAAAGAAACAACCTTGCCGTATACCGCCCGCTCAGGCAAGCAGCGTCTGTAGGATCTCTTCCCAAGGGGGGCAATCTTCACCCGCTGTGCTTTAGCAACGCAGACAAGAGATCGTCTAACGGCATACTGGCGACCAGAGAGGCCCGGTCACTGATGGCAAAGGGAAGAATAAGCTCGCCACCATGTAGCATGGAACCGCAGCTGTAGACCACATTCGGAACATATCCTTCTCGTTCTTGGCCCTCGGGGGCGAGCAACGGGTCTCTCAGGCGACCGATGACCTTGGTTGGGTCATTCAGGTCAAGCAAAGCGGCACCGATGCAATATTTGCGCATCGGACCAACCCCATGGGTGATGACAAGCCATCCTTCCTTGGTTTCGATGGGTGAACCACAGTTCCCGATTTTGACTGATTCCCAGATCTCCGAGGGTCGAAGGATCACCTGAGGGTCGCTCCAGTAATGAGCGCTATCCGAGAACATGATGAATAGATTTTCATCGTCCTGACGGGAAAGCATGGCATAACGCCCACCGACACGTCGCGGGAAGAGGGCCATCCCCTTGTTCTGCACAGCACTCCCGTTGAGCGTGAGAATTCGGAAATGGAGAAAATCCTGTGTCTCTATCAACTGGGGAAGGATCACGGAGCCGTTGTATGCGGTGTAGGTGGCGTAATACATGACCGAGCCGTCCTCGTCCGTAAAACGGACAAAGCGGGCATCCTCAATCCCTGCCGACTCTCCAGGCGAGACAGGGAAGATGATTCGCTCACTCATGGCGAGTTTGTCTGAAAAGCGCAGCTCGTAGTTGGAGTCGGCGAGCCATTGGATGCATTCAAGGGTTCGCTCCAGATCACTTGGTACGGGCCGATTCTCATGCCGGATCAGGTTGACGCTATTGTTCAGTTCGCTACGGGTGAAATTCTCAGCCAGGGGCGCCATGACGGCAGCTGCATGGCCCTGCCGCCGCTCCGCGGCAGCACGTCCGTCATTGAACCCCATCTCAACCAGTTTGATGAGGAAGCGTTTCTTATTGTAGGTGGGATTGGGCAGAACCTCCGGCACGGTGACAAAACGGGAAACTGAATCAAGGGTGATCCTAGAATCCTGGCCGATGATCCCAGCTCGAAACTCAATGGAAGAGATATGCCCTTCTCCTGTGGCGCGTAGGCTCATGATGAAACGGAGCGCGCCTTCCGGAACACCATTTTGGTCGGGATGAGGGACGATGGAGGGATTGAAAATGGCCGCCGATTCCAGCGCGTATTCGCCGGAAAAAAGGGCCCCGATCAAAAGCTGTCGTTCATCAGAAATAGGGCGCTGGGTAAAGACGTGGCATCTTACCTTGGCATAGTGGGCCCGCAGGATCGACTCGATGTCGAAATGTCTCGAATCAAATTCATGCAATACAGCTTTGAGTTGAAGGACAACTTCCTCCTCTGTCATTGCCAGAGCCCGTCCGATGATTGTGGTAATGCGCCTGTTTTCCGTTGGAATGAAAGGGCGGATGATCACACGTGCACTCTCGGGGAGCAGGGTCAACTCATGGCGGCGGAGGTGGAATGCATTCATAGAGTAAGGATTCCCCTCCTATTCATGAATTGAAGGTAGGACAATCACATGTTCGGCAGTGTGCATCTGAGCCAATGCAAGATGGAAAGCCAGCGTTGATTCCGCTCCCTGGTTTTCATTCACTCGATCCTTATGGAGACCATCGCTGCAGCCTCCGGAGTTGAAATCGTAGAGTGGCAACCCCAGATCGTTGCGTCCCAAAAACCATTCGAAGGCGCGTCTTGCCTCAAGCAACCAGACCGTATCACCGGTTGCACGGAAGGCCTCATGGCATGCAGAAACCATTGCCTGAGCCTCTAGAGGTTGTTGATCAAAATCAGCGCGCGCGCCATCACGATAATAGAAGCCATTGCTGCCAATGGGACGAAAGCATCCTGAGGGCGTTTTTTGAACCGAGGTCAGCCAACCCAATGACTTCAGTCCTATCGCAAGAGCCTCCTCATGCACCATGGACTGACCGCTCAGGATCAGCGCCTCGCAAAGGCGTGCATTGTCATAGGTAAGACTTGCCTCGAACCACGGCCAATTATCCGTGGAATATTCCTTCCAAAGTTCTAGCAGCTTTTCAACCAACGCCCTGCGAAGTTTACTTGTCCGCTCCTCATCAGGAAAGCGACGCTGATACTCTTGGATACCCATCAGGGTAAAACTCCAGGATCGTGGTGATGAAAAGTCTGCAACGGCAGGAAAACCCCGTTCGAAGAGCTGCGCAGCAAGTCTGCGATGGCCGTCATTCCGCGAGCAAGAGGATCCTATACCCAACGCCCACAGGGCACGGGCATGGCTATCCTCACTGCCGGCATCTTCCAACCACTGCCTTCCGTGACTCATGAAGTTGCGGAAGCGTCCGCTCGTGTAATCAAGTGCAGCGGCTAGGAATGCAAGGTAGCAGTTGGACTGGATTTCGAGGTTTTCCCCGACTGAACGGCCGCCCAACTCATCAAGTTGCACGCTAAGGATGTAGGCGCGTGCATTGTCATCGGTACAATATCCCTCGTGAAAGTTCGGCACATTGAAAATCGCGTGCTGGAAAATCCCGGTTCCGTCACTCATCCGGATAATGTGGTCGAGCCGCAGTGGCGGCAACTCCCTCGGTCTGCTCCCGAGCGTCCATCCTGCAAAGGCGGTCCGCGACGAGGTTTTACGGTCTGAGCATGCCTGTTGAAAAACACGCAGATAGCGTCGTCCCACCGCGGGCCAGATCATCTCTCGCCCCATCGCATAGGCCTCGCTTCGAATCTTCTCCATGCGTTCTGGATCGTCCAACAATCCGCAGACACCCTCCATGATCGCTCCGGGATTGCGAAAAGGCACTAGTACCCCTCGACCTTCGCCAAGCAGTTCCTGCGCATGCCAGTAAGGAGTGGATACCACCGCCTTTCCCGCGCCGAAAACATAGGAAAGCGTTCCAGAAGTCACCTGAGCCTCGTTGAGATACGGCGTCAGGTAGATGTCCGTTGCCCCGATAAATTCCTTTAAATCATCAGGTGAGACGAATCGGTTGTAAAAAATTACATGCTCCTTAACGCCATGGTCACTGGCCAGACGTTCCAAGCTCAGGCGATACCTCTCCCCCTCATGCGCCAAGAGATGAGGATGCGTGGCACCAAGCACCAGATAAACCGCATTCGGATGTCTGCGAACGATCCCTGGAAGCGCCTCAATCACGTGTTCTATTCCCTTCCCGGGAGCAATCAGTCCAAAAGTCAGAAGTACCTGCCGACCTTCCACTCCAAATTGTGGCTTATAAAAAGAGGAATCCCTGAAGGGAAGATCCAGGATCCCATGCGGGATAACGTTCATCTTCGCATCGGGGACGTTGTAAATTTCGTGCAGTATCTTTGCCCCTTTTTCGGACATCACCACCACTCGATCGCTGTGGAGTAAGAGCTGCTCCATCACCCTTCGCTGGGCAGAATTCGGTTCACAAAGGATGGTGTGAAGCGTTGTTACGACTGGCATCCGAACTTCCTTGAGCAAGGCAATCAGATGACTCCCCGCCGACCCGCCGTAGATGCCGAACTCGTGCTGAACGCAGAGCACATCAGCATTGTTGAAATTCAGGAAGTCCGCGGCACGGCGGTAGGAATCGAGATCTTTCTCGAGTAATTCAAACCTCACACGCGCGGAGTAATCGTAACCTTCCTGCCGGTCGTTCACGGCACCGACAAAGCATTCGGAGTCAGGCGCCCCTCTCGCTACCGCCTCGCAAAGGTCATGCGTAAAGGACGCAATTCCACAGAGCCTTGGTAAATAATCGCCAAGGAAGGCGATGCGTTTCGGCACTGCAGTACGGTTCTGTTTAGAGATAGATAGACACTAAGCCTTCACTATTAGTGTTGCAAGGTGGCTCTCAGGGCTACGTCCCCTATTTGAGTCATCCAGTTCGCTTGACTTTTCTAAAAACTGCCTCACGCGTCCTTACAAGGAACCATTTCAAATGGCGGTATCCTTGCCAACACCGCATCCCCCTCTTCGGTAATACCCAGGTAAGCTCCCTCAGCCACGGCACGACCGGCTGTAGTATGGTAACTGTTGTAGGAGAAAGATTCCCCAGGCTCAAGACGAGGGAAGCAACCGACCACCCCATCTCCCTCCATGGCGCAGGTTTTACCGTCCTCACCCCGGACGACCCATTTTCGGCCTTTCACCGTGAGGGTATGGTCGCTCCCGTTGCAGATAGTGATATAGTATACGAACGGAAAGGGCTGATCTGGTGATGCCGGCAGATCGGGGTCATAAACAACCCGATCAACCGTCACCTCAAATCCCTTCAAAAATTTCGGTTGCATGGCTTTCCTCTGATCACGAGGAGAGTCCTCATTCCCCCAAGGATGTGCCCTGAGAGAGAGGAACCTTGGGCTTGGCAGTAGAAGCAATGTAAAGCTCCCGGAGTTGTTTCATTTCCACCGTGGCCGGGGAACCGGTGAGCAGTTCAACACCGCGGTTATTCTTTGGGAAAGCAATGACTTCACGGATGGACTCCTCGCCTGCTATCAGCGCCACCAGACGGTCGAGTCCGAGGGCGATTCCTCCATGTGGGGGCGCGCCGTGGCGGAATGCGCGCAGCAGGTGGCCGAAGAGGTCTTCCTGCTCCTTTGATGTAATTCCGAGCACAGAGAAAACCTCCTCCTGCAAATTTCCTTCGTGGATACGGATGCTTCCCCCGCCTATTTCCACCCCATTAAGAACAACATCGTAGGCTTCGGCACGAATACTACCAAGCTTTGACGGATCCTTGAGCAGTTCGCGGTCATCGGCTTTGGGACGGGTGAAGGGATGGTGAACGGCGTTCCACTTCTTATCTTCTGCGTTGTAGGCAAGCATCGGAAAATCAACAACCCAGAGAAAATTGAGCTGCTTGGAATCGATCGGGAGTTTCTGGATCTCGCAGATGCGGAGTCTGACACGGCCAAGCACCGTACAGGCATCCTCCCATGCATCGGCTCCAAAAAGAATCAGATCCCCCTCCCTCATATCGAGCCGTTCGGAGAGGGCGGCACGCTCGGAATCGCTGAAAAACTTAACAATTGGCGATCTCCACTCGCCGTTCTCCACCTTGATGAAGGCAAGCCCCTTGGCGCCGGCACTCTTCGCAAGCTCGGTTAGCTCCTCGATCTGGCCCGTGGTGATGCAGGCAAATCCTCTGGCGTTGATCGCCTTCACGACCCCACCTGTATCAAGAGCCCCTCGGAAAACCTTGAACTGACTCTCCTTGAAAATGTCTCCGACATCGCTGATCTCCATGCCGAAGCGGGTGTCGGGCTTGTCGCTGCCGAATCGATTCATCGCCTCCGCATATGTCATGCGCTGAAAGGGAACAGGGATTTCTACTCCTCTGGCTTCTCGGAAAACGCGACTAAAAATTCTTTCGATCAACCCTTGTATCTCGTCCGCCTTGATGAATGAGGCCTCAATGTCAACTTGGGTGAATTCTGGCTGCCGGTCCGCCCTGAGATCCTCGTCGCGAAAACAGCGCGCTATCTGGAAGTATTTGTCCACTCCACCGACCATGAGCAATTGCTTGTATTGCTGCGGCGCCTGAGGAAGCGCATAAAAACTACCGGGAGTGAGGCGGGAAGGTACAAGAAAATCACGGGCACCCTCAGGGGTGCTCTTAGACAAGACAGGCGTCTCAACCTCCCAAAAGCCCTCGGAATCAAGAACATCCCGAATCGTCTTGGTGACACGATGTCGGAGGCGGAGGTTAGCGGCCATGGCGGGTCGCCGTAGATCGAGAAAACGATGGGTCAGACGGAGATCCTCGTTGGCGATCCTCTCATCCATCGGAAAGGGAGGCACCTCGGAGCGGTTAATCACATTCAAGGAGGAGGCAACCAGTTCAACCCCGCCCGTCGGGAGTTTTGGATTCTCTGTGCCTTCGAGGCGTGCTGCAATCTTGCCCTTCACCGTGATCACATCTTCCGGGCGGAGAGTATGTGCTGCGGCGGCGGCGGTGGCATGCACCTCGGGGCGGAAGACCACCTGCGTTATACCCTCGCGATCTCGCAGGTCGATAAAGATCACCCCGCCATGATCGCGCCTTGATGCGACCCAGCCGCTTAGTGTTATATCTCGTCCGATATCGGAAGGGCGCAGGGCGCCGCAGGTGCAGTCACGGTAGTGCATTGTAAAAATTTGGAATTGGTGTGTCAGTGGAAGATAGAGGAACCTGTCTTAAACGCTTCAACTTTTTAACGGCTTAACATTTTGCCTGTGGAGCCAGTCGGCAATCTCAACCTGAGAAATTTCCTCCTCATGACGATCACAGAGTCGCTTTACCTTAACCTTCGGCCATTCGATTCCGATAACCACGGCGTAGCTAGCTCCTGATGCTTCTGCCGCTCCGAATTGTTTCCCTACACGATCCTCGCCAAGGGGAAAGCTGACCCGCCAACCTGCTGCGCGGAGTTGATGTGCCATGGCGATGGCATCAGGCCTGCGTTCTTGCGCCGCGATAACGAGGTAAACCTGCGTTGGGGAATCAGCCTTGATGGCTGATTCCTCCTGCTTTGATGCAGATGGAACTTCCCTGATGAGTTCCAGAAGCACTGCATCACCCACCCCAAAACCCACGGCGGGCAAGTCTGCCGAACCATCACTTAAGTCAGACAAAAGGCGGTCATATCGCCCTCCTCCGGCAATGGCCCTGAGTCCGCCCTTTAGTGCAAAAGCTTCAAACACAACGCCGGTATAATAAGCAAGCCCCCGGACGACTCCGAGATCGGGGCGTACAAACTCGCGGAGTCCCCGTGCCTCGAGATCCTTCAGCAACGGGAGCAGCGTTGGAACTTCTGCGTTTGTCATGAATTCCTTGATCTCTGCAAAAGCAACACCGAATGGCGCAAGCTTTTCCTCGATCCTTACCGACGGCTCGCGCTCCATCTTGTCGATGATGTTCAGAAACTCGCCGGTTCGTTGATCGTCCACTCCATGCCGGCCAAGAAAATCGTGCCATGCGGAGCGATCACTCAACCGGATGGCAAAATCATCCGGACCAAGACCGAATGAACACAGGAGATCGATCAGGAGAGCGATTACCTCGGCATCTGCAGCCGGAGAATCATCGCCCAAGAGATCGCAGTTGAATTGCAAAAACTCACGCAATCTCCCCCGTTGTGGGCGCTCATAGCGGAAGCATGTGCCGACATTGAACCAGCGTAGCGGCTTGGGATAATCGCGATGTCTTGAAGCCACCATACGAGCCAAGGTCGGAGTCACTTCGGGTCGCAACGCCACTAACCGGTCTCCCTTATCAGTGAATTCATAGAGTTGACCTAGGATCTCTCCGCCACTGTTCTTTTTTCTGTAAAGCTCCGCTGATTCGAGTGTCGGGCCGTCGAACTCAACGAAACCGTACCGTCGCGCCGTCTCCCGCCAGCGGCCTACCAGATAATTACGCTTGGCGAAATCCTCTGGAAAGATGTCGCGGAAGCCGGGAAGGGATTTCATCGTTTGTGTTCTGGTAAAGAGGATGGTGGAAACCTAGGCAACAGGTTTCCACTCTACAATCCCCGATCTGCGGCCTTCACGAAACACTTGGATAGTTTTTCAGAGAAACAACTCTCGGTAGTTCAAAAATCCAACAATGGCTCTTTGCGATCAGGAGCTTGCAGCGGTCTGATTGGTTCATTTGCGGTTTTTTCAGTTAAATTTCTCTTGCGGGATGCCTTATAGGGGGATAACAAGCCCCACTCCCCTGATTCCCCCACCACAAGACTGATCACTTCTTCAGATTACACCATGGCCAAAAAACCCACACCCAAGAAGGTTGTAAAATCCTCGAATAAGCCTGCCGCCAAAGCAGTAAAAAAGCCCCATGCCAACGTTGCAAAAAAGGCGGTCCGCTCCGCCCCGAAAAAGGTAGCAACGCCCGCCAAAAAAACTTCCCAATCCTCGCTTAATAAGGCATCGCCCAAGAAAACCACCGTAAAAACTGCGGTGGCAAAAAAGACGGTTTCCAAAAAAATCCCTTCCACAAAGGAAGTCAGGCTATCCAGCCCCTCCAAGGGGAAAAAGGCGGCCAAGCACAAAATTATCCCGGGCGGTAACGGTGCTCTTCGGCAGAAATTTCTAAGAAAGCCGGCCGTAAATAAAAATTTAAAGCTCAGTCCATTCCTGACAAAGCAGCGCAAGCGCCTTCTTGACCTTAAGGACATCCTTCTTGATTCAATGAATGGAGTGGCCCGCGGCAATCTGCATGCCGGCAGCGAAACCTCTGCATTCGGCATGCATCAGGCTGATGCAGGCAGCGATGCCTATGACCGCGACTTTGCCTTGAGCATGCTCTCCAAGGAGCAGGGTTCACTTTACGAGATTGACGAAGCCCTCAAACGGATCAACGATGGGACTTACGGGTTGTGCGAAATCTGCGAGAAACCGATCAGACGCGATCGACT
>Ga0007854_10001966_pt1 | contig 12969 bp, 6 predicted proteins | sample CryBogCBH12Aug08_FD_60382 | JGI IMG/M metagenome (GOLD analysis project Ga0007854, IMG submission 60382) | Freshwater microbial communities from Crystal Bog, Wisconsin, USA - CBH12Aug08 | ecosystem: Environmental > Aquatic > Freshwater > Lake | place: Crystal Bog, Wisconsin, USA | collected...
CCCTGCCAGGCGGTGCTGTTGGTGCCGGAAAGCGTCCAACTGCCGCTCAACACGACGTAGGGCGCTGGCTGGCTGTCATCGACGATTGTCGCAAGACTGTCGTTCGCCGCCTGCGAAATCTGCACCGCATCGGCGACCACATAGGTTCCGGGAGCTGTTCCTGTGTTCGATATGGTTATTGTCGGTGAAGTCAACCAGCAGGAATGGCTTCCAAGCAATACAAAGTGTCCCCCGTGTTGTGTCTGATCTACCACGTACTGCGTCGAGCCGTTGTCATCTGTGACTGTGACTGGGACGTTGGTCGAGCGGTTCCCGGCAGCCGTCCAATTTAAATAGACATTGTAAATTCCCGGAATTGCAACAGTCGGGCTAAACCGCGCGCTTAACCTGCCTTTATTGTTGCCTTCGTCGTCCAGATAATTTGTGCCATGGTATCCAATCACTGCGGTTGATGCAGTCCATGTTCCTGTAAGAACCGACTGTCCCTGATGGTCGGTATCAAGAATGACTGCCAAACTTGCAGGCGTGGCAACAATAATCGGCACGAGTGTGCTCATGGATGTATGCGGATATAACGTCGTCCCGGTTGTGGCGGTTTGTCCTCCAAGGGTTTCCTGCACTTGAGCGGGAAAGTCGGATGCGCCGCCACTAAATGTTAAATAGCTGGCAGACAACAATGAGTTCGAGCAGCTCAGCATGGGAGTATTGCCGGGCGCGCTGCTCACTGGATAGAAAAAGCCACCAAGAATCTCGGTCGCCGCTCCGGCACTTGATGCCACCTGGGTTCCTTTCTGCTCCGTTTTGAATCCCAATATCCAAAGCGTCGATCCATTGTTGACAATTTTGGGCGTGACTGTCCCCTCCGGGTTGAGCTGTCGTGCCCAGATCATTTGACCGGGATGATTAAAATACCACGGCGTTCCACAACAATCCTCCAAATACAAGGGACCGACACCTGCACAGCCGATATAGGTAAACTGATAGGCATCGATCAAACTGTCAGATGTCATATCCCGCATAATTACAGGCTTTGATGTATTTTGCTGGAAGGCGACAAATTCCGGGCTCCCTCCGGCCCCCAATGTTGTGGGGGAAATACGGAACCTGTCGAATTGAATGCTGTCAACCATATCCGCGCTTCCACTTCCGGAAGGATCACCAATGATCACGACCGGCTGCATTCCGACCGGGTTGGACGTGCCAAACATGCTTGTCGTGCTTGTCGCCATCGGCATAATGCAGGCTCCGTTTCCAAGGACGCGTCGGATGTTTCCGTGAAACTTGAGCGGGTTTGCAATATAATACCGGCCCGGCCTAAAATAGAGCGTTGTGATATTGTTGGCCGGATTTGCCGCGTAGTCGATGGCGGCTTGAATCGCAGCCGATTGATCGCTGTGCCCAGAACCGGCCGGCGACCCCGCCGAGTACCAGTTGGCCGTGCCATCCACAAAAAGCGGCGTTTCATTTATCGGCAGATTTAATGAAACAGTTCCCGAAGAGGCCAGTCCCGGCGTCAATACCGCATGAGTGCTGTATTCCGTCACATAACCCCCTGGCGCATTCACCCGCGTTCCCGTGGGTGAATTGTTTTGCACAGCATACTGGTAACCGCCGGTGGTGAAGTTCCGGACAAAGGCCCCACCCGAACCGGAAACAACAATAGCCGATGAACCGACAGCACCACCGGTGGCGCTCGAATCAATCAGGACTATCAACCCGCTCGCGTTAGTGATGGCAGGAACAGAATTGTTGCTGAATAAATTCCGGATGGCGACAGTCAGTGCATTATTACTCAGACCAACAGTGCTCTGTCCGTTAAGCGTTAAATCTTCAATGGTAATGCTATATTCGGACTGCCCGATCACGACACCGCTTGGAAATCCATTAATTGTTAGATTCTTGAGCAGGCACGGCCCCGGATAAGCTCTGGTCATCAGCACACCGGCATACCCCGAACCGGCAGGTGCCGTGATCGTAACATCCCGGATTGAAGCAGTATTGTTGCCAAGAAAGTCAATGCCCACCGCGCCTGGATTTCCGCCGCCGACATTAAGGGTCATGTTCCAGACAAAGTTATTAAACCCATCATAAGTCGTATTGTAGATGCTTTCTGTTTTAATCATCGCCTTCGGCTGGCCTGGGTTTTGAAAGGCCGCATTGGAACTGGTGAGCTGAATGACCGTGCCTGTGGCGCTTTGACCAATGAATGCAAGACGGATGATATTTGTTCCTGTCCCATAAACCCCATCAAGGGTATCGGAGATCACATAGGTTCCAGTCGGAAAATAGATGGTTCTTCCAACTGACGCATCCGAGGTTCCGGTGGCGATAATTGCGGCTTGGATCGCTGCCGTGCAGTCCACGCCTGAGGAGGGGACGACATTATAAGGAGGTTGCGTAATGTCGATAAAAACACCAGGGGTAAATACATCGGGAGGGAACACCATGTCAGCAGCGCTTGCATCAAAATTCAGTCCGAGAACCGTGATGACAACGAAGATGACATAAAGAGGATTTTTCATTAGTTTTGGAGTGCTGACGACAGCGGGACTTTACAAGATACCTCTTTCTCAGCAACACCACAATTCGGCAAGATGTTTGGGATGCACATCGGCGCACGAATCAATGTCCAGTGGTTTTTTCCATAGATCTCACGGTAATTGTTGTTTGCAAATGTCATGCCTGCGGAAACCCGTTCGCCGGGTATCCGCAGGCACACTGAATCGACATCCCGGTTGATTAAGGCAGCTTCACATTGATCAGTGAGACGGCATCGAAAGCCACTGCACTCCCGTTCGATGTTCCAGAATTGCTGACCAGGATGCGATCCGTCGCAACATTGGCCGTGTTGAATGTGTTCGTTCCCAGGTAATACCATTGGCCGCCGTTCGAGGTCTGGTCAACCTGCACACTGGTGGAACTCGTGCCCGAATAAATCGTCACTGGCACGTTCGTTGCCAGGTTTGCTGCAACTGGCCAGCGCGCATAGACATCATAGGTTCCCGATTGCGCGACATAGGGATAAAACGCGGCGCTGCACTGCCCTTTGTTTGCGCCGTTATCCGTGTGGTAGCTTCCCTGCCAGGCGGTGCTGTTGGTGCCGGAAAGCGTCCAACTGCCACTCAACACAACGTAGGGCGCCGGGTCGGTGTCATCCACAATCGTCGCAAGACTGTCTGCCGCCGCCGGTGCAATCCGGATGGCATCCGCTACAACATAAGTTCCCACCGTCGTTCCGGTATTTGAAACCGTCACCGTTGGAGCGTTGTTCCAGCAGGTGTGACTCCCGAGCAACACAAAGTGCGCTCCCATTTTAGTTTGATCCACCACGTACTGAGTGGTGCCCTTATCATCGGTTACCGTTACGGGAACATTGTTGGAACGATTCCCGGCCGCAGTCCAGTTTAGATAGACATTATAAATACCCGGTATCGCAACGCTCGGACTAAACAAAGCGCTCAACAGACCTTTATTCCCCGCCCCATCAAGAAGGTAATTGGTGCCATGGTATCCCGGAACGGAAGTCGATGCAGTCCATGTTCCTGTCAGCACCGACTGCCCCACCTGATCGGTGTCAAGCACCGTCGTCATGCTCGCAGGTGCCGCAACAATGAGCGGCACCAGGGTGCTTTTAGACGCATGGGTATAATAGGTGGTTCCCGTCGTTGCCGTCTGTCCGTTTAGGGTCTCCTGGACTTGATTCGGAAAATCCGTTCCCCCGCCGCTGAACGTCAAATAACAGGCCGACAACAGCGAGTTGGTACAGGTCAGCATCGGAGTGCTCCCCGGCGGATTATCCACCGGATAAAAGAACCCGCCAAGAATCTCCGTGGCAGCTCCCGCATTCGATGCCAGTTGTGTGCCTTTGTTCTCTGTTTTCATTCCCAAAATCCAGAGTGTCGAACCGTTGTTGGTGATTTTGGGCGAGTTCGTGCCTTCGGGATTCAACTGCCGTGCCCAGATGGATTGACCCGCATGATCAAAAAACCATTGCGTTCCGCAGCAGTCCTCCAAATACAACGACCCTACTCCGGAGCAACCTTTATAGGTAAACTGAAATGTGTCGTAGGTGGTATCCACGGTCACATCCCGCATAATCACCGTCTTGGTCGTATTATGCAGGAAGGCCACAAATTGCGGACTCCCTCCGGCACCGAGTGTCGTGGGTGCAACATGAAATCTGTTGAATTGAAGACTGTCAACCAAGTCCGCGCTCCCACTTCCTGAGGGATCGCCAATAATCACGGCCGGTTGCATGCCCGACGGGTTTGCCGTGCCAAATGCGCTTGTCGTACTGGTCGCTATCGGCATGAGGCAGGCCCCGTTCCCCTCAATACGCCTGATGTTTCCATGAATCTTGATCGGGTTGGCAATGTAATACCGACCCGGCCTGAAATAGAGGGTTGTAATATTGTTGGCCGGGTTTGCAGCGTAATCAATGGCAGTTTGCATCGCCGCCGATTGGTCGCTATGCCCTGATCCGGCCGGGGTTCCCACGGAATACCAGTTGGATGTCCCGTCCACAAACAACGGCGTCTCATTGATTGACAGATTGAGTGAAGCACTTCCCGAGTTTGCCAACCCAGGCGTCAACACAGCATGCGTAATGTATTCCGTCACATATCCGGCAGGCGCATTGACTTTTGTTCCCGTCGCGGAATTATTCTGCACGCTGTTTCCGTAGCCGCTGGAGGTAAAATTCCGGACAAATGCCCCGCCCGAACCGGAGATCACTACGGCCGACGTGCCGGACGCCCCTCCCGTGGCGGTTGAATCAATCAATACGATCAGCCCACTTGAGTTTTTAATCGCCGGAACGGAATTGCTGCTGGTTAAATTCCGGATGGAAAGAGGCATCGCATTATTACTCAGTCCGACGGTGCTCTGGCCGTTCAAAGTCAATCCATCAAATGTAACACTGTATTCTGATTGCCCCATCACCACTCCGTTTGAAAATCCATTCACCGTAAGATTTTTGATCAGACACGGCCCGGGATAGGCTCTCGTCATCAGCACACCTGCATACCCCGAACCGGCCGGTGCCGTGATCGTCACATCCCGAATCGATGCAGTGTTATTGGCAAGAAAATCAATGCCTGCCGCGCCGGGATTCCCGCTGCCCACATTAAGCGTCATGTTCCAAATAAAGTTATTAAACGCATCATTCGACGTATTATAGATGCTCTCGGTCTTAATCATCGCCTTGGGACTGCTCGGGTTTTGAAAAGCCGCATTTGAACTGGTAAGTTGAATGATCGTCCCTGTGGCACTTTGACCAATGAACGCAAGCCGGATGATGTTTGTTCCCGTGGAATAAACAGCATCCAGCGTATTCGAGATCACGTAGGTTCCAGTCGGGAAATAGATGGTTCGCCCGACCGAAGCATCCGAGGTCCCGGTGGCTGTGATCGCCGATTGAATCACGGCGGTGCAGTCCGTTCCAGAGGATGGAACAACATTATAGGGTGGTTTGGTAATATCGATAAATATGCCCGAGGTGAAAACGTCGGACGGATAAATGATGTCAGCGGCGGATGCGGCGCGGTTAACGATCCCGACTACCGTAATGATCAAACAGATAGAACAGATTAATTTCTTCATTTGTTTTGGGAGGGTTGAATGAAAGTTGCTAATGAACTTTTGCAACAACTGGCACTTACAATTTATTTAAGACAGTCAGCAAGTTGTTTGTTGCGCACATGGGCGCACGAGAGGGCGGAAATAAAATCTCGATTTCTATCCTGCCATACTCCAGCCCAGTAAATCAGAGATTCGACAACTCACGCCCCAACCATGCGCCGATGTGCATAATGGATTCCTTGATCGACCAGATTGCCAGTGCGACGGTTGAATTCATATCAACCGCTTGAAAAGATGGTTGTTTGCTTGAAACTGAAATGCCGCATGGATATTATATTTACGATGTAAACTTGAATCCGTGTTTTTTAGGCCTGATTCCATCGGCTTAATAAAGACACAGCTGGTTTAAAAATTACATTTCTGTCCCAATGACTGCTGACCAACAAACGGCAAATTCAGCTCAAACCACAAACGGGCGAGGCAGGCAACTCTGCCAAAACTTAACCATGCGACACGGGTTCCTCGATTTCCACCATGAGCAGACTCCTAAGGGCGGCAAGGCCTTTACACTCGTGGAATTACTCACGGTCATGGGTATCATTGTGGTCATCATGGCACTGGCGATCCCGGCATTTAACTCAATCAAGGGTGGCAGCGACATTGCAAAAGCCATCGACAGCATATCAGGCGCTTTTGAGCAGGCCCGCACTTACGCGATGGCCAACAACACCTATGTCTGGGTCGGGTTTTATGAGGAAGACGGCTCAAAACTCTCGACAGACCCGGTGAGCCCGGGCATTGGACGCTTGGTAATCATGACTGTCGCCTCCAGCGACGGAACCAGCTATGGCAATCTGTTGGTTGACGCCAGCCATCCGGCGCCTTTTGGAGCAGGAGATTCGAGCAACCAGGTTTCGCTGGTCGCGATAAATAAACCCGTTAAGCTGGACAACATCCACATGGCATCGCTGAACGATAATGTGGCGACCAGCAGCAAAAACAACCCGCCCAGACCTCCTGTCCCAACGGCTTATCAAGTCGGCGATCCGGGTTTTACAATGCATGGCGCGAATATTGTAAATCCGACCACGTTCACCTTTCCTGTGACAACGGGAACCCATGCATCCCACGCCCAATACACCTTTGTAAATATTGTCGAGTTCAATCCGCAGGGAGAACCGTCAAAAATTGTGGATGGCGTCGTCAACGGCCCCCAAAGTTGGCTCGAACTGGCTTTTCAACCCACTCATGGCAATGTCGTGGATCCAAAATATGCTGGCACCATTAAAGCAGCCGGCGCTCTGATGATCGAAGGGATTACCGGGCGCGTTCTGATCTATAAATTATGAAAATCAGTCGCTCCCCATCGGCATTTTCACTGGTCGAAGTCGCGTTGTCACTCGGTGTCGCGGTTTTTGGGATGGTAACCATCTTTGGCTTGTTTCCCACTGGACTCAATAGCAATGCGATGTCGATTCAGCAGACCACGGCGGCAAATGTCCTCGCCGGGATTGTAGCCGATCTCCGCCAGACACCGACAGCAGGCGCGATTGCCTCCGCGACAAGCAACACAATCAACGCGGTTTCGCCCCGCCTCGGCATTGACCTCACACAAAGCTCGATTAAAGGGTATATCGATGAAAGCGGGGCACCGACTCCCGGCACGGTCACCTCTCTGCTCACCTCCTCTCCGGGGGCAAACTCCCGCTACCAGGTGAATATCACCATCATCAACCCGCCCTCCTCGCCCCCTGCAACACCGACAGTGCGAACCGCCACCATGGCCACGATTCAGATCAGTTGGCCTGCGCAAGCACCGCTGGCAAATGCCGCAGGCTCTCTTACCTCTTTCATCGCTCTGGATCGCAATTAAGATGAATCCTCAGGTTCCCCCCCCACCAAACACCGTTGCGTGGCATGCATTTACCCTGGTGGAGATGCTCGTTTCGATGAGCGTGATGATCCTTATCGTCGTAATGGTGTCGCAGTTGACGAACAGTGCGACAATGACCGTGACAAGCAGTCGCAAGCATATGGATGCGGACACCCAGGCCCGGTTGATTCTGAACCGCATGGCTTTTGACATTTCAAACATGATCCTGCGCTCCGATTTGGATTACTCAAAGTTTAAGCAACCCGCCGGGAAGCTGCCTGCTCAATATAGCGGTGCAGCCGTGCCGGTTAACACCCAATCGGGCAACGATCAAATCGCGTTCTATGCCAGGGAAGTCGGTTATTTCTCAGGGGCCTCAACACCGCCGCCCTCATCTGAAAGGGCTTCCCTGGCTCTCGTCGGGTATTACACGGCCAACGACCCGTACTTTTACCAGAATAACAGAGCCGTGTTACAAAGAATGGGCAAAGGCTTGGGCTGGGAACCCGATCCCTCGGGAAATTTCCTTGGTGTAGCCTACCTTCCGGTTACGCTTTCAGTTCAGTGGCCCCATCTTTTCGACGTCAATGGCTCACAAGATCCAGTCGATCAGGACTGGAAGACGGTGGGGGATCAGGTTTTCCGGTTTGAATACACTTATCTGTTGAAGGCAAATTACTCCGACCCGAAAAATCCACAGAAAGCCAAATTATCAAACACCCCTTACTGGGATGCAACCACCAATAAGATGATGACGGTTAATCCTCACACCTGCATCAACGGCTTTCAAGATGTCGCAGCCATCGTGGTGGCGATTGCCATCCTGGACACGACGAGCGCGACGATTGTAAACAACAACACAACCCTGGCATCTGCGCTTCCCGATGCCACCGAGGGTTCGGACATCCAGTCTGCCTGGGAAACTGCGATCAACACTCCCGGATTTGCAAAAACGGCAGGCATCCCCCAGCAGGCTGCTTCGGCCATTCGTATTTATCAGCGTTATATTTATCTACCACAATAACATCAAGGAGACTTTTATTCAGACCCCAGCCCCCCATATTTTTAAAATGAATTGCCGGAGAAGCGGCGCGGCGCTCGTGATCGTCCTTGCCTTTCTGGTTCTATTGACAGCACTGGCTGTCGCATTCTTCTCGCGCACAATCACGGAGCGGCAGGTCTCCAATAGCAGTATGAACCAGGTCAAGGCCGAGATTTTTGCACGTAGTGCCCTCGATATGATCGTCGGCGACGTGAAGCAGGAAATCGTCAATGGCTCCGCAACCCCCAGTCCTACGCCACCACCGGGAACGAATATCTATAACCCGAAATCGTCGGCTTATGTTGTGCCACAACGAAGCGGCACCGCAATTCCAAACCTCATCCGTTTCAGTCTGCGAAACGACCCGCTTTCAAGTGGAAGCGTTGTGGCTGTGAGCGCATCCGCCTCGGCGGTAAACTCCACCTCCGATCTCTCTGCCAACGGCAGATCGGTGAATCTGACCCGCTGGAACCTTCACTATCTGATTCCCACTACAAGCGGCAGCACCAATATGCCCGTACCTGCCTTTACCGCGCCAGATTGGGTCATGGTCACTAAAAACGGACCGCAGGTCGTCACGACGCCGACTAATACAGTCATCGGACGTTTTGCCTATGCGATCTATGACGAAGGGGGGTTGCTGGATGCCAATGTGGCAGGATGCCCTTCCAATTTGGCACTAAGTGCGAGCCAGGGCGGACTCAAGGGGTTTAGCGCCCTTGCGGATTTGACGGCGCTCGGCCTGACAACACAGCAAGAAGATACCTTTGTCGGTTGGCGCAATTATGCGACTTCGCAGTTATCATCAGGATCCCTCGCGACGGGATACACGTTTGATTCAACCGCAGCAAACTTCTATTACAATTACGTTATTGGCAGTACTAACGGCTTTCTTTCGGTCAATAATTATAACTACACCATAAGCAGCGGTACGCTCACTAGCAGTACGATGAACTTTGGTTCCCCGGCGCATACGGACCAGGTATTCCCAAATCGCCAGGCCCTGATCAAATTTTGGGGCACGAATTTTGGCGGCAACATGAACGCCCTTCAGTATCTGGGCACTTTCACCCGCGACCTCAACCGGCCTAATTTTTCACCACGGGCCTATCCCCCGCCCGCCGGCGGTTTAATGCCGGCGCCGGTCACCTATTCGGGGGCGGTAACCGACCCGAATCCCATTATCCAGAACGTACTTTACACCAACCCTTCCTCCACAAATTACGGCCAGCCCGTGTTGGCGCAGCGATTCCCGTTGAGCCGCCTCGCCCTGTTCTCTGATCCGGTTAACAATGCCGCTGCGATACTAAATTACTTCGGGCTTTCGCGGACTGTCGGGGGCACAAAGGATGGGTATACGTGGAATTACATCGGCCACCCACCCTCGATCACTAACACAGTCCCGATGACTCTGGGCCAGATTGCCGCTCTTGCCACACCCCGCGACCCTGATTTCTTCGAAGTGCTTCAGGCGGCGGTGCTCAATGGCAGCCTTGGAGTTCCCGCAACGACCAATGGGAATAACCCGAACATTTTGGCGAAGACAATCATGCAAATTGGGGCGGACATCATAGATCAATACAAAGCCGATAGCATTCCCACGGCGATCTCTTTTACCGGCAAAATTGGCGCCATATCCCAAACCAATACCGTCTGGGGAATGCAAAACCTGCCTTATTTCAGCGAAATGATGTTGTGGACATACCGCCCTCAAAGCGATGTTGACCGGTTTACGCTTAATGGATACCTGCTCATCGAGCTTTGGAATCCCCATCAAAACGCCGTCAATATTACCTCTTCCGGCAGCCCCGCCCCTTTTGTTCCGTCGAAGCTGCGGGTCTGTTTTGATGCCAGGGGCGGTTACATCTTGCTCAACCATTCTCCATTGGATTCACATTGCTTGTTTTCCCCTCTTCTTCCGACTGGTCCGTCAAGCGAGTCTCCAAACGGGACCGTTCAGGTTACGTTTAGTCATTCAACGCGTTTTCAGGAACCCACGGTGCTCGATTCGGCATTGGTGGATCAAGCCAATTCCAGTTCTACACAAAACGCAACCACTGCCGGGTGGGAAACGTTGAGTGAATCCGGCACCTCACGATCGGGTTTCCTGATCGGCACCGGGGCGTTTCCGGACAACATCCTTTCCTTGTCACTTGGGATCGCGACTTCTGGCACCTACCATTATACCAAGGCCGAGTTCACCGGCGGATCGAACCCGCACATCCATCTTCAGTTTCTGGACAATAATAACGTATGGCGTGATTATCAAGGAGGGTATTCGAGCCTTAATGAACCGCCGAGCCTGACCATGAATACTATTCAAGGCGAGGTTATAGGCACGGTAAACGCCTGCAGCCCATTCAATTCGCAGATAACCAACGACATTAGTTTTAATACGTTTGATTACATCTGCGGCAAGTCTCTGCAGCAGGAAGACCCACGAGGCACGGCGGCGGGAAATCCGTTTTCAGCGGATTCCACCTACAACAAAAGCATTCGGCCCGGTTCCGGAGCGACGGGATTCAACCCCGCCGGAGCGAAACTCGGAAGATACGGCATTGGGGCTTCCCCGAGCAATTTGGCAAGTTATATATTGCCGACATCGCCGGATACCCTGGCATGGACTCCAACCCCGTGTTACCCGGCGATGTACAATGAAAATGTAACTGGCACAAACAATATTTTCATCAAAGCCAATCCGACCGCCGTCAACAGTTATGTGAGGGACATGGATGGGGTCCTTCGGCCCGGCGACGGTTATTACGGGGCAGACCCCTATCTCACGGGCAGTCTAAGCGGCCGTCCGGTCATTTTGAACCGGCCGTTCCGCAGTGTTGGCGAGATGGGTTACGCCTACCGGGGTCGCTCGTGGAAAAGCGTGAATTTTTTCAGTCCGGAGAGCGGGGATGCCGGGCTGCTCGATTTCTTTTCCATCGACCAGGCTCCAGTTGCCTCAGGAAAAATCAACCTGAACACGCACCAGGTCGTTTCGCTTCAGGCGATGTTGCAGGGAGCCTGCCGGGTTGTTCCCGCAGGAACGGTAAGCTCAGCTTCCGAGGCCTTGAGCAGCGCCGATGCCGCCGCCGTCGCCAATGCCATCGTGGCGCACACAACCCAGCAACCGGGATCGAAAACCTATCCCGTCGGGCCGCTAGCCTCCCGCGCGGACCTGGTTCGCGATTTGCTCGCGGATCCTACTCTTGCAGCCCTGCCCGGAACCACCCCCACGGGCGTTATCGACACAATCGGCACGACATCAAACACGATCAAATCCAAACGCGAGGCGTTTGTGCGCGCCCTGGCCGATGTCGGCACCACCCGGACCTGGAATCTCTTGATTGATATCGTGGCCCAGACGGGCAATTACCCGGTCAACGCAACGAGCCTGAGTCAATTCATGGTGCAAGGGGAAAAGCATTACTGGCTGCACGTGGCCATCGACCGCTGCACGGGAGAAATTATTGATCAGCAATTGGAGTCGGTAAATGAATAAAAACAATCCTTGGTTCCGCTTTCGCCCCAGGCCCGGCCGGTGTTTTGTCACAGGCCTGGTGTTTTTTTTGGGATTTTGTCTGCCGCATTTCGCCCTGTTCGCCAAACCAACGACTGATCCGACGCCTGATCCGCCGTTGATCGCAGTCGCTCCGGACCCGGGTGCATGGAGCATCGAGGTGAAGCAAAAAAAAACGCGTCCTGCCCCCTCCTCCGATCCGAAACAGGCGGCCACCTACAAGCGCCTCAAGGATATTTATCCGCTTCTAGTGCGCGAGGTTGTGGAAAAGGTTGGCAAGGAGTGGCACCGGGAGAAGTTCTTTGACAACAATACCATGGAAAATGTCTGGGTTTACAAAGGCTTCGTCATTTTTCAATATCATCATTTCCAACCCAATGTAGTTACCGTCCTTCCAATCCATGACCCTTTGTCGCCGGTAAAAGAAGATTTCAGCCCGAATTTTTCAGAATTGAGTTGGATACGCCCGGAAGTATTCGTCAAAACGGTGACTTACCAGGGGCAAAGATGTCATTACTACGAAGACAAAGAAGCTTCCCAACTTAAGGAGGGGGATGCCTTGAACCCGGTGGACTCGAAGGGAGTCAGCGCCTGGATCAACGTGAAGACCCGCCTGCCCGTGGCGGTGGAAGATGCCGCTGTAATCAAGAAATATACCTATACCAAGAAAATACCGGAATCCATCCAGCTTTCGGGGGTTTATTCCGCCGCTTATGAGAATGCCGTCCGCAACGCCGGACGCTCAGGAACCCCTTCAACCCAAGAATGACGAAAACAACAAATTATTCCCAATTCGACCATAATAAAATGAACAACAGCTTGTCGCATTTCCGTCACCTGTCCAGCAAGTTGGCCTTTATTGTCTGCTTGGCACAACTTCCAGTTGGCAGGCCGGGATTCAGCCAGCCTGCAGAACCGCCGCCCAATCCGCCGTTGATCGCAACCGCTCCCGATCCGTTTGCA
>Ga0007854_10001968_pt1 | contig 12961 bp, 11 predicted proteins | sample CryBogCBH12Aug08_FD_60382 | JGI IMG/M metagenome (GOLD analysis project Ga0007854, IMG submission 60382) | Freshwater microbial communities from Crystal Bog, Wisconsin, USA - CBH12Aug08 | ecosystem: Environmental > Aquatic > Freshwater > Lake | place: Crystal Bog, Wisconsin, USA | collected...
AACTACCATTTTATCCATAATATGACGGCGATGTATCTTGATTGTAGCTTCTGTTAGCTGCGCTCTTGAAATTGAAGCACTAAGGAAGCTTCAGAAAGGGAATTATTGATATTTAAATTATCAGAAAGGTTAAATGCCTTCCTTGCAATCATTATTAATACAACCATGCTTAATAAGCCAAATAGAAATGCCGGGGCTAACGCAACAAATGCCGCAAGGTCACCTGGGCCAAATGTATTTGCTCCAAAACTCAGGCCTCTATTGTTAGAAAAATTCGATGCTATGTAAAAAATTGTATTTGCCCAGCTAGTGAGGATCATGATCCATGCAACTCTTTTTTCAACTATCTCACTAAATGAGAGCTGCGGCAGGATGATCGCAATTCCTAACAACATAAGTGAATTTAAGGGAACTCCTCTGTGAGCACGAGCCCATCCCTCAGCTGTTCCAGGTAGTTGAAAACTAATTATGTGACCAGGCCAGATTTCAAATCCGCCAAGCAAAAACATCCACAGACCTAGTCCAACTATTAAGGTCATGAGCATAATAAGCATGCTATGGCCTATCATTTTCCACTGTAATTTTGTGAACCTTTACAGATTTCCATTAAACCTCCTTTGAATATTTGAATATATCTAGTTAGGTTACCTCCTGTTTGATGCAGGATAATTTTAGAGCTACCCCAATAATTGTGATATACGACTAAAGTCTTAGAGCTATTAATTCGGACAACCCTTAACATTTTCTGCCTGCCACCAGCGACCGGTTTTACGCAAAAGGTTTCGGTGTTATTCGTTTTTCGATTTGAGCAATACCAAGACCGCTCCACCCCCGCCTGCCCTGGATGGAGCTTCGCAAAACGCTAAAACTTTCCTGCATTGAGTCAGCCAGTGACGTGTGCGGATTTTCAGTATTCCTTCACCTCCGTTCGGATTCCATCCTTTGCCGTGAATAACACATACATGGCGCAGGTTTTGATCATTTGAGTCTCTCAGAAATTCCTGCAGGAGTTTGCGTGCTTCATCGCTATTGAGACCATGAAGATCAAGTGTGTCTTGGAGTGGAAACTGTCCGCGTTTTAATTTTCTTAGAACCATACGGGAAATACCCGGGCGCAGAAATTCATTAAGCGGTTCGTCACCTGCGCCATGGTCGGATAAGGTATCCAGCGTAGAGGTTGCATTGCGAATTCGTGCCGGAGTGCGAAGCTTCGGTGGTGAAGGGGCGATGCGATTAATCGGAGTGAGTGGGACTACACCATCAATAGCTTGTCTGAACAAATCTCCATCGAGATGAAGCGGTTGATCTGGAAGTGGCTTTATTTTTGAATTCAAAATTGATCGGGTTAACCATCTCGTTTTATCAGGGAAGGTTGTTGACCCTCCCTGAACGGTTATCCAAGCAAGACAATTAGCCGAGTGAGGCCAAATATTTGTCCGCATCCAACGCGGCCATACAGCCAGTTGCTGCACTGGTGCACGCTTGGCGGTAAATTTGATCCTGCACGTCACCTGCAGCGAACACTCCGGGGATGCTGGTTGCAGTGGCATTTCCAGCTTGGCCGCTATGCGTGATCAGATACCCGTTATCCATTTCCAGTTGGCCGGCGAACAAGTCGGTATTCGGTTTGTGACCGATGGCGATAAATACGCCGGTGAGAGGAATTTCCCGGGATTCTCCTGAATTGACGTTTTTGATACGCATGCCGGTGACACCGCTGTTGTCTCCCAACACTTCGTCCAATACTTGATGCAATTGCAGCGTGATTTTTCCTTCTTTAACTTTTTCCATCAAGTGATCAACCATGATGCGCTCGGCACGAAAGGTGTCACGACGGTGAACCAGAGTGACATGGCGCGCAATATTGGAGAGATACAGCGCTTCTTCAACGGCGGTGTTTCCTCCACCAATCACGGCTACATCCTGATTGCGATAGAAGAAACCGTCACAGGTCGCACAACCGGAAACGCCCTTGCCCATGAACTTTTCTTCGGAAGGCAAACCCAAGTATTGTGCTGAAGCGCCCGTAGAGATAATAAGTGCATCGCAAGTGTAGCTGCCGGCATCGCCAATCAACAGAAAAGGCTTTTGTTCCAGCTTTGCCGTGTGGATATGGTCAAAAATAATTTGCGTGTTGAACCGTTCAGCATGCTTCTGGAAACGCTCCATCAACTCCGGGCCTTGGACACCATTGAAGTCGGCTGGCCAGTTATCCACCTCGGTGGTCGTCATCAACTGTCCACCTTGAGCCATTCCGGTAATCAGAGTCGGGCTGAGATTGGCGCGTGCGGCATAAACAGCGGCAGTGTAACCGGCGGGGCCGGAGCCGAGAATAAGGAGGTGATGGTGCTGAGTGCTTTTTTCCATGATATTGCTTTTTACCTAAGTTAACTCAAACTCTAAATTTAACAGTGACGCGCACTTCTGTCGAGTAAAATGCGCACGCCATGATACAGCGCTTATTTTTATTCTTGTTCCTACTTTTCTCTTTGTCCTCTTTAAGGGCAGCTGACATGCCCGGCATTCCCGAATTTATTGACGAAATGGTGAGTAAACACGCATTCAATCGTGAAGAATTGGTGCAGGCGTTCAAGCTGGCGGAACGCCGCCAGTCAGTCATTGATTCTTTTACGGCACCTTCCACGCGCAAGACCTGGCTGGAATACAGGGATTCTTTTGTCAATGACAATCGGATACGTGAAGGCTTGCAATTTTGGAAAAGTAACGCAGAAGCTTTACAACGTGCGGAAAATCAATTTGGAGTTCCCCGGGAAATAGTTGTTGCGCTGATTGGCGTGGAGACTTTATATGGAAACCATACAGGGAAATTCAGTACGCTTGATGTACTGACTACACTTGCATTTGATTATCCTCGTCGAGCAGATTTTTTTCGCGGTGAACTGGAGCAATTTCTGCTGCTCACTCGTGAACAAGGAATTGACCCGACCCAGGTGAAGGGATCCTACGCAGGGGCACTGGGAATACCACAATTTATGCCCAGTAGTTACCGGAAATATGCGCTGGACTTCGATGGGGATGGCAAGATTGATTTACGGCATGATCCTGTTGATGCAATTGGTAGCGTAGCGAACTATTTTAGTCAGTTTGGCTGGATAAAAGGTGCTCCTGTAACTGTGCGTGTTAAGATCAGTGAGGATAGCCAGAAAGTTATTTTAGGCAAAATGCTTACTGTGTCAGAATGGGTTGCCTCAGGCGTCAAAATAAATCCGGAAATGAATGATGATCTAAGGGCGCGTTTAATGGCTTTTACCATATCAGATGGAAAGGAATTCTGGTTAGCTTTTGATAACTTTGATGTAATCACCCGGTACAATAACAGCGACTATTACGCCATGGCTGTTTTTCAATTGGCACAAGCTTTGCGTGAAGCGCATCACGGATTTTAATAAGCAGATTATTGGCTCGTACTATGTTTTTAAGAAATTTCCTGATCATGACTTTTGTATTGTCACCTGCGCTGATATTGTTCGGTATGATTATTTTCGCAGGCAAGCCGAAAGATCAGCTTAGAAAAGACGAGGATAAGTCTGAAGTGGAAGACTCCACTCAGTAGGGAGCTAAACGTAACTACTGCTGTTGTATAGAAAGTAGAGTGGGTACGCTTTTGTGCCCACGCAGTATTTAATTCAGCATGGGCACAAAAGCGTGTCCACCCTAAGATAATGTCATCTTGATTGCAATTTGGAATTATCCCAGGCTTTTTTCAGCATGGAATAAAATGCATTAAACACTTTTTGCATCTGGGGTGCTTTGTACGGATAAATAGCCACCGGATCCATAGCGTGAACAAAACCGAGGTTATCCGCTTCAAATATGAGCAGTTTCCCCTTAGTTGTTTCGCCACAATCAATGACAAGGTAATCGAGTTCCAAGCAATCGCTAATTATGCGGAAGGCTTGTTGGTGTCTTAGCGCAAAATCGTTGTCAAAGTGAGCCATGAAACTGGCCTCTTCGGCGCGTTTGGTCTCACTTTCAGCCATTCCGGCATTTTTATAATGAATCATCCAATGTTCGGATAGAGCCATGTGACAAGCGTAGGGTTGTCCATCAATCAGGACAATGCGGTATTTCCGGTATAAGCCATCCTGATTGCGATACTCCACGAAGCGCGCAATATTGAATTCGTTTTCAGTTCGTTTCGACAGATAATCAGAAATGGCTGAGGGGTGATCGAGCTTGGCAAGACCTTCCCCGGCATGCGATCCGACTGGCCGAATAATAATCGGAAACCCCCCCTGTTTTAGAATACTGGAGATCGACATTTCTCCGCTATAAATTTGCTGTAATGTTGGTCGATCGATGCGTGCAGTATGGGGGATTTCTATGCCGGGTGTTGAGCTGAGCAGTTCACTTACACTTTCCCTTGATAGACGCGAAATCTTTTCCGGGTGATTGAGCACCGGGTGCCGCGAAGACTTGATTAGTTGCCCAACTTGCTCAAGCAATCTTTGATTCTTGTCGGTCTGACCGATTGCGACGAACAGCACATCGTGCTCGGGAAAGGACTCAGGGAAAGGCATGTCCATGGAGACATAGAGTAAATCAAGGGAGGCATCGGAACCTTCCAGCAAAAAATCCACGGGAGTGTTATCCATCATGTCGCCCGGACGCATGATTGCAAGTAGCTTCAATCCTGTTTTGCTGGTGGCAGAGGGAAGGTGATAAAGCCGGGATAATTTGAGTGCTTTCTCCTGCAATTCCAATCCCATTTCACGGTTTCCGGTGAGTTGGAAAATCACCGACATCCCCATGAGCATATTGGCATTATTGGGGTTGTACGCCGCAATGTTAACCAGATGGGCAAGGTTTTCCCCAGACATCACCCTGCGCATTAAGGCGGCGAGTCCAATGTATGGTTCGGGATTGTTTATATTTTGGGGCATAGTTCTTCAGACTAACGCATTCGCTCGACAGCTTCTTCCACACGATCCACAGAAATAATTTCCATTCCTGCAATTTTTTGCTTCGGTGCATTGGCTTTGGGGATGACTGCGTGAGTGAAACCCAGTTTCGCCGCTTCTTTTAAACGTTCCTGCCCCCGTTGCACAGGGCGCACTTCACCCGCCAGACCGACCTCGCCAAAGACGACCAGTTTTTCCGGCAAGGGTTTGTTGCGCAGCGAAGACACAATGGCGAGCAGTACCGCGAGATCCGCGCCCGGTTCAGTGATTTTCACTCCGCCCACTGCGTTGATGAAAACATCCTGATCGAAACAGGCAATTCCTGCGTGACGATGCAACACGGCCAGCAACATCGCCAGTCTATTTTGTTCCAGGCCAAGAGACAATCGCCTTGGGCTGGGAGAATGTGCAGCATCCAGAAGGGCTTGTATCTCGACCAGCAAGGGCCGTGTGCCCTCTTGCGTCACCATCACGCATGAACCGGCTACTTGAGAATTATGTTGGGAAAGAAACAGTGCTGAAGGATTGCTCACTTCGCGCAATCCTCTTTCCGTCATGGCGAAAACCCCTAGTTCGTTGACCGCGCCGAACCGATTTTTAAACGCACGAACCAGCCTGAAACTCGAATGTGTATCGCCCTCGAAATATAAAACGGTGTCGACGATATGCTCCAGCACGCGCGGCCCGGCCAGCGCGCCTTCTTTGGTCACGTGCCCGACCAGAATCATGGTGACATCGCCGCTCTTGGCAAGCCGGGTGAGTTGCGCTGCACATTCTCGTACTTGAGAAACAGAACCTGGAGCTGATGTGAGTTGTTCGGAATAAACCGTTTGAATGGAGTCGATCACCACCACGTCCGGTTTTTCCTGTGCGATTGCGCCCTGAATTTTTTCCAGCTGAATTTCTGCCAGCAAACTCATTCCGTGGGCATCGAGCGTCAATCGCTTCGCGCGTAAAGCAATCTGCTGGGTTGATTCTTCGCCGCTCACGTACAGCACTTTTTTGTACGAAGAAAGATGAGCCAGAGTTTGCAACAATAAGGTGGATTTCCCGATTCCCGGATCACCCCCAATAAGAACTACTGCGCCTTGAACCAGCCCCCCCCCCAAGACGCGGTCAAATTCCATAATTCCTGTGGCGGTGCGAGGTACCTCTGCGGCTTCAACGTCCGAAAGTTTTTGAACCTTACTTGTCGCTGTTAATGAGCTAAAGCGATTTTTTCCTGTTGCAGCAACCTCGGCTACACTTTCTATAAGGGTGTTCCAAGCATTGCAGTGCGGGCACTGCCCCTGCCACTTGGGAGTTTGCCCGCCGCACTCGGTACAGCTATAAATTGTTTTTGCTTTTGCCATGCCGACCTCTTTTTCATTTCCTGCAAGGATAGCGCAGTTCTCATAGGGTAGAATAGCACCTATGCTACGACTCACTGAAATCAAGCTTCCGCTAACCCATTCTGACGACGATCTCAAGGCCGCAATTCTCAAGCGGCTGGGTATTGTTGCGGATGAGTTGATCAGTTTCTCAATATTCCGGCGCGGCTTTGATGCTCGCAAACCTTCGGCAATTCTGTTTATTTACACGCTTGATGTTGAAGTCAAGAATGAGTCATCTTATATCAAACAACTTAAAAACATTCTCCAGATCACTACCGCACCTGACACTCGTTACCACTTCGTTGCTCAAGCACCGCAAGGTTTAACCGAGCGCCCCATTGTTATAGGCACCGGGCCATGCGGGATTTTTGCCGGTTTGCTGTTGGCACAAATGGGGTTTCGTCCCCTTATTCTGGAAAGAGGCAAAGCGGTGCGCGAGCGCACAAAGGATACCTGGGGTTTGTGGCGACAGGGCAAGCTTAACCCTGAATCCAATGTGCAATTTGGTGAGGGTGGGGCAGGTACGTTTTCAGACGGCAAGTTGTACAGTCAGATTAAAGACCCGAAGTTTTATGGACGAAAAGTACTGACTGAATTTGTGAAAGCAGGTGCTCCGGATGAAATTCTGTATGTGAGCAAACCCCACATCGGTACATTCCGTCTGGTGGGTATGGTGGAAACGATGCGCCATACAATTGAATCCTTGGGCGGTGAATTTCGTTTCCAGAGCAGGGTTGATGACATCGATATCCGGAATGGACAAATTCAGGGCGTAATTTTGGCGAATGGTGAACAGATCGCGAGCAAACATGTCGTACTGGCGGTGGGGCATAGTGCGCGAGACACCTTTGAAATGTTACATCGGCGCGGAGTTTATATGGAAGCCAAGCCATTTTCTATCGGATTCCGTATCGAACATCCTCAGTCTTTGATTGATCGTGCTCGTTTCGGTCCCAATGCGGGCAATCCACACCTTGGAGCCGCGGATTACAAACTAGTGCATCACGCCAGCAATGGGCGTTCGGTGTATAGCTTTTGCATGTGTCCCGGGGGTACGGTCGTGGCGGCAACTTCCGAGGAAGGCTGCGTGGTAACCAACGGCATGAGCCAATACTCTCGCAACGAGCGTAATGCGAACAGCGGCATTGTGGTGGGCATCACCCCCGAAGATTATCCGGGAGATGTGCTGGCGGGGATTGAATTCCAACGTAAATGGGAAGCTCGCGCATTTGAGCTGGGTGGAAAAAACTATTCCGCACCGGGGCAACTGGTTGGCGATTTTCTTGCCGGGCATCCTTCTGATACCTTGGGAGGAGTGCAACCTTCCTACACGCCTGGTGTCACTCCGACCGATCTTTCCATGGCTTTGCCGGACTACGCAATTGCCGCGATCCGCGAAGCTCTGCCTGCGTTCGACAAACAGATCAAGGGATTCGCAATGAATGATGCGGTCCTCACCGGCGTGGAGACTCGCACATCTTCTCCGATTCGAATCAAGCGGGGTGAAAATTTTCAGAGTATGAGTACGCTGGGGTTGTATCCTGCAGGGGAAGGGGCCGGTTACGCAGGGGGGATTTTGTCTGCTGCGGTGGATGGCATTGAAGTGGCCGAGGCGGTGGCTCTGGATATGGCAAAAGGGAGCCTATAATCCAATAAGGCTGGTAATGACAAATTTCCGCTTCTTTAGACTTTGATTCACTGGCGATAAACCTCCAGTTTTGCTACATTTCACCCTTACTTTAAATTGAGCACTCCATGACCAACGCCGATCCTCTTGAACTGGAAAAATTCAACCAACTTGCTCACCGTTGGTGGGATGCCAGCAGCGAGTTTAAACCCTTGCATGAGATTAATCCTTTACGTTTGGAATACATCAATCGGATTGTGCCACTGCCCGGTAAATCTGTTCTGGATGTGGGATGTGGCGGGGGAATATTGTCCGAAAGCATGGCGGGAATGGGCGCGCAGGTTACCGGCATAGATTTGGGTGACAAAGCACTGCAGGTAGCAAAACTCCATTTGCTGGAAAGTGGCAAGCAGGTGGATTACCGCAAGATTGCTGTGGAAGACCTGGCCGAGCAAAATCCCGGAAGTTTTGATTTAATCACCTGCATGGAAATGTTGGAGCATGTGCCCGATCCGGCCAGTACGGTGCGTGCCTGTGCACAATTGGTGAAGCCGGGTGGACATGTTTTTTTCTCGACTCTTAACCGGAACCCGAAGTCTTATTTGTTTGCAATCATCGGTGCAGAATATTTGTTGAACCTGTTACCTCGTGGTACACATGATTACGCTAAATTTATTAAACCCTCTGAACTGGCGCAGTTCTGCCGCAACGCCGGGCTCAGTGTTACGGATATTTGCGGCATGAGCTACAACCCGTTGAATAAAATTTACTCATTGGGGAAAGATACCGGCGTAAATTATCTTTTTGCTTGTCATCGTGAATAAGGCTGGTTTAATTCAAGCTGTTTTATTTGACCTGGACGGCACCTTCGCAGATACCGCACCGGATTTGGCTGCCGCACTTAATCATGTGCGCAGCCTTTATGATCTTCCCTCGCTCCCGCTGGAAACACTTCGCCCACAAGCTTCCCATGGCTCAGCAGGTCTGCTTAAAGTTGGCTTTGGAGTTGAGCCGGACTCCCCTAATTTCACCACATTACGTGATGCATTTTTAGATCACTACACTGCACATATATGCGACCATACTGTGTTATTTCCGGGGATGGCGGAATTGGTTGGGGTGCTGGAGCAGCGAGATTTATCGTGGGGTATTGTCACCAACAAACCACATCGTTTCAGTGTACCGTTGATGCAAGCATTAGGCTATGCGAATCGGGCAGCCTGCCTGATTAGCGGTGATACCTGTGAGCGTGCAAAACCCTATCCTGACCCGCTATTCAAGGCCAGTGAAATTATGGGCATTCCACCAAAAAACTGTATTTATCTGGGGGATGATCTGCGGGATATTGAAGCAGGGCAGGGCGCTGGTATGCGCAGCATTATTGCTGGATATGGCTACATTGATGAGCGGGCGGACTTGATTTCTTGGCATTCCGATGGAGAAATTGATGATCCTCTTGGGTTGCTAAATTACATTTAAGTTTACTCGGGGTGTATCATTACAATCATGGAGAAATCACTTGCGAAAAGTTGTTCTGCTTTACAATTTTCTTGAGTTCATCAATTACACCAGGGTAAGTAATGAGCAATAAGCCTGACCAGAATGGAATGCAGAAACCGATTTCCCAAGGGGACTCGGCGCAAAATACCATTCAGGAGATTCTCCAGAAAGTTAATTTGACGCCTGAACAGGCGATTACGTTATTGCAGCAAACTGAAATTGCCTATGGTCGCCTGATTCCCCGCCAGTTGCTGACTCTGCTGGATAGAAATAGCATTATCGATGTCAAACTGGGCGATCAGATCGAGCGCAAGTTAACCATTATGTTCTCAGATATTCGCAATTTTACCCCCCTTTCTGAATCGATGACCCCCAGTGAGAATTTTGAGTTTATCAACTCGTACCTTAGTCAGATGGAGCCGGTTATTGGAAAGCATCACGGCATCATTGATAAATATATGGGGGACACTATCATGGCACTCTATACTCAGAGCGCTGATGATGCAGTTCGTGGGTCTATTGCAATTCTGGAAAAACTACAGCATTACAACGCAGGGCGTGCACGGGCCGGCTATGTCCCTATTGCTGTGGGAATTGGGTTGAATTCCGGGATGGTGATTATTGGTACCGTCGGTGGGGCAAACCGCATGGATAGCACCGTGATCGGGGATGCAGTAAACCTGGCCTCCCGTATTGAAGAAGCTACTAAAACTTATCACGTTCCATTACTTCTTAGCCAGAATACCCTGTATGACCTTGCCGACACAACAAAATACGATATACGTTTTTTGGATAGAATTCGTGTCAAAGGAAAGTCACAGCCGTTGTCAATATACGAAGTTTTCGACAACGATCCCGCTGATTTGAGGGAGGGAAAACGTGCCAGTAAAGAAATGTTTGAAAGAGCCATAGCCTACTATCACTTGAAAAAAATTCCGCAGGCAATGGAATTGCTTGCGCAATGTATCCAAATCGCACCCTATGATGTACCTGCACATATCTACCTCTCCAGATGCGAAGAGTTTGTGGCAAAAGGGAAGCATTTAACTACCGGTGAGCTGAATGTTCGAATGGAATGGCAACGAGAGTTCAACATAGGCATTGTAGAAATTGATAAATCTCATGAAAGTCTGTTCGATAACATTAATGATTTTATAGTAAAAATACAGCAAGGAGATCAAAGCGGAATTTCCGATATATTATCTTTCCTTGACCATCATGCAAAAACCTATTTTAAGGTTGAAGAAGAAATGATGGAGTTCAATAAATACTTGTTTTTCGAAAGCCACTTGCAGGAACACAAACGTTTTGTTGAAAATATCATGGCGCTTGCTCAGGAAGCCGAAGCGGGGACGAGTGATCCGCATTTCCTTTCATTTCGCACCCAGCTACTGGTTTTCGACTGGTTTACAGGGCACATAGCCAAGACCGACCGGCATATGGGACGGCACTTGTTGGGGTCGACAAGACCTGTTTCTGACAAGGCCTAATCGGTTAGTTCGGGAACCTTACCTGCATTCTTGGGCCTTAATCTGTTATAATAAAACTAGTTGTGCAGCAGATAACACAGAACCGGGGGCGACCTGGCTTCGACGTGGGTTGCAAAGCAGAGTAGGGCATACCGAGGACCCGCCACCTCGTAAATCAGCTGGAAAACCAATAGTCGCAAACGACGAAAAGTACGCTTTAGCCGCGTAAGCGGTTAGACCTCACACCCTGCTGTCCGTGGAGGGGCTCGATACCGCAAGGTTGAGATGAGTGAGGTCATTTACACGGAATCGTGTCATGCAGGGTTACTTTGCAGGGCATTAAATTTAGGTGACTCGTCCAGTAGCAGCTTGTCGGTTGGCGTCTGCCGGATTAGATTAAATAACTTGACTAAGTATGTAGAACTGCCTGTAGAGTGCTTGCGGACGCGGGTTCAATTCCCGCCGCCTCCACCAATAAAACAAGGTCAACCCTAACCGGTTGGCCTTATTTTTTGATACTTCCCGCGTGTTATCGGGGGTTCCTGCTGGCTGGTGATAGTTTTGAGTTGCCCTACCAACCTCATCCTCCCGCCCCATTTTTCTCTCCACCGGGGTGTTTTCTCTCCACCCCCACCGCATCTGACAAGTCGAAGTCCGCGAGTTGAATTTTTAATTCCCTTGCATATCAGTAAATTACGCGCGGATTCGGATGAACGGTTTTATTAGAGAATTGGTAGGCGGAAGGAACGTCACTCATTCTGAAATCCGCCAGTATCGACATTGCCACCTCTCAATTTCAACATTGCCATGTTCACCAAAACGATCAACCTTACAAATTTCTTCAATGGATTAAAATTGAATCTTCTGCGCCAGTATGTAAGTGCCAAAACTTGCCCCATTGGCTGTATCCGGAAATGCAATTTGTTCTTCCCACACTACAACACCACTTCCACCCGGGCCAACAGAAAATTTGTAGCTTGAGTTAGGGTCTCCATAATAACTGAAACCGTTAAGACCGTACTCTAAACCCCACCCAGAGCCGGAAGCGTAGTTTCTGATGTAAAAATCCTTCGTAACGTCAGAACCAGAATATATTGCGGTTATCTGGTTAGGGTACGGGCTGATGAGAGCGAGTCTTTGGTCGCTTGCAGAGGATGTGCTGAACTGTGGCGTTGGCAGCCAGCCAGACTGCGGGTCATAGATGGCGACCCCCATCACAAGACTTAGAGAATCTGCCCAGCTGACGCCCGCCAAGCCAGTATCAGCAAGCACAACTTTCGGTGCATTAACTGTTGGCATGCCCTCGGCAACAAGGAAGTCCTTGGTTTGCCCCCAGCCCCCTGCGGGTGTGTATATCATTCCTCGCACTGCCCGACTCATCGGCGGCCCAAAGCTAAGCAAGATGTCCCAGGCCGCAAAAGCGGAGTTCGATGCGTTACAGGCAATATTGCCAGTTACATAAGTCGCCGCAACACTGTCAATTTGCAACGGTACATCCCAACTGGCAGTTTGGGCGTGATACGTTGAAATGTAAACTCTGTTTGTCGGGACTATTGCTTGGCTCTCGGCCCACAGCAGGTGTCCATCGCCATTTGGGCATGTTGCGAAAGCGATAGTGAAACCGTTTACGCCCGCGATCGGCGTGGGCTGATCCCATGTCCCTGACGCTGTATTGTAATGCTGTGCGTAGATGCTGTTTGAACCATAGATGGCGAAGCCGTTGCCAGCTTGATCGATGCCTGCCTTGATGCTGACGATTCCGGGAAAAGTTGCGGCAACCTGGAAATTATTTAGGCCAGTTGAAGTTGACCCAGTTGCATACATCACAGGATTATTGCCCGGCCCAGTGCCAGCCTGATACAGATACAGAAGCGTGCCGCTCCCGGTCGACGAAAGTGACTGCGTTGATCCTAATGTAACAGGCAAAGAATTTGTTGCAAACCAGTTTTGCTTAGAGGTTCGCAGCGCATAGACTAGGCTGGTATCGCTTCCCAATCCTCTAAACCACCAGGCAAACGCCCTGCCCTGATTGTCTACAAATATTGAGGGTGCGTTAACGTTACTTGGGGC
>Ga0007854_10001969_pt1 | contig 12953 bp, 12 predicted proteins | sample CryBogCBH12Aug08_FD_60382 | JGI IMG/M metagenome (GOLD analysis project Ga0007854, IMG submission 60382) | Freshwater microbial communities from Crystal Bog, Wisconsin, USA - CBH12Aug08 | ecosystem: Environmental > Aquatic > Freshwater > Lake | place: Crystal Bog, Wisconsin, USA | collected...
GGAGCATTCTCGCATCGGGGCGCGACGCGCTGGTGCCGGTCATTCTGGATGGAGAGAACGCCTGGGAGTATTACGACCGCAGCGGCCGGCCGTTCTTCCGCGAACTGTACAGCCGGATTCAGGCCGATGCCGGCATGGAAGCAATCACGGTAAGCGAGGCATTCGAGCTGATGAAACCCGCGCCGCTGGAACGGATTTTCCCGGCGTCCTGGATCAGCACGAATTTTGATATCTGGATCGGGGCCGATGAGGACAACCGCTCCTGGCGGCTGCTTCTGGCTGCGCGCCAGGCCTACGAAACGGCGGTTTCCGATCCGGCAAACGGCCTGAGCGAGGACCGGCGCAAACTGGCTTTGGAGGAACTGCTGATCTCCGAGGGCTCGGACTGGAACTGGTGGTACGGGCCGGAACACGAATCGGCGAACCGGGTCGAGTTTGACCAGATCTACCGCGATCATCTGGCAAACGTGTACCGTGCGCTGGGCGTGCCTCCTCCGGCGGAACTCTCGCACTCGATCCTAAGACTGCATGTGGACGAGACCCAAATGGCTCCGACCGGTCCCATCTCGCCGACAGTCAACGGCACGATCGACTCCTACTTCGAATGGCTCGGCTCCGGCGTCTACCGGGCGGAAGGCAAGCAGGGCGCCATGCACGGGAAGCGCGAACTGGTCCGGGACGTGCACTATGGCAGCAACGGCGATCTGATCTTTCTGCGGGTGGACTTTGCGGAGGTCGGGGCATCTTTGGAGAAGCTGGAGGTGCAGGTTGTCGCCGGAGCCCAGGGGGACGTGGTCACGGCGACCGTGCGGATCGAAGGCGGGGCGGCATTCGTGCGGTCCGGCCGGGCCACAGCGGCGTTTAGCCAGGTGCTCGAGATTGCGGTTTCCGCCAGCTTGCCGGGAATGTCGGAGGGTGTGGGTCTTGCGTTCTGGCAGGATGGTCTGCCGGTTGAAGCCATTCCGCGGGAGGGCTGCTTCCGAATCGCGGAGGCGGAGATGTGACCGGGCCCGTCCAGGCGCAACTGGGCGGCTTTGCCGGGGAACGGCTGCGCCGCAACGTCCGGCAATGGATTAACACCTTTGATATCCACCGGTATGTCGGCCTGCTGGAAACGGGACGGCCCGGCGGAGGGTTGCTCGCCGGACTGTGGCTGGAGGCGGCCACAAGGGCCTGCGAGTGGGCGTCGGACGCTCTGTTGCGGCAGCGTGCCATGGGAATGCTGGAGCGGGTCCTGGCAGCTGAGGACAGGGCCGGGCCAGGCGAGTTTGCCCTGCTGGGCGGGGCGCTTCGGGCAGCCGGCGAGGTTTGGCAGAATGGTCCGGCCCTGCGGGCAGCCGACGGCATGCCCGTTGCCCCTGCGGAGGTTCCGGCAGACCCCGATGGAGCCGAAGCATTTCTCTGGAACCGGCTGTTTGCCCTGCAAACGGTGGACGGCGACGGCTTCCGGGCGGATCTGCCGCCTTCGGGCTGGCGTCCCCAGGGATACTACGCGGGTCCGCTTGCGTCCGATGCCCGGAGCGCTCTGGCTCTGACGCTCTTTCCGTCTTTGTTCTACGCGGTGACGCCCGACGGCCTGCGGATTGACCACTACGGGCCTTCCTCCGCGGTCCTGACGGCGGGCGGCACCGAGGTTGCGATTCGTCAGACCACAGAATATCCCTCCGATGGCCGGGTTTCCGTGGCCGTCACGCCCCGGCAGCCGGCGGAGTTCACGCTGCAGCCCAGAATCCCCCGCTGGTGCGGGTCTCCGGTCATCGAGCTTAATGGAAAACCGGTTCCGGCCAGACGACTGCGGCGGGTCTGGCGGGCAGGGGACCGGCTGGAACTGGATTTTCCCATGCGTCCTCTCTGGCACCGCGGAAACGGAGTCAACCGGGGCCGTCTGGCGCTCGTGCGCGGCCCGCTCGCCTATTTCGCCGAGGCGGGCCCGGGAGCGAAGGCGGGGCCTGTAACAGTGTCGGTCCCGGTGTCGGCGGAAACACCCGGGCCCTGGTGCACGATTGCCGGAACGGGCGTCCAGCTGCGGCCTTTGGCCACACTTGGCGAGTGGTACCGGTCCGACGCGGAGAAATTCCGCTGGCTGGAATCCCTCGCCTCGCACCCGGAGTGGGCTTCCGACCCGGATCGGGGCAGGACACTGCCCTATTCGATATGGCTCAACGCGTAGAATGGGTTCCATATGGCTGAACTGGAAATACACCATGAAGTGGAGGGCCACGATCCTGCAGGCAAGATCATCGGGGTGGTTGCCTCGGTTCTCGCGGTGCTGCTGGCGATCGTGACCATTGTTTCCCACAGGGCACACACGGAGGCCGTGCTGCTGAAGGCGAACGCCAACGACCAGTGGGCCTATTATCAGTCCAAGAGGATCAAGTTTCACAGTATTGAACTGGGCGAGGATCTGATCTCGGTTCTGGGGAGCGGGGAGAAGGCCGAGAAGCTGCTCAAGAAATACGAAGGCGACAAGGAAAAGTACACAAAGGACTCGGAAAAAGCCAAGAAGGACGCAGAAGAGACCACTGCCGAGGCATCGCACATTGAGGACAAGGCCCTTTACTTCGACTTTGGCGAAGGGCTGCTGGAGATCGGACTGGTGCTGACCTCGCTGTTCTTCATCGCCCGTTCGAAGATCTTTCCGGTTGTGGGGATCACGGCGGGAGCGGTTGGAGTGGCCGTGGCCGTGCTGGGCTACCTGAAATAGCGGCTCCGGCACCCGGGTGGCGGGAAGGGATGCCGGGAAGGGTGCGGAAGGGATGCCGGAATGATCGCTGCGGTTCTGCGGGCTCAGCTTCTGAGCATGTGGCCGCGCCGCGGCTTGGGCGGCGGCACCGGTGCCGGAGCGGTGGCGGCACTGATGGTGCTCGGGTTCTGGTCCTTCGTGGCCTGGGGTGCCTTCCTGTTCTTCTCCAGTCCCGGTCAGGGGACGTGGTTTCTGCCGCTGCTTTCGTCCGGTCTCCTTTTTATCGCGCTGTACTGGCAGTTTGCACCGGTGATTTCTGCCAGTTTCGGCGCATCGCTCGAATTGCGCAAGCTGCTCGGGTATCCGGTTCCGCTGGAGACCCTTTTCCGAATTGAAGTATTGTTGCGGGTCACCACGTGCTGGGAGATGTTTGTTGTGCTCTCCGGCATTGCGGGCGGACTGGTCGTGAATCCGGAGTTCGGGCCTGCGGCCGCGCCCCGGATCCTCGCTGCGGCCTTGGTCTTTGCGGCAACGAACGTTTTGGTGTCGGCCGGGACCCGGAGTTGGATGGAGCGCGTGATGGCCCGCGCCCGGTACCGGGAGCTGGGGGCTTTTGTCCTGGTGGGTATCTCGCTGCTGCCGCAACTGCTGGTCCGCAGCCGTCCGCCGGCTTGGGTCAAGCCTCTGATTCTCCGGCTCCTCCCGACCCATATCCTATGGCCCTGGGGCGCGGCTGCCCACTGGATGCTTGGCGATGCGGCCTTTGCCGCGGCCGCGTGGGCCGCCTTGTCGCTCGTGGCGGCCTATCTGTTCGGACGGTGGCAGTTTCTGCGCGGACTACGTTTTGACGGCGAAACGGCGGCGGAGCCCCGGGCTGCCCTGCCGCGGGTAGCCTGGTCGGATGCGGTTTTCCGCTTGCCGGGCCGCCTGTTGCCCGATCCGGTGGGCGCGCTGCTGGAGAAGGAACTTCGCTTATGGTCCCGGATTCCCCGGTTCCGGCTGTTATACCCGATGGCCTGCGCCTTCGGCCCGGTATTCTTTTCGCGGATCGGAGCCAGGCGGGGGCCCGGCCATCCGGAGCTCCTGTTACCGCTGATGGCGGTCTACGGCTTGCTCCAACTGGGCCAGATCACGTTCTGGAATGCCTTTGGATTTGACCGGTCCGCCGCGCAGGGCTATTTTTCGTGGCCCGTCCGCTTCCGGGATGTTCTGGTTGCGAAAAACCTTGCCGTCCTTTGCCTGCTGCCGCCGATGGTGGTCGCCAACGCCCTGATCGCCCGCGCATTCGGATTGAACGCCACTCCGGGGATGGTGGCAGAGACGGTGGTCACGCTGCTGCTGGCGGCCGTGTACTGGTGTGCGCTGGGCAATCTTTTTTCGGTCCGCTATCCGGTGCCGATGGCCGCGTCGGCAATGGGCCGGGGTTCGGACCGGATGCATTCGCTGGCGCTGCTTGGCGCGCCGCTGGTGCTGCTCCCGATCGTGCTTGCGTACTGGGCGCGCTGGTTCTTTGACAGCAGTCCCGTTTTTTGGGGAGTGCTGGCTGTGGCGGCCCTGGTCGGCGGAATATTTTACTGGGTCGGGCTGGATTCGGCGTCTGCGGACGCATTTGCGGGCCGGGAACGGCTGCTTGGGGAGTTGGCGGGCGGCGAAGGGCCGGTGTCGCCCGGGTAGGGCGCTTGGTCTCGGGGTGCGGGCGGAATAGACTGGAGGGGTGTCTGTTCTTGCATCGCTGCTGGCCGGGTTGGACCGCTGTCGGGCCGTGGATCTGGCGCAGCCGTATTACACGGGAATTCCGCACCATCCGGCCCATCCCCCGTTTCTTTACGGACTGAATAAGCGGCATGGTGATTACGTGCTGCCGGGCGGGGCAAGTTCCGCGTCCGAGGGTTTGGCTTTGGGGGCGCACACCGGAACACACATTGACGCGCTCTGCCATTTTTCCTGTTGCGGGAAGTTGTTCGGCGGGGCGGACGCATCGGCGCAGTCCTACCCGGAGGGGCTAAAAAATCATACGGTGGACACGATGGCTCCGATTCTTCGGCGCGGGGTGCTGCTCGATATTGCGGGGCTGATGGGCGTAGAAGTACTGCCACGGGATTTTGTGATCCTGCCGGGGCATCTGGATGCGGCAGCCGCCCGGCTGGGCGCAGACCCGGTTCGTTCCGGGGACGTGGTTCTGATTCGCACGGGCTGGGCGCGGTTCTGGGACGACGCGGCGCGCTTCATCTCACAGGTGCAAAGTCCCGGGCCGGGCCTGGAGGCGGCTCGCTGGCTGAGCGCACGCCGGGTCTTCGCCGCCGGGAGCGACACGGCTCCGTTCGAGTTCACGCCGAGCCCGGAGATGGCGGTCCACGTACATCTTCTGGTGGAATCGGGCATCCATATCATTGAGTGCTTGAATCTGGAGGAACTGGCGGGGACGAATGCCGTCGAATTCCTCTTTGTTGCGACACCGCTCAAAATCCGGGGCGGCACGGGCTCGCCCGTCCGTCCATTCGCATTTTTGGAGAACCATGGCTAATCCATACGACGCGTTCCTACTTGTCTCCTTCGGTGGGCCCGAGAAGAACGAAGACGTGATTCCGTTCCTGGAGAATGTTTTGCGGGGCAAGAATGTGCCGCGCGAACGGATGCTGGAGGTGGCGGAACATTATTATCACTTCGGGGGCGCGAGTCCGATCAACGGGCAGTGCCGTGAGCTGCTGAGCGCGCTCACGGAGGAATTCGCGTCCCATGGGTTGAACCTGCCGATTTACTGGGGGAACCGGAACTGGGATCCGATGCTGGCTGATACCGTCCGGCAGATGCGGGATGACGGCGTGAAGCGCGCGGTGGCGGTTGCCACCTCGGCGTTCGGCTCGTATTCGGGCTGCCGCCAGTACCGCGAGGATATTGAGAAGGCGAGGGCGGCTGCGGGTCCGGATGCAGCCGGAAACGAGCCGCCGGTGATCGACAAGCTGCCGCCGTTCTGGAATCACCCGGCCTTTGTGGAGACCGTGACCGACCGCGTCCGGGAGGCTTTGGCGAAACTGCCGGGGGCGGAGGTCGTGTACACGGCCCATTCGATTCCGGTGTCGATGGCGCAATCGAGCCCTTACGAGCAGCAGTTGCGGGGTGTCTGCTCGCTGGTGAACGGGGTGCTCGGGCTGCCCGCGCCGGTACTGGTGTTCCAGAGCCGCAGCGGTCCGCCGTCGCAGCCGTGGCTTGAGCCCGACATCGTAGACTACGTTCGTGCCTGTGACGCAAAGAAGTTGATTGTGGTGCCGGTCGGGTTCCTTTCAGACCACATGGAAGTGCTGTACGATCTGGACACGGAGGCCGCCGAGGCTGCCTCGGAGCGCGGCATTGAATTCCTGCGTGCCGGCACAGCGGGGACCCATCCGCGTTTTGTTGCCGGAATCCGTGAACTGGTGCAGGCGGCTCAGGAAGGTGCGGTCGGGCTGTGTGCGGTCGATTGCTGCAAACCCGCGGTGCGGCCCGGGGGACCTCCGGGCCGGTAGGGCCGGGGGCGGTGGGCGGCCCCGCCGGTTCCTACGCCCGGTTTTCGCTGATGAGGCGGCAGAGCTCCCGGGCCGCGTGGTGGGTTGCGATTTTTTTTGACGATCCCTCGCCCGTAGCGGCATATTCCGGGCCAAGACGGACTTCCACCCGGAAAATCCGGGCGTGGCCCGGGCCGTATTCGTCGACCACCACATACTCGGGCTTGGGAAGACTTTTTTCCCTTGCGAGTCGTTCCAGCTCGGAGCGGTAGTCCTGCGGGGCAGTCGAGCCCGCCAGTTTTACCAGTTCCTCCGCCTCCGGCAGAATCATGGGAAGAAACACGATGCGCGCCGCCTCCGGACCGCCGTCCAGATACACGGCGGCGAGGATGGCTTCAAACGCGTTGACAAGGAGCCGCTGCTTGGTGCGTCCTCCGGCCGTTTCCTCTCCGCGTCCCAGATGCAGAAAGCGCCCGAGGTTGAGCCTGTGGGCGGCTTCCACCAGATGATTGGCGCTCACAAGGTGGTTCTTGAGGAGGGAGAGCTGACCTTCGTGAAAAATGTTGAAGCGGTGGAACAGCCAGTCACTGACCATCCACCCGAGTACGGAATCGCCGAGGAATTCGAGACGCTCGTTGTCCTGTCCGGCAGGGGCGGGGCCGGTTTCTTCGGTTTCGCCCGACCGGGCCTCGTTCGCGCGCGAGCTGTGCGTCAACGCGCGAACGAGGGTGTCCCGGCTGGTGAACCGATATCCGAGTGCCTCCTCGAGTTCCCCGAGGTTGGGTTTCTCCACTAGCGGAATCTACTTTTTGGGCAGCATGGCCTGGGCGCGGGCTTTGTCCTTGGCCGCAATGTCTTTGATCTGCTGGTTGGCGTTGGCGGCGCCGGCTGCCTTGTCGAACCAGACAATGGCGGCCTCCCACTTCTTGAGTTCGAGGAGAACGCGGCCCGCGCGGATCAGGTCGGTGGGGTCGGCATCCATTTCGGCAACCTTTTGGAAGTTCGCGGTCACGTCGTCCATCTTGTTGGAGTAGGCGGCGGCGACGCCGAGCGCGAAGTAGCACTGACCGGCGAAATCGTTCTTGGTGTCGGTCCATTGCTGGTCTGTGAGCTGCGCATTCGGCTTGGCCGCGGTCTTCAGCAGTTCCAGCGAGTCGTTGGCATACTTGGTGATTTTAGAGATTTTCTCGGCTTTGTCGAGATCCGTGTTCTTCGTCGTGGTGGCATAGGTGCGGGCCAGCAGGACGGAAGCCTGGTAGTTCTTCGGGTCGCTTTCCAGAGCCTGTTCGCCGTAGACGATGGTCTTCTCGTTGTCGTTCTTCTGGGCGAAGGCGTCGGCTTCGAGGTAGAGAGCGTAGGCCTTGAAATCGGTGTCGCTGAACTTGGTGATCAGTTCGTCGGCAGCCTTGATGCGGGCATCCGGATCCTGCGCCGAAATCAGGGCGTTGACGGCTTCACCCTCTTTCTTGGACTTCACTTTCAACTGCTTGGCCTGGCCGAAAGCCTGGATTGCGGCTACTGTCAGGACCGCGGTCAGTATGGCGAAACGCCTCATCTCTTCAATTCTCCTGGGTTTTATCGAACGGACTGGGACTCTTTGCGTGCGGCTTCCAGGGCCTTTTCGGAAGCCCCCGGCACCGCCAGCGCCTGCTTGTAATACTCTGACGCCTTTGCGGGCTCACTGGCGGCCTTGGCCAGACGAGCCAGATAGACGTAACTCCATCCCTTGGTGAACGCGTCGGGCGATGCGCCCAAAGCCTTCTCGAACAACTTTACCGCCGCATCGGGCTGGCTCTGCAGGGCTGCGATGCGCCCCATGCCGAACCACGCCTGCGCATGTTCCTCCTCGGAACCCTTTTGCTCCAGGGCCTTCAGGTACAGTTCCCGCGCCTTGTCGAGATTCTTGGCCGCGTATTGGGCCTCGGCCTCGTCGAGCGTTCTGCCTGAAGGGGATCGCTCCGTGACGCCGACCACGACCTGATTGGCCTTGCGCTGGAGCTGTCCGGCATCAAACTTGATGGCGGAAATCCGGGTGCTTTCATGCTTCAGATCAATGGCCCGGACAACATCCTCGGCATAAAACCGCATGCCCTGCTGCTGTTGTTCAAAACCGGGCAGCTGCTCAAAGAAGTACTGTGTCAGCACGTAGCCCTGCCGCATGGCCATGTCCACGGCGTTCTTGTTCTTGTCGAGCCGCGCCTCAATGGCTTTGATCATGCTTTCGCTGGCGAGGAGGACGAAATCATTCTTGTAGTTGTCGTCGAGGGGTGCAAGTTGGACCAAGTCCAGAAGGGACCGCTTCTGCTGGAGGTCGATCCCGTACTTGATCATGATCGGGTCGATCTCAAAGTGCAGGTACGCGTGCCGGATGTCGTACATGGGCGGGTCGGCCGAGGGCGTTACGATCACAAAGGCGTCGTCGCCGTAGTTGCGGGTCTGTACCTGCTTGGGATTGGCGAGCAGATCGATATAGACCTGAAAGCGGCGGCCCAGGTAACCCGCGGTTGCGACCCGGAGGTAGCCGTCGATCTTGTTGGTCATCGATACGAGAGGGGCGTGGTACTTCTCCAGCTCCTTCTCGTATACGGGCCGGGCCTTTCGCCAGAGTGCCGGGAGGTTGACCTGGCGGCTGAAATCAATCAACAGCGGGGTGAGTCCTTCGAGGGCCTTGGCATCCGGAGGGATTTCAACGTCGCGGGCCCGCCAGCCGAAGTCCGGCTGTCCGGTTACCGAGAGCGCGTAGGACACGTACTGGGCGAGATCCTGTCCCGGCGTCCTGCGGCGTCCGTTCGTGAGAAAGAAACGCTTCAACTCAGGAAGGACGGCGGGATTGACCTGCTGAATGTAATCGCGAAGCTGTTGGCGGATCGGGTTGTTGTCCGGCAGCCGGATCCCTTCGTCATAACCGGCCGCGTTGATCGCAGCCAGCACATAGAAGAGGTTCTCGTTGGCATCGAGCACGAGATTGTCGGCTGCCCGGGCAAATTGAGGCGCCGCCACCATGCCGAGGAGGCACAATGCCGTCGCCGCCGGAAAACAGGCGGGTCTGGTATGCCGGAGCAGCCGGCCGTACTGCAAGGATTTGGATGGCTTCAAATGTAGCGCGCCTGAAGGGGTAGTTTACCATCAATTATTTGGAAGACGTGAACAGCCGTTTCAGCATCGTGATGGTGTCGTCGGAATGCAGTCCGCTCGCCAAGAGCGGCGGCCTGGCGGACGTGCTGGGGGCACTCCCGAAAGCTTTGGTGAAGCTCGGCCACAAGGTGGCGGTCGTGATTCCCCGCTACATGGGTGCTCTCCAGGTGCAGGCTGAGCGGATCAACACCAGGTTGCCGCTGGAACTGGGAGGATGGCACTTTGATCCTGCCGTTTGCCGGTATGAGTCCGACGGCGTCGTCTACTTTTTCGTCGAGCATGCCGGGCTCTATGGGCGTGACGGGCTCTACGGTGACAAGTACGGCGACTTCGGCGACAACCATCTCCGCTTTGCGCTGCTATGCCGTGCCGCGCTGGAGATCTCGCGGCTCTACTTCCCGGCCGACATCTTCCACTGCCATGACTGGCAGGCGGGACTGCTTCCCCTCTATTTGAAAGCGTTCGGCGGCCAGTCGGATCCGATGCTGAATGCGGCCAAGACCGTGATGACCATTCACAATATGGGGTACCGGGGCATTCTGCCACGTTCCCTGATGGGTGCGATTTCGTTGCCCGAGTGGTTGTTCCGGTCGGATCTGATCGAATTTTGGGGCAATATCAGCCTGCTGAAGGCGGGACTCGTGTATGCGGATGCGATCACGACGGTCAGTCCGACCTATGCCAAGGAGATCCAGACGGCCGAGGGCGGCTTCGGGCTGGACGGATTGCTGCGGGCGCGTTCGGCGTCCGTGACCGGAATCCTGAACGGCGTTGACTACGGCGTGTGGAATCCCGAGACCGACGCCTATATCCCGGCCCACTATTCGGCTGCGAAGCTCGCGGGCAAAGCGGTTTGCAAGAGGGATCTGCTGCGCGAAATGGGCTTGCCGGACGAGGCGATGAACCGTCCGCTGCTGGGGATTGTTTCGCGCTTTGCCGACCAGAAGGGGTTTGACCTGATCGGCCAGACTGCGTGGCAGCTCTTTCAGGACGATGTCTACCTTGTGGTTCTCGGCAGCGGTGTGCCGTACGACGGTCTGTTCCGGGGACTGCGCGACCGCTATCCGGGCCGGATCGGGCTCCGCGTGGGGTACGACGAGGGCCTCGCGCACCGGATCGAGGCCGGGTCAGACATCTTCCTGATGCCGAGCCGCTATGAGCCGTGCGGCCTGAATCAGATGTACAGTCTGCGCTACGGTACCGTGCCGGTCGTGCGTGCCGTGGGCGGGCTTGAGGACACCGTGGAATCCTGGCCTCCGGAAACCGCCACAGGGTTCAAATTCAGCGACTATACGGGATACGCGCTGCTCGAAACCGTGCATGCCGCGGTCCGCGCCTGGAGTGACCGGGATGCGTGGAAGCGGATGATGCTCCGGGGAATGGGGAAAGACTTTTCCTGGGAGGCCGCCGCAGCCGGGTACGCGCGGCTGTACTCCACCTTGCATCCTTTAAACGGCGGGCGACTCTAAGTAAACTGAAGAGGATATTATGGCAGGACAAAACACACTCACCTTTACCGACGCCGCCTGGGACACGGAAGTTCTCCAGTCCGACCAGCCGGTCCTTGTAGACTTTTGGGCAACCTGGTGCGCGCCGTGCCGTCAGATTGCTCCCACGGTGGACAGGATCGCGGACGAATACGCGGGTAAGGCAAAGGTCGGCAAGCTGGATGTGGACTCCAACGGGGCCACCGCGATGCGCTACCAGGTCCGGGGGATTCCCACGCTGCTGTTGTTCAAGGGCGGCAAGGTCGTCGGTCAGATTGTCGGTTCCGCCGGCAAGGCGGATCTGCAAAAACTCATCGAAGCGAATCTGTAATCTTCCGGGATTGCGCGGCCAGACCGGCCGGGTACCTTCCGCGCACCGCCGCGGGGGTATGTTTCTCAACCGGCCGGATTCCGTCCCATGTGCGCTGTCTTTAGGAGAACCGCATTCGAATCTCCTGTTGAGGTGCTAAACTGGTGCGGATTCCAAGGAGGAATAACTTTGAAGCCTTCGCTTCGCGCATCCAGGATGATTGCGCTGTTCTTAGTTGCCGCACCCCTCGTTCCGGCAGCCAATGTCTCTTTCAGCGGGACTTTTACCTCGGACCTGCAGGTGCAATTCTTTACCTTCACGGTCGCAACGGACACGGCTGGTGTCGGATTCGGAACGCTGGGCTATGCCGGGGGCACCAACGCAAACGGCCAGACCGTCGAGGAAGGCGGTTTTGATCCGCACCTGGATCTTTGGGACCCGAGCGGCAACCCGATGAATCCGGGCACGTTTTCCTGTGTTACCACAAATCCCGTTACGCTGTACAATCCCGCTCCGGATTCGGTGACGGGCACCTGCGGAGACACGTATTACCCGACGACCCTTTCGTTCCCTGGCGGCGTGTGGGCGGCAGGGACTTACACGGTTGCACTTGAGGTGGACGGAAATCCGGCGACCGGCGCCACGACCGATCCGTTTCTGATTGCGCAGCTGTACGGACAAAGCAGCACTCCGCTGCCGGCGAATTTTAGCTGCATCATCGGCGCGCCTGGCTATCAGCCGGCCGGCGGCACGATAGACCAGACAGCACCGTTCTGTGACGAGTACTCCCCGACCGGAGCGCAGCGGACAGGCGGCTGGGCGATTGATTTTGTCAACGTGACTTCGGCTTCCGAAGTCGCATCCACTCCCGAACCCGGGACGCTGGGCCTGGCATTGCTGGCGGGTGCTGTCCTGGCCGCGCGCAGGATCCGGGAGCGGGCCTAGGCGTCGAAGCAAGTCGATTTTATACCCGGGCCCCGCAACTTTTTTGAAGCTGCGGGGCCCGGGTTGGATCCATTTAGGAAAACCACTTGATCCTCCACAGCATCCATGCCTAAAATGGCTTTTTCGCCCCAGGGCAGTGCCCCTCCGATGAACTTTCGAGACGATTCCGATCCCTTGGCGCCGCAGCGCGAGGCCGCATTCTTTTACGGCCTGTTCCTGCGCGGCCATTCCCTGGAGGCTTTGCGCCAGGATATTGATGTCCCGCGTCCCGTCGTGACGCGCTGGTTGCGGGGAAAAGACTTTCGGGGCGAGTTCCGGGCCGATCTGGACCGGGTGTACCAATACCGGAAGCAGGTTCTGGCCATCTTCGACGGACTCGTCTCCACCAGCGAGCAGTCCGGCGTGGCGATCCACTAGCTCCGCAAAAGACTGTTAGGTCTCCAGCGTCCCAACCAGGTCCGACGCGCGCGTAACCTTCAATTCCTTCAACAACGCCCCGAGTTCGGCTGCGATCCGCGCCGGTGCCGCCGGGTCCCAAAACGTGGCCGTGCCGACTTGCACCAACTGTGCCCCCGCGATGAGAAACTCGGCGGCATCTTCGCCCGAGGCGATGCCCCCAAGCCCGATCACGGGAATTCCAACCGCCTTTGCGGCCTGATGGACCATCCTGAGTGCGATGGGCTTGATGGCGGGTCCGGACAGACCTCCGTAACCGGCTCCGATCCTGGGCTTGCGCGTGCGAACGTCCACGGCAAGTGACACAAAGGTATTCACCAGAGAAACGGCGTCGGCGCCGCTGGCCTCCGCGATGCGGGCAAACGGCTCGATTGCGGAAACATTCGGGGAGAGTTTGACAATCAGCGGGCGGTTGGCAAGCGCTTTGGCCCGCGATACCAGATCCGGAAGCGCGG
>Ga0007854_10001970_pt1 | contig 12946 bp, 13 predicted proteins | sample CryBogCBH12Aug08_FD_60382 | JGI IMG/M metagenome (GOLD analysis project Ga0007854, IMG submission 60382) | Freshwater microbial communities from Crystal Bog, Wisconsin, USA - CBH12Aug08 | ecosystem: Environmental > Aquatic > Freshwater > Lake | place: Crystal Bog, Wisconsin, USA | collected...
TAAGTCATGAAGAAGAAAAGATTAATAAGAGCCTAATTACTAATAAACTTTCTCTTTCAGACGAAAAAGAAGAAGAGGAAGACGAGAATGACGAAGATGACGAAGACTCGGATGCCATTAAAGTTAATGCCTCGGTTCAGGCCGCCGATGGTGTAAAGGCTTATTTACGTGATATTGGTAAAATTCCTTTATTAAATAAAAAAACCGAAACTGTAATTTCTAACAAAATTGCCCAGGGTAAGTCTTTGTCTGTAAATTCTATTGCGCAATTTCCCTTTACTGGTAAAGAGCTAATTAGCGTTAAAGACCGTGCTTTAAGCGATAATTTGGCTTTAAAAGATATTATTCAATTCTCTGAATTTGATGAAGAAAATTTACCCCGCCTAGAAAAAGAAAAAGAAGCCTTTGTTGAAACTGTTAATAAAGTTCAAGAGCTAATTGGCAACGAACCTAAAATTTATCATTCTTATCGTGACCAACTAAAAAGCCCTAAAGCTAAAAAAGAGATGCTTGCCAAAGTTCAGGAGAACAAAGAAGCTGTTATCGAGATGATTAAATCGATTCGATTCGCTAACAAATTTATCCGTAAATTAGGTAAACGAATCGAAAAATCGGTCGCCAAAATTAATGATCGTGAAAAATTGATTTCTGATTGTGAAGCTGAAATTAACCAGCTTAAGAAGCAAAATAAAAAAATTAGTGCCGAGCATAAATTAGAAATCGACGAATTAGATAAACAAATTCGTACTGCCCGTAAAACGATCAAAAATATCGAAGGCGAAGTTGGTGTACCGCGCGATAAGATTTTTGAGTATTATAGACAATTCGTCACTGGCCAAACTATGGACAAACAAGCCAAAGACGATTTGGCCAAAGCCAACTTACGATTAGTGGTTAATATTGCCAAAAAATATATTAATCGTGGGCTACATTTCTTAGACTTGATCCAAGAAGGTAATATTGGTCTAATGAAAGCAGTTGAAAAGTTTGAATTTGAACGTGGCTATAAATTTTCGACCTATGCTACATGGTGGATTAAACAAGCAATTACCAGAGCAATTGCCGACCAATCTAGAACCATTCGTGTACCAGTACATATGGTAGAAACTTTAAACAAAATTAATAAAATAAAACATACTTTTTTACAAGATCATGGCCGCGAGCCAAGTAATGCCGAACTTGCCAAAGAACTTGGACTAGATGAGAAAAAAATCAAAAATATTATTAAAATCTCCAAAGAGCCGCTTTCATTAGAAACACCTGTCGGTGATGGTGAAGATGCATCCATTAAAGATTTTATTGAAAATGAAAATGACTTCTCGCCAATTGATACTGTAACTAGTAATGATCTAAAAGAGCGAGTTCGTGAAGTATTAAAAACACTTACACCACGCGAAGAAAAAGTACTTAAAATGCGATTTGGGATCGATGTATCTTCCGAACATACGCTAGAAGAAGTGGGTAAAGACTTTTCGGTAACTAGAGAACGTATTCGCCAAATCGAAGTAAAGGCTTTGCGTAAGTTACGCCATCCGTCTCGTGCTAAGCGTTTAAAAAACTTTTTTGAAAAAGAATTAGAAGATATTAGTATCGAAGAAGGTGAAGAAGAGGAATAATTTAATTAAGGGTAGGCATGAAGCGCATTTTATTATTATTACTAAGCTTAAACGCTAGTTTAATAGCAGAATCAAATCAAGAAATTAAAGCCAAAAAACCAGAAGACAACACCCATATTATTTTAGCCAGAATTGCTAGTCTGGTAACCTTTTTTAGTAATATCATTGCTAACCCCAATGATTCCAAAAACGTTGCCACTTCTATTTTAGGCATGATTTCGACTATTTTCACACTTGCAGCCGATACTAGGTACAATAAAGATATGCTTGATTTAAACTTAGACCTAGACCGTATCGAAAATATCTTGAAAACCGGGAATCATCAAGACATCACCCTATTACAAGAAATTATTAAAAAATATTGTGATTTACAGATTAAAAGACTAGAAATTTACAAAAGTTAACCTTTAAAAAGGGGGCATTACGCCCCCCAAATTTATTTAGCTCTAATGACTACGTTATCAAATCCACATTTTTTACAGTTAACTTGTATACATCTTTGACGAGCTGCGACTTGATTTACGCCGGCGATTGGTGCTCCTAATGGACAAGCTTGTTGAGCGCAGTCGCGACAACGATGTTTCGCCTTAATGGGCTTTTTAACACTAGAATTACTAGTAACCGATGTTTGTTTAGCGGATGCAGCTGTAACCTTAGCCACAGAATATAATTGGTTCATATCTAAAATAGTTAAAAAAAAGAAAAATACCCTTTTCATAAAACACCCTTTAAATTTTAAAAAACTATTTTCTAGATTTCTTAACATTGGCTTTATTTTTAACTTCATTCGGCACGCAGCGGTATTTTCGCTTACTTAAGCCTGCTTGAGTATCATTTTCAATATCACATACAAATTTTTTATTGGATGGACAATTTTGAAATCTATTACCAACTGGCTCTTTTCGGTCGGCCGAATCTTTAGAAGGCCTGTTTTGAGCCCAAACTGGAACCGAAACAACTAAAAAAATGGTTATTATTAACATTCTTTTCACGGCATAACCTTTCCACCTACTAAATAAAACGATTCATTTAGATTAATCGTAGCCAAACCATAAACTAAATGGCAATAGTTTAGCAAAATTTACCCTTCTATTGTATTTCCTATTTGAAATAAATTATTTTAATTAATAGATAGAGTCTTAAAAGACTTTTAATGGGAGATTTTAAATGAAAACTAGCTATTTAAAGGGTTTACTGATTATTTTACTAGGTGTTATTGGTAGTAGCAGCCGGGCTACTGACGTAGAGCATAAAGCCATCGTGCCAGTTAGCATCGGAAATTTAAACATTTCGGGCTCTACCACTGCCAAAGAAAATTTAAAACGTGTAGTTTATTTTCCTAGTTATAAAGGTCTTTTAATGATTGGTTTTATGCATTATGTATATAACATTAATCATCAAGACCAACAGACTTTATTAAACCTAACTACCGTTTTATTTTACACCTTGCTAAAAAACCCAACTCAATTAAAACCTTCAGATTATAAAGAAATCTTCCAAATTCTTTCTAACCCAGACAATACAAATCAACAAATTATTTCTAAATTACTAGTCTGGTTAAAAAATAAAGACAATAACCCACAAGCAATGGATCTAGATGACTTAAATTTACTTAAAGCTGATATCAGCGGAATTAGTATTAATTTACGCTCGGCAATTTTACAAATTGCCGAAATTGCTAGAGGAAACTTTGATGCAGTTAGTCCATTTATCATCAATACTATGGTTCAGGATATGGATTGGTCTGACTTTGATAAAATTTTTAATGATCAGTGTGATTCAAATAAAAATAATTGCGCAACTATTAGATACTATCAAAAATCGTTACAAGCAATTAACCATGGTCATAATATTTTCTTAAACTGCGCTAAGGACAAAAATAGGCGGCGCAATCGTAATGATTTTGCCCTATACAATGAAAATGTACGTTGGTTAGATAGTACAACCTTTATAAATGGGCAAAGAATGTCTGGAGCAATCGAATTAAGTGGTCTAAACCACAGTGCCGAAGATGGTAACTTAGGTAGCTTGTGGGATAAGGTATGCAATGCACCAATCACACAAGATTTTTTAAGATGATTAAAAATATTTATAAAATGGGAGCAATATAATGAAATTAAGAGTTTTTTTATTAATGTTAATGCTCGGATTAACCCAGCAATTCTCCCTTGCAACTCTCATTACTAACAGCTCTTTTAATGTTGCTCCGCCAGTTTTTAATGGTGTAATTGCTTTTTCTGATGCTAAAAGATTTGGAATCCAGCAATTACTTGATACTAGAAAATGTGCCAGTTGCGATTTACGAGATGCCCAATTAATTTTTGAAGTTTTAAGTGGTGCCAACTTAGAAGGTGCAGATTTCTCTGGTGCCGATACTACTTCTTCTAATTTTGATGCTGCTAACCTAAAGGGCGCTAAATTGAGTTTTGCTCGTTTTAATTTAACCATGTTAAATGGCGCAAATTTAGATAATACCGAATGTTTAAAAACTATTTTTAGAAATTCTTATTTAAATAATACTTCATTTAAAAACGCCGATCTTACACAGGCGGTTTTAAATGGTGCCGAAGCCATTGAGGCAAAATTTAATAATGCTATTTTAACTAAAGTTGATATGCAAAACATTAATGCTGCACGTGCTATTTTTAAGGGCGCGCAAGCCGAATATATGATTGCCGACCGCGGTAATTTTGATGTAGCAGACTTAACAGGGATGAATGGTCGCTTTATTAGTTTCGCCAAAAGCAGCATTCAACAAGCTAACTTAAATGATGCCGACTTTACTATGGGAAATTTTGAATATGCCGACCTATTTAAGTCGACTTTACGTAATACCAATTTAACTAGCGCAACTTTTAAAAATGCTAGCTTAAAAGGCTCAGATTTATCAACTGCTATTTTAGATGGAGCAGATTTTAGTTCGGCCGATATTTATGATTCCAAAATTACTGATGCCCAATTACAAAAGATTTTATTGTGCAACACCAGAGTGTCTGACGGCACTATTAGTAATCGTGACTGTGACAAAATTAAACAATTACAAGAAACCGTCACTCAAAAAATTGAAGCTCCATCTAACCCAAGCAACCAAACACCGCCAACTCCTCCTTCTGAAGAACCAAAAGTTGGCACCACTCCACCAGCCAAAACAACACCATCCACGTTTACAGCTGGCATGGGTACTGGCGCACCATTCCATACCGCGGATCCTGCACATACCTATCAAAGTAGTGCCGAGGGCGTAAAATAAAATTTAAGGGCTGGTAAAAACTTACCAGCCCAATTTAATTTATTTATTAATTTGCTATAATTATTTAATGTTTAAAAATATTTCACATTATTTATTATCAGCTATTAGAATTCAATTCTTTATTACGCTAGTCTCACTACCAGTCTTAGTATTATGGAGCCTACCAGTTTCATCGTTATCAATTATTGGCAACTTGATCTTTACACCAATTTTGGCACTTTTTTTACTATTATCGTCTCTAATCTTTTTTTTAGAAATAGCACATTTACCAAATACTTGGATTATTTATTTTTTAGAAAAACTAACCAACATTTGGCTAAATATGTCACCTAGTAACCCCAAACAATATCTACTTTTTTTCCCAAAAAATAGTTGGATCATATTTTTAATTGCTCTAATTATAGCAATGTATGTTATTACATATCTCCCGAAAAAAAGACAGGTATTATTATTAGGTCTAATTTTAATTAGCAGTTGCGCATTAGCAAAGCTACCAGTCTGGGTTAAAAATGATAGCCTTACGCTTTTAAAGCGTAAAAACCATTTAGAAATTAAATATCATACTGGCCAACTAATAATTTATGATCATGGTATTTTAAACCAATCATCCGGCATAGAAAACTGGCTAAATTATACGCTAGCTCCAGCTTTAATTAAAAATTTTGGCACGCTAAGCGTGCATCAGCTACATTTAGGTAAGACCTCTAAATACACTTGCCACAATCTAGAACTATTACAACAATCTTTAATAATTGAGCATGTTTATCAAAATTAAAACAAATATCATTGCCAAATTGAAATAAATACAGGTAGTCTTAAAATTAAGTAGCGCTTTTTTTTGGAAGGTTTAAATTGTGAAAAAGTTACTAATATTATGCTTACTATTTACCAAGTTTGCCTTGGGTGGCGAATTTGATTATCAAGCATACTTCGAAATGCCAATCGCTAGTAACATTATTGACAATGCCACTGATCAAGAAATTGATGTCCTAAAAACCCGAATTATGGAAATGCTAGAACGTTATGCAACGAGCGATTATCCCGCCGAAAGACTTAGATTTAGGCGTTTACTGATTACTCAATTATCAATCGATCGGTCTTGGGATAATATTGGCACCACCCCTTTATTTAACCGCATATTTACTAATTTACCATTTTTTTTTAAAACTAAAATTAAAGATTTGCTAAATATATTACTTGCTGCCCCACAAAACCCGGATGATAGAATTTTAATTTTAGCCCAAATTATCACTGGTTTAGATATGCAAGTAATAATAGATTTGGATAACGATAATGAAGATTAGAATATTTATCACTATTTCAACATCTTTTTGGATGCTAGATGGTTATAATCCAGAGCATTTGGAGCAACTTAAAAAAACTAAAGTTTGTCAAAAATGTGATCTTACTAAAGCCATGTTACAAGGTTATAATCTACCTAATGCCGATGTCGAAGGTTCAGACTTTTCTGGTGCTAATATGTCTGGCACCCAATTTCCAGGTGCCAATTTTAAAGACACCATTTTAGACGACACCATTCTTAGCAGCTCATTATTACAAAAAGCCGACTTCTCTGGCGCCAAAGCCCATGGTGCCAAATTTGTAAACACATTATTAAGAGACGCCAAATTTTTAGGAACAGATTTAAGTAATGCCAACTTTACTTCTAGCTCACCCTATCGTACCGACTTTAACGGCGCCATTTTTAGTAACACTCGTTTCGACCATGCCGATATGCTAAATACTAGTTTGCGTAATAGCACTGGCAATATTATTACGGACGACCGTACCAATATTTGCTGTACCGTAATGTCAGACGGGTCAATCTCATCACTCAGCGGTTATAAATGTGGTTCGACCGAAGCTAGCAGTTGTAGCAGCCCTTCACCAATTGAATATAGCGAGACTGGCAAACGCCAAACACTATACACGGGTAAACAATCTTAATCTTTAATTAAAATCGCACGAGCGGGCGCACCATCACTACCCACAATGTTTAATGGCAAACAAACTAGTTCATAAATAGCTGGCGCAACATGTGCTAAGCGCAAGCCCTCGATAATCAAGATATTGTGCTCAAATAAAATTTTGTGAGTTTCATGGTTTGGCTGGTTGCGCTCGATCCCCAAACTATCAATCCCAACTACACTTAAATTTTTAGAACTTAAATATTGCGCTGCCCCACTATCTAGATAAATAAAATTTTGGTTAAACAAGCCGTTATTACTATCTAAACTATTTTAGTTTTAAATAATAAAATTTTACAGTTACTAAAATCTAAATGCTCTAAATCTGTTTTGGTAATTTTGTCAGTCACATGGGTTAAGTCTACTATTTGGGCCTGGCCCATTAATTGGCTTAAATCAAGCTGGTCAATAGTTTTGCCATGCTCCATAAAATGAGCCGGGGCATCAATATGCGTACCAGTGTGCACCCCACAACTAATTTTAGATTCACGAAAACCATCTAATTCAAAGTTCTTAGTTGCTTGAATAACTACATCTTTTTTATTTTTATAAGTAATAATCTCGTTACTAATAGGCCAGCTAATATCTATAATTGACATAACTATTTCCAAACCAACTGATGTTTTTGGTTAAAGGCTGCCAACTCTTTAGGCCCAATGCTACCCTTTTGATAAATATATAATGGTAAGTTTAATGCTTCGATTTGGTCTGAAATTGTCCAAGCCGACTCAATTTCATCCATCCGCACTGCAAAATAGGTATCACCTGCCATTACTTCACTAATCACATTTTCATAGGCGCATGGCGCTTGCGCTACAAAACTACTATCGCAACACATACCCATTTTGATTGGCATAATCTCGTCATTCACGCCTGTTTTTTTGGCGTTTAATTCTAATTCAAAGCCACTTTTAGGGTAAATCGAAATCGTAAGTAAATTGCTACTATCGGCCGAACAATTTTTAGGCAGTAAACAATGCGTATCTTTAAATTTAATCACAACTTTGGTTTTTTTGTTTGGCATAACCTTACCAGTCCGCACATAAAATGGCACGCCCGCCCACCGTTGATCGTTAATTATAAATTTTAATTGCGCAAATGTTGGCACTTGTGAACCTGGGTTTACATTTAACTCAGCTAAATAACCAGCATACTGCCCCAAAAGGCCGTCTGTGCATTTAATATTTTTTAAAATAGCGGCTTTGGCATCTTGCATGGCACTACCAGTTAAGCTCTTGGGCGTGCCCATTGCAATTAAAGCAATTAATTGTAAAATATGGTTTTGTACTACATCTTTAATCACGCCATAACGCTCATAATAACTACCCCGCCCTTCAACATCTAGCGACTCATCTAACGTAATTTGAATAGATTCAATATTTTGGCTATTCCATAAGGGCTCAAAAATGCGATTAGTAAATCGCACAAAAGCAATATTACCTACAATCTCTTTGGCTAGGTAATGATCTACCCTATAAACCTGCTCTTCATTTAAAAATTCTAAAATTGCTTGGTTTAAATCATGTACAGACTGGTAGCTATGGCCAAAAGGTTTTTCATAAACTACGCGCACCTCACGACCCTTTTTAACAAGCCCCACTTGTGCCAACCTAGCTGTAAGCTGGATATACAAAGCTTCAAAGACCGCGCAATAAACCAAGATCTGGTCTGCTAGATTATTTTTTTGGCGTTCAGATTTTACTAAATCTGCCAATTTTACAAAATCTGCCTGATTATTAATATCTACCTGACAGTAACTAAATTTAGCCACTAATTTTTGCCAAATAACCGGGTCTAAATCATTAATAAAGGGCCTAGCACCCTCTAAGACCTGGTCAATTGTTTTATTATCAATCGCTGCCCCAATTAAACGAGTCTGTTGCAGTTTACCAGCTACCAATAAACGATAAATCCCAGGGATCAATTTACGCTTACTAAGATCACCCGTAATACCAAAAATCAAGATTATGCCATTATTTTTCATATAATTTTTCCAATAACCACCCAAGTCCTACCCTGCAAATCTTAGCAAAATATCCTTAATTTTGGCAAAATATTAAGGATATGCCGATAAATTGCCGTTAAAGTGTCATTAAATTGCGATTTAAAAGCCAATTTGTTGATCTAAAGGGCTTTTTCCAGAACTTACCCACCCCCATTTTACAAAACTCCCCTTTATGGTAATGTAAAAATACAAATAGAATAGTGCAAAGCTACTAAATTGGGGTTATAAAATGTTAAGAAAAATCACAAACCTATTTTTATTATTAAGTATTGGTATAGCAAATGCTGCACAAATACAAGTACCAATGACACCGGAAAATACCGTGTTTGTATTTGATTTACACGGCGTAGTGCTAGAACTGGCACCGCAAAAACCATTTAAGCCTTTTTTAAAACTAAATAACAAACTTGGTTTTATTAAAAAAGTTTTTAAATATTTTAATAATAAGGGCAAAAAGTCTATCGAAGGTGTGATGCTAGAAGACCAAGCAGACCTAGATAACCAAATTGCTCTTGATATTTGCAATCCACATAGGCCAATTTATGGCACAGTTGAGATTTTAAAACAATTAAAAGATATGGGTTATCAAATTTTTGGTTGTTCTAATATTGGTGAATACTCTTATAAATATATGTGCACCAAATATCCGATTGCTTTTGAAAACTTTACAGATTGCTATACAAGTAAACTAATTAATAACTATTGCAAAAAAAACAATCCTTTGGCTTTCCAAGAGACTGTTAAAATGATTCATGGTCATAGTGTATTTACACCAACTTATATTATCTTTGTAGACGATACTCGTGCCAATTTAGAACTAGCTACACAAGTCGACAGCCGTTTTTACGGAATTTATTTTACAAATTCGCACCAGCTACGTAAATCATTGCAAGATCTTGGGATTACTGTTTAAAATAGTTACATTATTATATAATTAACTTATTTTAAACCCGAAACAGGAGTATTGTTTAATGAGAAATTTATATAAAGTCTTATTAGTTTTAGTACTAATAGTTGCTGGCGTTGGTTATTATGCTAAAACCCGTAACTTAGACTTGAAATTTTTATTTAGCGTTAATTGTGATTGCCATGGCGGTAGCTGCAATGTAAAAAAAGTAAGCATGTCGCCTGCCGATGTAATGCCTGAAATAGCGGACAATCATGCTCATGCTAATCACGCTGCAATGCCTGTACATAGTGCACCAGCTCACCCTGCTTCTACCCAACCTGCACCTGCTAGAAGAGCTTTTAGCACACCAGCACCTGTTGCTAAGTAAAATTAAATAAATATTTAGGGGCGCAAATTGCGCCCCTTTTCTTGTTTTTTATTCCCACTTAAGTGAACCCGTTTGATACTCGGTCACGCGAGACTCAAAAAAGTTCTTCTCTTTAGCAAGATCAGTAGCTTGAGACATCCATGGAAATGGATTTTTAGTATGATATTGTTTTGGTAAATCAATTCTTTCTAAACGACGGTCAGCAATAAACTCGACGTACTCGCTAAATTGTTGGGCCGAAATACCAACTATGCCATCTGGGCAAGCATCAGTCGCATAAGCACATTCTAACACAACTGCTTGTTTTACCAAACTTACAATTTCGTCTTGGAACTCTTGAGTCCAAATAGCCGGATTTTCGGTTTTGATAGTATTAATTAAATCACAGCCAAAAGCCAAGTGCAAACTCTCATCACGCATAATGTACTCAAATTGCTGGCCAATCCCAACCATTTTATTACGACGCTTTAGGCCTAACATCATAGCAAAGCCAGCATAAAAAAAGATGCCTTCCATGATCACATAAAAACCAATCAGATCGTAAATAAATTTACGAATATCATCTAGCGTAGTCATTTTAAAATTAGGATCAAAAATCGATTTAGTAAGATTAATTACAAAATCATCTTTAGCCTTAATGGACGGAATTGTTTCATACATGCGATAGATTTCTTCTGGATCTAGCCCCATAGTATCGCAACAGTAGATAAAGGTATCGGTATGCACTGCTTCTTCAAACGCTTGGCGTAAAAGATATTGACGACATTCAGAATTTGTTACATGACTAAATACGGCTAGCACAATATTGTTTGCTGTTAATGACTCCGCAGTCGAAAAAAAGCCTAGGTTCCATAAAATCATACGTCGCTCAGATTCTGTGAGGGCCGTACTGCTTTTCCACTGCTCAATATCCCGCTGCATAGAAATCTCTTCTGGTGTCCAGCTATTTGCCATACCAGATTTATAGTACTCACGTGCCCATAAATAGGTCATGGGTAAAATTTTATTTGGATCGGTTTTACTATCATTAATAATTGGCATAATATGCTCCTAACTTTTTTTATTGGCAAACATCACAATCTTCAATTAATACACAAGATTTGCCCAAGGCTGTAACATCATCTTGGTTGTTATTTACTAGCGCTTGTGTTTCTTGTTTAAAGGCATCCAATTCTTTATATTCACGCTTCTGCGTATAACCAAACTTTTTGGCATCCAGGGTCGATTTTTCGATCTGGGTAGCAGCAAGTGTACGCAAATAATAAGTTGTTTTAAGTCCTTTTTTCCAAGCAGTCATATAAACTTCGTCCAATTTTTTACCAGATACACCCCGCATAAAAACGTTGTGCGACATACTTTGGTCAATCCATTTACCACGTCTGGCAGTTAGCTCGAGTAACCAAATTGGGTCAATTTCAAACGCGCCACGATATTTACGCCTTAATTCGGCTGGAATATCGTAAATTTGTTCAATACTGCCGTCGTAATATTTAATTTGATCGAGCGTGTTTTGGTTCCATAAATTTAGTTTTTTGAGATCTTCGACTAAATATTTATTTACAACTGTAAACTCGCCTATCATGTTAGACTTAACATAAATATTACTATAAATTGGCTCGACGCATGGTACGCAACCGGCAATATTAGAAATAGTAGCGGTTGGGGCAATAGCCATTGTATTAGAGTTACGCATGCCATATTTTTGAATATGTTCACGCACTTTAGTCCAATCCATCTTAGAGCTACGATCCATATCAATTGCTTCACCACGCTCTTGTTCTAACAGATCAATGGTATCGATTGGCAATAAATTACGATCCCATTTTGAACCTTTGTAAGATTGGTACACGCCACGTTCTTTGGCAAGTATTGATGACGCTAAAATAGCATGATAAGAGTATTGCTCGGTTACCCAATCTGTAAACTCTAATGCTTCTTGACAATCCATAGGTAAATCTAATTTAAATAAAATATCTTGAAATCCCATTAAGCCAAGACCAACAGGGCGGTGACGCAAGTTAGAATTTTTACCTTCGACTGTAGGATAGTAGTTAATATCAATCACATTATCTAACATACGGATAGCAGTGGTAATCGTTTTGGCAAATAACTCTTCGTCAAATTGATTACCAATCATATGACGTCCCATATTAACGGAACCTAAATTACATACTGCCGTTTCTTCTGCAGAAGTATTTAATGTAATTTCGGTACACAAGTTAGAGCTATGTACTACTCCTACATGATCTTGTGGCGAGCGAATATTGCTAGGATCTTTAAATGTCACCCAAGGATAGCCCGTTTCAAATAAGCGTGTTAACATTTTACGCCAAAGTTCTCGCGCTGAAACAGTTTTAAACAAAACAATTTTACCTTGTGCAGCTAGAACCTCGTACTCACAATAACGCACTTCAAAAGCTTTGCCATAAATATGATGTAGATCAGAAACTTCTTCTGGCGAGAAGAAGGTCCAGTTGCCATCTGCTTCCACACGCTTCATAAATAAATCCGGAATCCAACTAGCAAAGTTCATATCATGGGCCCGACGACGCTCATCACCAGTATTACGCCGGATATCAATAAAATCTTCGTAATCATAATGCCAGATTTCAACATAGCTTACAGCCGCACTACGTCTGCGACCGCTACGATTAATAGCAGCTGTTACATCATTGGCAATTTTTAGAAATGGAATTAACCCTTGGCTTTCAACATTAATCGATTTAATTAAAGCCCCTGTTGCACGTAAATTAGTCCAGTCGGTTGCTACGCCACCAGACCATTTAGACATATTGGCATTATCGCCCATACATTTAAAAATATGATGTAAA
>Ga0007854_10001971_pt1 | contig 12946 bp, 17 predicted proteins | sample CryBogCBH12Aug08_FD_60382 | JGI IMG/M metagenome (GOLD analysis project Ga0007854, IMG submission 60382) | Freshwater microbial communities from Crystal Bog, Wisconsin, USA - CBH12Aug08 | ecosystem: Environmental > Aquatic > Freshwater > Lake | place: Crystal Bog, Wisconsin, USA | collected...
TGTCTATGGTTTAGGTGGAAACCAGAATGACCAAGTATCAATAGCAAGATTTCCCCGTTCAGTTATCAACTCATATTGCTGGCCTGCTGGAGTGCCTATTCCTGACAATGTTATAAATACCGTGGTAGCAAATACAACAACCAATGTAAAAGAGACCTGAAATGGAAGAAGTAGTAGAAAAGGCAAAAGTATTATTAGGTAATGTGTTCGTGATGTATATGAAGGCCCACGCCTATCATTGGAACTATATCGGTTCAGACTTTCCACAATATCATAGTTTTCTGAATGACCTCTATGAAGAACTACACGGTTCCGTTGATGATATCGCAGAACAGATCCGTGCTATGGACAACTTTGCACCGGGTTCCTTGGCACGTATGGTGGAACTATCCGAAATTAAGGAAGACACACAGATTCCTAAACCAGACAAAATGTTTCAGAACCTTTATGATGCCAATGAAACTGTATTGACATGCCTTGACGAGTGTTACCGTCTATCTGGAGAGCAAAAGGCATGGGGTTGGCAGAACTTTGTTCAAGACCGTATTACCACACACCGAAAGCACCGTTGGATGTTAAAGGCAACACTCGGACAAAAGAGTTGATTTCCTAAACCAACTCTGATATAATACATTATGAAAAAAGTTAATGAAGGTATTCTCCACACCCTGGCAAAGATCGCCGAGGCAAACGATGATAGTAATATCCGTTTTGCCGCTGCGGTCGTGTATCGTAACAAGATCATATCTGTCGGATATAACCGCAGAAAATCCCATCCCTTCCAAGCAAAGTTTGCCAAGAACCCAGAAGCAATATTTCTACATGCTGAGGTTCATGCCATCAAGGATGCCTTGCGTGATATATCAGTAGAAGACTTGGCTAAGTGTGAGTTATACATTAGTAGAGTGAAGAAACCCAAAGCAGGCGACAAACATTTTGTTTGGGGTCTTGCTAAACCTTGTTGTGGTTGTCAGAGGGCCATAGCGGAGTTTGGTATACGGAGAACCATATATACTTGTGACGATGTTGGCAACTATGAGGTTTTATAAATGAAAAATTTGAAAACACCTTTACGATATCCTGGTGGCAAGAGCAAGGCAACAAACAAGTTATTACCTTATTTTCCCGATCTTAGGAATTGTAAAGAGTATAGAGAACCGTTCCTCGGTGGTGGTTCTGTTGCCATTGCTGTGGCAAAGATTAATCCTGATATGAATTTCTGGGTTAATGATTTATATTGGCCTTTATATAATTTCTGGATTTATCTCCGTGATAGAGGAGATGAAATGTCAGATGCACTAATTGAAACCAAAACCAATTATAATAATGAAGATAGTGCTAGAGAATTGTTTAACAAGGCCAAGAAAGAATTACATGATAAAGAGACTACCGATTTTGAGAAGGCCATAAACTTTTGGATTGTCAATAAGTGTTCATTCTCCGGTCTTACAGAGTCCTCGACCTTTTCGGCACAGGCTTCTGTCTGTAACTTTTCTTTACAGGGTGCCAAAAACCTAAGAGAATATGGCAAACTGATTAAGAACTGGAAAATCACCAATCAATCATATGAGACATTGCTTGACGGAACTATAGACGATGATATGTTCATCTATCTAGATCCACCTTATGAGATTAAATCTAATCTATATGGCAAGAAAGGTGCAATGCATAAAGGGTTTGACCATGACCTATTTGCTCAGAGATGTAACTTAAATGGTCCTAGAATGGCAATCTCTTATAATGCTGACCAGTCGGTGATGGATAGGTTCCCTGACTGGAACCAGTATGAGTTTGCTCTAACATATAGTATGAACAACAACAGTGCAAACTACCGTAAGAACCAGCAGAAACGCAACGAATTGATACTTGCCAATTATGGATAAATAAGGACAAACGTTTTATGGATTCCCCCATGGCAGCAGAAAAACTCAAAGGTGCAGGTTCAGGAGCAGGCGCAGAAATCACTGCCTTAGGTGAAAGTTTGCAAGCATATGCTTGTGCAGCAAGGCAACATTATAAAAAAGATTTAACAGATATATCACAACTAAAAACATCAGTTGTGACGGCCGCCTCTTGTGATAGAAGTTTAACTCAATGCATAAAAGGTCTAGATGAGGCCTATTACTATACTGTTATCACTATAGCCAATCAGATGTTTAGAGATTATCCATTTTTAAAAAAAGGTGGATATAAATTTTATAGAGGTAGAGGTATTATAATTGATAAGGTATATCCTGCTTTTAATAGATTAAAAAAAGACAGTGGTATTGCCAATGCTAACAAATGGAATCCAGCAGATATTTGGGTTGTTAAAAACAATGTCAAAGTGGAAGATAACTGGAAAACTTTAAGTCAACTGAATAATTTTCTATTTGAGTCCTATAATAAGGGCACAATCATAGGTGTATCACTAAAGAAACTAAAGGTCGGTGGTTCAGCACACCAAACCGTATTTAACAATGGTGAAAAGGTATCCGCTAAGTTCACAGGATTTAAGACCGGTGCCTCAATGACTTCCTCCAAAGACGTTTATATCCAGTTTAACAGTCAAGGTAAGGCCGGCGAAATACAATTGAGAACATTCTCTAGTCGTCCAGACCCAGGCGCATGGCAAGGTGAAATTAAAGGTAAAACTGCCGCAGGCGGTAAAATTGGTGGTGGTGTGTTAATGAAGGCCGCCAAAGATAATGGCATACCAGATTCCGCATTATTCAAACCTTCACAAGCATTGGCTATTGCAAAGAAACCTACAGACAAAACTTTTAAAGATTTTGTTAAAATGTGGAAGGTCGTATCCGGTACAAAACAAAAAGATGCAGAACTATTAGCAGAAGCCAAATCTGCACAAAAGAAAGATGAAACTTGGTGGATAACCAAGTATCTAGGTGTTCATTATCTTTATACATTACAAGAAAAGAAAAAAACTCAACAAGTTACCGACTGGTTGTTCCAGTATGGTTCATCAGCAACAGAAAACAGTTCCGTTTTCGTAAAGTATAGTGATTAAGAATGTTAAAACTTTCCCAATACCTAACCGAAGCAGCCGCAGAGAAAGACCGTCATCTCACACATATTGAAGATGCCGTTCTGGAAGGTGGTGTTGCTGGTACCAGAAACGCAATCAAATTTCTTATTTCATTGCGTGATATGTTTGCCGATGATGGCACAACAATATCTGAGGCGTCTCGATCTGGCCTCATTCTAAGAACTAAGTTCGATGGTGCGCCCGCTCTGTATGCCGGAATCAACCCTGAGAACGGCAAGTTCTTCGTAGGTTCTAAAAGCATCTTTGCCAAGAATGCCAAACTAAACTACACCGTTGCTGATATTCGGAGAAATCACAGTGGTGGATTAGCAGACAAGTTAGAGACTGCTCTTAGATACCTACCAGAACTGGGTATTAAAGGTATCATTCACGGAGACTTTATGTATTCCAAGAATGAACTAAAATCGGAAACAATTGACGGAAAGAAATATCTTACATTCCGTCCTAATACTATTACTTATGCCGTTCCAGAAGGAACTAAACTGGCAGATCAAGTCCGTAATGCTCAAATGGGTATTGTTTTTCATACCAGTTATAATGGAAAGACAATGGACACACTCCAGACACATTTTGATGTTAATATAGGCAATCTGAGACCTTCTAAGAATGTTTGGTATAGGACAAATAGATTTATGGACGTGACAGGAAGAGCAACACTAACAAAAACGGAAAATGATAACCTATCATCTATCCTTTCCAGTGCAGGTTCCATATTCAGAACCATTCCTTCCCGTGTGTTAAATGAGATTGCTTCTAATGAAATCTACCGTGAACCTATTATGACCTATTACAACCAGAAGGTCCGTGCCGGTCAACATATGGGTACCGGTCACGTTAATGAAATCGTCCAGTTTGTTGAGGCAAGATTTGCTAAAAAGATAGCAGATGCTAAAAGAGCAGATACAAAGGCAAAGAGAACACAAGAAAAGAATATTATTGTTCGTTGGTTCAGACAAAATGCTGGATCACTCAATACTATCTTTACACTACAAAACTTGCTGATACAGGCCAAAACAATACTAATCCATAAGTTCAATCAAGCAAATGACCTTGGTACATTCATTCATACACCTGAAGGTGGTTATAGGGTGACAGCACCAGAAGGATATGTGGCCGCTTGGTCTACAGGTGGTGATGCTGTCAAACTGATTGATCGTATGGAGTTTAGTAGAACAAACTTCCTAGCAACAAAGAATTGGGGAAAATGAAAAAGTTCGCCGAATATTTAACCGAGAGTAAAACAAAAGTAGGTCAAGGATCATTAAACATCTTTGATATTGATGACACCTTGTTTATGCCTAATGCTAAAACAAAGATTATGAAAGACGGCAAGGTTGTTGGTCGTCTTTCATCCGAAGAACTAAAACATTATAAAGCAAAACCAGGCGAGAAACTGGATTTTGGTGAGTTTAGGTCTGGTAAACATTTCCATGATGCTGCTGAACCTATTGAAAAGATGATTAGACGGGCACAGTTGGTCGTTGGTCACCAAGGTCCACATTCAAGAACCATTATTGTTACAGCAAGGGCCGATCTATCTGACAAAGAAATGTTTTTGAAAAAGTTCCGTGATCATGGATTCCCTATTGACCAGGTGCATGTAGAACGTTCTGGTAATATCTTTGGTGGTGGTAACTCAGCACCATTATCCAAGGCCATTGTTATTCGTAAGTATATCGACAGTGGTAAGTTCAACAAGATCCGCATGTGGGATGACCATGAAGGTAACCTTAGTATGCTATTACAGTTGGCCAAACTACACCCAGAGATTTCATTCGAGGCATACTTGGTGAATCCAAAAACTGGTGTTCCATCAAGATTTACTAAATAAAAGATGAAAAAAATAACAAACCCAATAACAGTCATTAAGAGAGTAGTTAATGAGGCTCGTAACCGTGAGAAATACAACGGTTCGCCTAAACCATTAACACCTCTTAAACCGGTCACACCAATGAAACCGACCAAACCCGTTAAACCACTAAAGGTGGACAAATAACAAACAACCCGCAGAGGGAGAGAAATGAAAAAAGATTCTTTCGTCTATTGTTGGACGGATCATAAACATAAAAAATTATATATTGGTGCCCATAAAGGGACAATAAAAGATGGTTATATATGTTCTTCTAAAATAATGTTGGAAGAACACTCACTACGCCCACAAGATTTCACCCGTCAAATTATAGCAGAAGGTATCTACGAAGATATGTTATCTTTGGAAACTGCTATATTGCGTTCCGTAAATGCTAAACTCAACGAGGATTATTATAACCTTCATAATGGTGATGGTAAGTTTTATAATAAAAAACAATCGGAAGAATCAAAAAGAAAGATGAGTCTTTCCAAAATGGGTAAAAAACATACAGAAGAAACAAAAAAGAAATTATCTGAATGTCGCCACTCCGATGAAACCAAAGAAAAATTGAGACAATTGAGATTAAAACAGGAAGATCCGAGATTAGGTAAGACTCATAGTAGTGAGTCGAAGGACAAGATTAGACAAGCAAAAATGGGTAATAAATCTCATAACAAAAAAGTGACTATTGAAGGTATTACCTATAATTCTTATAAAGAGGCTGCCTCCGCTATTGGATGTAACTATAACACAATCACAAAAAGAGTAAAGCGAGGTATCTATGTCTAAGAAAATGGTCTTTACGTTTGGTAGATACAATCCTCCGACAGTCGGACATTCCGAACTAATCCACTATGCAGTAAAATTAGCACACAGAACTGGTGCAGAACACCGTATCTATACTTCTCAATCACACGACGCATCAAAAAATCCACTAGCACCAAGAGAAAAGATGGCGTTTCTACGTCAGATATTTCCTGGTGTAAACTTTGTTGATGATCCATCTATGAAGACTGCATTTGCTATCTGTAAGAAATTAGCAGATGATGGTTATGAAGATGTAACATTTGTGGTTGGTGATGACCGGGTCAACGAGTTTAAAACTCAGTTAGGTAAATATGTTATGCCTAGAACTGCTAAAGGTTTTGATCCGAAGAAGCATTATCCATTTAAAAATTTCAAAGTTGTATCTTCTGGTGCCCGCAAGCAAGGCATCTCTGGTACAGACTTACGTGCTGCCGTTCGTAAAGGCGATTTTGCTACCTTTGCCAAGGCATCGGCTGCTAAGGATAAAACATTGGCACGTAAGATATTCAATGCCACAAGAAAGCAGTTGAGTGAAAGTTTATTAGAACAAAAAGGGATTTCACGCCAAGATTTCCACGACAAACTAGTATCATTTGTTGACTACACATGTGCCCATCTCGGCATTGATGAGAAACCAACCATCAAGTATAAAGAAGATGGTAAAGACGGCAAGCAACCATCATTTGCGGCATATTCTCCACATTCTAAAGAAGTTATGATTTACACCAAGAACCGACATCCAATGGATATTTTCCGTTCTGTAGCTCATGAGTTGGTACATCATAAACAGAACCTTGATGGTCGCCTTGGTAAAAACATTGCTAAAGAAGGTGCGACTGGTTCTAAGATTGAGAACGAGGCCAACTCCGAGGCCGGCAAGGTCATGCGTTATTTTGGTGGTGACAATCCATCCTATTTTGATATGGAGTATGTGAAAGAGGATAAAGCTATCATCCTCGCAGGCACGCCTGGTTCCGGTAAAGATAAGATCCTCAAAGAGGCCATTCTACCACTAGGTTTCACCGAAGTATCAGCAGAAAACTTTCACGCATCTAAGGTGCAAGGTAACCTGGTTATCAATGGTACATCAAACTACGATAAGATTGCCATTATTAAAGAGGCCCTAGACCTACACGGTTATGACAGCATCATGGTCTTTGTTAATACCAGTAATGAAGTATCTAAACAAAGAAATGAGGCTAGAGCAGGGCGGGGTCGTGTTATCTCCGAGAATGTCCGTTTTAATAAGTGGATGATAGCACAGGAAGACCTCAACAAATATGATGCTTTGTTTGAAAAGGTTATTGAAATCAAAAATGATTTAGACCTTAATCAGACAGAAAAAGTAATACAAGAAACTCATAATAAATTGATCGAAATGGTTACAAAAGAACTTGAAGAGTTTGTTCTAAGTGATGCAGACCGTAGGTTCCAAAATATGTTAGAAGGTTACTCCGATTTCTCACCAAACGGTAGACAAAATCCTGTTGGTGGTGCTGGAAACTGGGGCACCGATAAGTTGCGTGACAAATATGCTTCTGACACACCAGGTCAGATACCAGGTCCACACCAACAAATGAAAGTTATTGATCCAAGAAATCCTAACCCAGGTCCATTTGGCGGTGACCGTATCGGTGATGAAATTGGTATGCCTAAAGGTCCTGGATTCGGTGATAACCAAAGTCTAGATACTACAGGCATTAATGGTCCTCGTAGCAAACCTGTTGATAGATGGATGGTTAAAGAAGAAACACGCCGTAGGTTTAAAGAACGATATGGTGAATTGGCAGAACAGAAACTAAAAGAAACTGCTGCCCGTCTTGCTAGAGAAGGTATGGAAGATCCATCAGGTGGTTATTCTGCTATGGTATCCTCTACAGGTGGTCCACCAGAAGAGGTCGATAATTACTCAAAAATTGTTTATGATAAAGAATTAGAAAAGAAATCTATATATAACAAAATGAAGAAATACAAAAAGACTAAATAAGTGGTAGATTATTATTCCCACTATGGATTAACTAACAAGGAAAGAAAAATGTTTAGCAACCGTTTTAATACCAAAAATGATCCTCTATTAGAGGCAGTAAAGGGCGCCATGCAGGATGGTGATCTTCGTCGTCAGGCCGTTGCCCTTGTTAATGAAGAGTTCGGTGTATTTAACCGCAATGCGGTTATTAGAGAACACTTAGCAGAATACGATGCTCGTATTGAAGAAGCATATAAGTGTATGAAAGAGGGTAAACCACTTTCACCAAAACAGAAAAAGATGGCTGCACTAGGTGGCAATCCAAGCAAAATTGACGCACCAGACCTTGCAAAACTCCGTAAGGGTGCCAAGATTGATGAGAAAAAAGGTTGTATGTATGAAGGTAAACCAAACGATGGTAACCTTGCTAACAACTATCCTCCATACGATAAAGTAACCCGTGGTGATGTCATCGCCGGTCGCCTCGGTAAAGATCAGATGGGTGGCAAGCGTAAAGTTGATGAGAAGAAAATGTGGGAAGACCAAGAGGATTCATCATCTGGATTACCACCATCTGCGGCTGCTACACAGGCAGCAAAGCAGACACCAACACCAAAATCAACACCAGCAAAGACTGGTAATGCTGCTGGTTCAACATTAGGTAATGCTATCAGAGAAGCAATTGGTACAGCCGTTGCTCAGAAGATGAAGCATAGAGATTTCAAAGAAACCCGTCATCCAAACCCAGGTGCAGTAACTAAAGCACCAGTTCCAGGTGTCTCTATTGCTGAAGAAGATCAAATCGACGAAATCTCCAAGGAACTAGCCGGTCGTTATATCAAAAAGGCTCCTGAAAGTTATGGAAATGCAATATATAATGCTGATCAAGGTTGGGGAAAACATGCGGACTGGGGCGAAAGAACTATGAAGAATCGTGAAAAAGGAGTTTCACGGGCCGTTGATAAAATCACCGGATCAAAAGATGTTAAGGTTCATGCTAAAGAAGAAAAGAAACTTGCTGAATTAAAGAAGCCAACACCAGAGACTGCTGCAAAAGTGGTTGATAGAGCAACTAATCGTGATGAATGGTCAGCAAAAGCAGCAAATCGTCTTTATGATAGATATAAAGCTAGATATGAACCAAAGAAAATGGAAGAGGCAGCATATTCAGCAAAAGCTGGCCGTGCTGGTAAAGACCTCGGCAAACCAGGCAAAATGTTCTCAAAGATTGCTGCTAAATCAGGTGGTGGTGAAAAGGGTGAACGTATTGCCGGTGCTATTCTTAAAAAGATCCGTGCAAAGCATATGAAAGAAGATCAGTCTTTCTAGGCGCACAGGCAACTGGTAAGTCGGTCAACGAAGTAGATACATCTTTTACAAAAGCATTTCCGCCAAAGCCGCCTGCTTTGACAGCAACCCGTGATACACCAACTTCAAGTAATGCACCGAAAATGGGATCATTAGATGCTGCTGATAAAATTCGTGGCGGTGACTTTACCAATTCTCTTGCAAAAAGAATTGCAGGAATGGCAGTAAGAGCAGGCGGCCTTGCCGGCGGCGCCGCTACTGCATATTTTGGAAGCACTCAACCTGCTAATGCAGGAGAGGATGAATTTGCCAGACAGAAACAATATGGTTCCGCACCTAAACCAGCATCTACTTCCGCTGCTTCTTCCAGAAAAACAGGTTCTGGTATGAATAAGGTTATGAATAGAACACCATCAACTCCAACAACTACACCTACCGCACCACCAGTTGCTTCTAAGGCAATACCTACTGCTCCAAAGGCTGCGCCTGCGCCTGTGGCAACACCAAAAGCAACACCAACTACAAATAAAGCCGGTTACTTTAAAGGTGGATCAATGGGTGATACAACAGTTAAAAGTGGTCAAACCCTTTCAGGTATTGCTAAAAGTACCGGACAGAGTGTTGCTGACCTTGCCAAGATGAACAACATTAGTGATGTTAATAAAATATCTGCTGGTGCTAAGTTGATGACAAAGGTTCCTACACCACCATCAAGACCTGCTGATACTGCTACATCTACACCTGCTTCTGCTTCTAAACCAGCAGAGACACCAGCAACTTCTGCTCCGGCACCAACACCTCCAGCAACACCAATGAGATTGCCTGATAACATGGGTGGTTCTGATATGAAATCTCCAACACCAGCACCTGCTCCAGAAAAGAAAATGAAAGATGCTGGCACCGCCGCACCAACAAAAACTATGGCAGAGAGTGTTCAAGTTGGTAATTATAAATATAGGATTGTATAATGGTTCACATACCAAAAAGACCTTCTGTTCTAGGTAACAGAAAAGTCGGTGACTTAAAGGATAGAACGGCCACAATGAAAGCCTTAGGTAATCAAAATATGTCAGGCGGCGGCCGTTATGACATTAATGAAATGGTTAAACAAGATAGAAATACTGCATTTAGTAAAGTGCAGATGCTTAAAATGCAAGGCCTAGCCAAGTTCCCTCTTAAAGACGGAGACTATGTAGAATTAGATCCGATGAAACAGGAAATGTCGGCACCACAAGGTTAAACAAAAAACTTTATAGAGAAGGAAAACTAAAATGCCATTATGGGGTAATCACGACGATGCAGCCAATTCAGACATTGCTGCCGTCATTCAGGTTAGAAAAGGTGTAACAACCGCTAACCAAACAACACTTTATCAAAACGTTACAGCAAACGTTTACTTTACAAATCAGGTAACCGGACAGTTTGGTATAGATACCAACGAAATCCGTGCTGCTAATCAGACCGGCCGTGGTCATGCTCAACATGCTGGTTGGGTCCTCCGTAACGAAGGAACTGGCCTAAAGGCTGGTCGTGTATGGTATGAAACACTCGTTGCCATGGGTTCTATGTCAACCGATGGTGCAGATGATACATACTTCCCGGACTATGGTCTAACTGTTACATCAAATGCTTCAAGCAGCACCTCTGCAACACCTGGTAACGTTTCATTTGCAATTACTGCTACATCAACACCATCAGGTGCGACAATCACCTATGCTTGGCAGAGACTAAATGGTGGTGGAATTTGGAACAACCTTTCAAATACTGCTGGTCAGTATTTCAATGTTACATCACCAACACTTATTGCAAACAACGTCACGGCAAACGGCAACGTGTTCCGTGTCCTAGTAAGTGCTTCTAGTGCAAATACTGTAAGATCAGCAAACGCAACAATCGCATACGTTGTTTAATAGGGAGTGATATCAATGAAATCATTCCGCAGTTTTATTAAAGAAGAAGTTCTACCAACCGTCCAAGTGGATGATGGTGGACTTGATATTGAGAAACCAGCAGTTCGTGCCGCTATCAATGCGGCACTTGCTGGTGTTACTTCTCAACCAGCCGTAACACCATATGTGGTTTATAACCGCATTTCTAAACTATTGGCACAATACCATATTATCCTTCCAAGAAAGTTTATGGAAGGTGATAGAGGTGTTGAGGTGTTCGAGGTTCGCCAGTTTGGACATAAAATGGGCATGACTGACGGTGGTGAGTTTGTTCATTCTGTTCCTACTACACATTATCTTTTTATGCAGTATGGTATTGTATCTGCGTTAGGTGTTACATATGCCAAGCCAACTGTTGGTGGTATGTTTAGAGTTACCGCTAGATTAGTAGACAAAGCAGAGTTGGATCGCCTTATTGATATGGCAGAAATCACACTTGCTGAAGATGCTGAATGTATGCAGAACATTGCCAAAGCAAATGCTCCTAAAGAGCCAATGCACGATGTTACTTCTGATGAAAAGAAGAAGGGTAACAAAGAGGCGGTCAAGGATTCTGAAAAAGGTCTAAACGAAGTTTCTCTTGGCAAACTTGTTCGTTATAAGAATAAGGCCGGCGGTGGTGTAATGCGTATTCCTAAAGATCAATTTGATCCAAAGAAACATAATATGGCCTCAGAATAATGTAGAATGTTTTATGATCTAAATGATGGAAACTTTTTGATATACGCCGCCAAGGCATATGATAAACCAAACATCATACAGACCGAGTTTGAGGAAGACCTTAAACGAATAAAGTATGTTAAAAGGTTAATAAAGAAGTATAGGCAAACTGGAGAATTTAAGGAGAGGTTGGTGCTTAACCATGTCATCATCCTCTCCAATGTCTTTGGTACCGAGGCCGCCGTCAATATGCTTTTCCTCAAAGCAGATGAAGATGACTATCCCATTCTTAAAGCAATTCTAATTTTTCTCAAATACATGCCTGACAGATTTACAGTCTCGTTTAATAAATACCATATAAGACAAACAGAAATACCTGTCGATTTAGTAATCGCAGAAAGGTTAAGGACGATATGATTAAAGAAGATGCACCAACAGTAAATATAGGTACTGGATATGTTAAAGGATCCGGTGGTCTTGGTGGTGAACCCGGTGTTCATCCTAAAGATCAGGCAAAAAATAGATCACCTATTCTATTTCCTACGATGATGAAACGTTCTGAACCAAATAACATTGTTACATCAAGACGCAAAGGTCAGTTTGCTGGTGCCGCAGTATTTGAGGTAAACTCAAAGATATTCCATAACCTTACGATGCAGAAACGTAAAGGTAAACATTGGCGCACTTATCTCGAAGAAGATGATTGTTACGCAGAGATTAGAGAGTGGGCCAGCAAGAATAAAGGTCCAATCGTTGTTAGAAACGAATGTACCGGGGAAATGAGATATGTTAGATATGGGGGAGGTTAATGACAGAAGTATGTAAGCAACTTTTTCCACACGAAGATGTGGTAAACCTAAATAAGTTCTTCGGGGATCCATCTGGTAAAAACGGAGATGTGGATCCAACTTGGTTTAAAGAGAACATCGTAAAGTGGACTCCACCTTACCCTATGTTCTTCAATGCCAGTGGCCAGCAGTTCAAGACAATGAAACTACACAAGAAGGTAGTTGATGTTTATACTGCCGCATTTACTGAGGTACTAGAACACTTTGGTAAAGATAATATTAAGAAATTACACCTCGATCAGTCAGGTGGTTCATTTAACTACCGTCTAATGCGTGGTGGTTCTAGATTATCAGTCCATTCATGGGGTATTGCCATTGATATGGACCCGGCAAGAAATCCTTGGCCATCATCATGGCATGAAGGTATGCTGAACCACGAGTTTGCAGATATATTGGAGAAGCACGGACTATGGTGGCGTGGAAGAACTGGTGATAACGACCCGATGCATTTTCAGGCTGCTTGGAGATACTAATTCGTCGCCCCGGTCCTGTGAGGGCGACGATTTATAA
>Ga0007854_10001973_pt1 | contig 12937 bp, 7 predicted proteins | sample CryBogCBH12Aug08_FD_60382 | JGI IMG/M metagenome (GOLD analysis project Ga0007854, IMG submission 60382) | Freshwater microbial communities from Crystal Bog, Wisconsin, USA - CBH12Aug08 | ecosystem: Environmental > Aquatic > Freshwater > Lake | place: Crystal Bog, Wisconsin, USA | collected...
CGGATGCCATAATTGCTTGCGGCATTTATCTCACCGCTTTCCGCACATTTCTTTAACAATGCCATGCCCTTGTTGTAGTCTCTCTCCACGCCAATGGCCTCGCAGTAACAAATTCCTAACGAAGTACATGCATTCATGTCTCCTTTGCCCGCTGCTTTCTCATACAATTCGAACGCTTTACTGGTATCCTTTTCGACGCCGAATCCCTTTTCGTAGCACCACCCTAGGCCCTGAATTCCTTTCGCACACCCGAGGTTAGCTGACTTGAGGTACCATTCGAAGGTCAGAGTGGGGTTCTTTTCCACGCCCCATCCTCGTTCGTAGAACAGGCCAACTTCCCGCATACCATCGGCGTTCCCGCTTGCGGCTTGTTTCATGTGCAAGTCGAAGGCGGTTTTCAGGTCTTTATTGACCCCAAGGCCGGCGAAATATGAGTAGGCTAGGGAATTTAGTGCATTGCTACATCCATTGTTAGCCGCTGTTTCTATCATTTTGAATCCTTTTTCAGGGTCTTTTTCCACCCCCATACCATACAAATAAAATCGTCCCAGGTTTTGGAGTGCGTCCAAATCGCCCTGATCTGCTGCATGTTGAGTCCACTCCGCTCCTTCTTTTTCATTTTTTGGGATGCCCTTTCCTTCCATGAGGCAAATTCCATAAATGCGTTGTCCCAAATGGTCGCCTTGGTCGGCGGCTTTTTTCAACCATGACACGGCCTCCTCATAGTTCTGATCCACACCGTTCCCTTTAAACAGACAATGGCCGAGTTTGGCTTGGGCATAGACGTTCCCCAGCTCGGCAGCCTTGCGGAACAAGGAAACGGCTTCTGTGGGAGAATAGTGAGAATAGGTTTCGTTCTGAAGGATTTCACCCCATGCCGCTAGGGCGCGGGCATCTCCCGTGGCGGCTGCCTCTTGATAGATTTTCTCCGCTTCAGGGACATCCTTGGGCACCCCGGTGCCGTGGAACAAACCTGAGGCAAGATGGATTTTGCCCTCAATATCTCCTGATTCGGCTGTTTTGCGGTACCACTTCATGGCCTCTTCAGGCTGTGCTTTTACGCCGAGTCCTTTTTCCAGGCATTCGCCCCAGTGATCGCGAGCGGAGGTGTCACCGGCCAGCGCGGCTTTTTCACACCAGACTGCGGCATTATTCCAATCCTTGGCGGCATAGAACTTCTCCGCGTTTTGAAGGGTTTGCTTGGCCAAGACCCGGGCGGCTTCTGCCTCAGCAAGTTCCCGGTATCTGAGTTCCGCCTGTTGGTTTTCCGAGTGCTTCATCATGCCGTACCCCATAGCGAGTGCTAGAACGATGACGATGACACCCCCCCAAAGAATCCTTGATCCAGTCCGCTTTTTATCTCCCGTCTCCACTAGCGAATTTTGCTCATTCATACAATCCATTTAATTAGTGTTCGGCAGTTTTCGTTTTTCAGGATGATCACCCATTCAAGACGTTAGTTTTTCAGCAATTTCTTGGCCTCCTCATTTCCTTGCTGGGCTGCCATACGGAACCAATAGGTGGCCAGACCTTTGGATTTTGAAACACCCGTGCCATTGAGCAGGCATTTGCCATAGGCGACCTGCCCGCTGACGTTCCCGCCCCTCGCGGACTTTTTATACCAGTTGAAGGCTTCCAGTTCATTTTTCTCCGTGCCCATTCCGTCTTCATAACAACGCCCGACCTCATATTGGGCGTCGGCATTGTCTTGATCCGCCGACTTCCGAAACAACTCAAAAGCTTCCTTGGTTTTAGGAGGAGACTCGCCGAGGAACAAATGTCCCTGTTTCAACTGGGCGGCTTTCTGATTTTTTGCCACAGCAGCATGTAGCAACTTCATACCTGCTTCATAGTTTTTTTCCACACCGATGCCGTCGAGCAGACAGATGGCATAGGCATACTGTCCATCTGCGTTGTCTTTCTCTGCCGCTTTGCGGTACCATGACGCGGCCTCCTGGGGATTCCGTGGAACACCAGTTCCATTGGCATGGCAATCGCCAAGGGCCGCCATCGACTGTGTATCTCCCAAATCAGCAGATTTGGTTAGGAGCGCAACCACGTCCGCAGGATTCTTGACGTAACGAATGGCCTTTTCCCGGAACGCGCCGGAATAGTTTGCTTTCACCAGTTGTTCGATAAATTCCTCCGCTTGTTGCCGGGATTCATCATCATCCAGTTGTGAAAGGGTAATCGCCTGCTGCAATAATGCCTCGGGGTGTCCTTGTTTAGCCGCCTTGCCGTACCATTCAGCGGCTTCACTGAGATCTTTTTCCACGCCGAAACCTTCGGCAAGGCACTTCGCGTAAGCCATCTGGGATTCCCAAAAACCCATATCCGCCGCCGCCTTGTAGTTGCGTGCCGCTTCTATTCCGTTTTTAGGAACAATGTCTCCCGCGGAGTACATGTCAGCTAGATTATGATAGGCATATATGTTTGGTGACGTTTTTAGCGAGTTGAGGTACCATTTCAGCGCATACTCGCCGTTGCGCTCCACCCCCCATCCGTTCTGGTAGCAATCACCTATGCACTCCATTGCGAGGTCATTGTATTTCGCAGCCGACTTTTTGAACAATTCCAGTGCCTTGTTGACATCGCGCTCCACCCCTTGCCCGCGTAGATAGCGCAGGCCAAGATTGCAGATTGCGTGTGATTGACCCCGCGCGGCTGCTTTTTCAAACAATGAGACCGCCTTGCCGTAATCCACAGGCACGCCCTCCCCTTGGACATAGGCCATACCAAGATTGTTTTGCGCTAGGCTATTACCTTGGTCTGCGGCCTTTTGATACAATTCCGCGCCGTGCTTTAGGTCCTTTGGCACGCCTTGTCCATTTACAAACATGTACCCCAGATCAGTTTGAGCGGCGGCATTCCCGGCTTCTGCCGCAATAGTGAGCCATTTTTTTGCGGCTTCATAATCACCATCCCATCTTAGATGCATGCCATAATTACTTGCCGCCAATATATCGCCGCCCTCCGCGGCCTTCTTCAACAATGCCATGCCTTTTGGGTAGTCTCTCACTGTGCCGCTGCCGTCGCAGTAACAAATACCTAACGCATTCAAGGTGTTCGGGTCTCCTGTTTTTGCGGCTTTTTCGTACATTTCGAATCCTTTGTAAACGTCCTTTTCTACACCAAATGCCCAGGAGTAGCACCACCCGGCGGCCTTCATTCCCTTCGCAAACCCGAGGTTGGCTGACTTGAGATACCATTTGAAGGCGGAACTGGGGTTCTTATCGACTACCAATCCGCGTTCATAACACAAACCCACGATCCACATGGCCTCTGCATCCCCATCTAAGGCACGTTCCATTTGCAATTCGAAGGCAGGTTTCACATCTCTTTTGAATTCCAACCTTACAACATCTGGGGATGACATGGAATTTAACGCGTTGACACACCCCTTATTGGCCGCTGTTTCTATCATTCTTAACCCCTTTTCGGGGTCTTTTGTTACCCCCATCCCAAACAAGTAAAATCGTCCCAAGTTTTGGATCGCATCCATATCGCCTTGATCCGCGGCACGTTGAGTCCATTCCGCTCCTTCTTTTTCATCTTTTGGGATGCCCTTTCCATCCATAAAGCAAATTCCATAAATGCGTTGTCCCAAATGGTCACCTTGGTCGGCGGCTTTTTTTAACCAAGACGCAGCTTCCTCATAGTTCTGATCCACACCGCTCCCTTTAAGCAGGCAATGGCCGAGTTTGGCCTGAGCATAGACGTTCCCCTGTTCGGCCGCCTTGCGGAACAAGGAAGCGGCTTCAGTAGGGGAATAGTGGGGGTATGTTTCGTCCTGAAGGACTTCACCCCATGCGACTAGGGCGCGGGTATCCCCAGTGGCGAGTAACTCTTGATAGAGTTTCTCCGCTTCCGCGACATCCTTGTGCATCCCTGTTCCGTGGTATAAACATGAGGCAAGATGGAGTTTGCCCTCGATGTCTCCTGATTCGGCTGTTTTGCGGTACCACTTCACGGCCTCCTCAGGTTGTGCTTTCACGCCGAGCCCTTTTTCCAAGCATTCGCCCCAGTGATCGCGAGCGGAGGTGTCATCGGCCAACGCGGCTTTTTCACACCAGACCGCAGCATTATTCCAATCCTTGGCGGCGTAGAACTTCTCGGCGTTTTGAAGGGTTTGAATGGCCAGCGCCCTGGCGGCTTCTGCCTCGGCCAAGACCCGGGCGGCCTCCGCATCGGCAAGTTCCCGGCGCCTGAGTTCCGCCTTTTGGTATTCCGAGTGCTTCATCATGCCGTATCCGGCAGACAATGCCAGAAGGACTATTGTGACTAGGACCCACAGAACCCTGGGTCCAGTCCGCTTATTATTATCCGTGCTTACTGGGGAATTTTGTTTATTCATGCAATCAGATTAATAGTGTTAGAAAATACACCGGGCCCGGAGGAATTTCACGCACACGTACCATGGCATCTCAGGACGAATTACGGAAGGATCCGGAAGATTCGCGAGTCTGTGGCAAGGCGAGCCGTTTTCCCCGGCGGGTTTTGGTAGACTTAAAGTTACAGTGCCCCGTCACTGTGGAGTTATGACGATGGCATACTCATCGTAGCGGGCTTTACCGCCTGAGATTTCCATCAAATATTTCATGACAGCACGGGCCGGGGTGCTTTGGAGCCGGAGCTTGATCTTGTTGGTGGCGAACAGGTTTTTGGGATCTTGAATCACGAAGTTGGGAACCACTTTTCCTTGGGATTGTTTCTCCACGATAGTGCGGAGGAAATCTAGAGCTTCCGCAAGTGACGCATCGTCGAGATTGAATTCCGGCACTATCACTTCACCGAATTTGGCCTCGCGGCCTTTTGCGGAGATGGATGCTGCGTCGAGTTTCACTTGTGCCAGGCTATAGCGGGCGTTGGCATGACATGGATTGAGTTTGAGGGCTTCGAGGTATGCCTGCTTGGCAGCTTCGGGGTTGCCAGCTTTTTCAGCGGCTTGGCCTTTGAGATAATACGTCTGTGCCATTTGGGCAGGTGTCTGCTTGGGAGGATTGGCGGGAGATTGCGCGGGTGCCTGACAAATCAAACTTGCAGCAAAAACGGAGATAAAGATCCGAGTCATGATTTTGTGGGTTGTGTAAAGTGCTAACACCAAAAGATGGCTGTGGCAAGAAAATGTCCCAGCCAGCGCCAGAAAACCCACAAATTAGCACGACTTGTTTGGATCATCTGATCATAGCCAATCACTGGCCGCTGTGAGCGGAAAACACTGAAAGTCAAATGGTTCAGGAGCCTGAACCCTACTCTCCCATGTGTCCTGACTTTGCGTTTAGTGGTGGTAGCGGAGATCAGTCCGCCACCTGTTCAAGCAGCAGGTGAAGGATCTTTCGGGCGGAATCCGGAATAACCGTGCCCGGGCCGAAGATGGCCGCAGCGCCATTTTGATAGAGATAGTCGTAGTCTTGGGCGGGGATGACGCCACCGCAGACGACCATGATGTCCTCGCGGCCGAGGTTTTTGAGTTCGGAGACAAGCTGTGGCAGCAGGGTTTTATGGCCCGCGGCGAGCGAGCTCATCGCGACAACAAGAACATCGTTTTCGACGGCCTGTTTTGCCGTTTCCGCTGGGGTTTGGAACAGAGGACCAATATCGACATCGAAGCCCATATCCGCGTATGCGGTGGAGACCACCTTGGCGCCGCGGTCATGGCCGTCCTGGCCCATTTTTGCGATCATGATGCGCGGGCGGCGGCCTTCGGCAGCCTCGAATTGTTGAATGAGATCGGGGATGTCCTGCATATTGCCCTGATGGTTGAATTCCTTGGCATATACTCCAGAGATGGAGCGAATGACAGCTTTGTAACGTCCAAAGTGAGTCTCCATGGCGTCCGAGATTTCACCGAGAGAGGCGCGGGCTTGGGCACACTCGATGGCTAGGGACAAGAGATTGCCCTCACCGCCCCCGGCGCAGTCCGTGAGCGCCTTGAGTGTGGCCTGACATTTGTTTTCGTCACGTTCTGCACGCAGTTTTTCGAGACGTTTTATCTGGGACAATCTAACGGCTGTGTTGTCCACATCGAGAATGTCGATGGGATCCTCGTTGGCGAGGCGGTATTTGTTGACGCCTACGATGGTTTCCTCTCCGGAGTCAATGCGCGCCTGACGTCTGGCAGATGCCTCTTCGATGCGCATTTTCGGGATGCCGGCTTCTACGGCCTTTGACATGCCGCCATATTCCGCGGCTTCCATGATATGGGCCCATGCGCGGTGGATGAGTTCGTGGGTGAGGGATTCCAGATAGTATGAGCCACCCCAAGGGTCGATCACGCGGCAGATGGAGGTCTCATCCTGAAGGAAGATCTGAGTATTGCGTGCAATGCGTGCTGAGAAGTCCGTGGGCAGTGCTATGGCCTCATCGAGCGCGTTGGTGTGCAGTGACTGGGTGTGGCCTAGAGTGGCGGCCATGGCCTCGATACAGGTGCGCGAGATGTTATTGAACGGGTCTTGTTCAGTGAGAGACCAACCGGATGTTTGCGAGTGGGTGCGCAGCGCGAGAGACTTCGGGTTTTTAGGGTTGAACGTCTTGACGATCTTTGCCCAGAGCACGCGGGCTGCACGCATTTTGGCGACTTCCATGAAGTGGTTTTTCCCCTGCGCCCAGAAGAATGAGAGGCGTGGCGCGAAGGCATCAATGTCGATACCTGCGGCGATGCCAGTGCGAAGGTATTCCCAGCCATCGGCTAAGGTGTAGGCCATTTCCAAGTCGGCGGTGGCACCTGCTTCCTGCATGTGATAGCCGGAGATGGAGATTGAGTTGAACTTCGGCATTTTCTGTGATGTGAACTCAAAGATATCAGCGATGATCTTCATCGATGGTTCTGGCGGATAAATATAGGTGTTCCGCACCATGTATTCCTTGAGGATATCATTCTGAATGGTGCCTGCCAGCTGTTCCAGCGTGGCACCCTGCTCCAGCGCGGTGACGATGTAGAACGCGAGGATGGGTAACACCGCGCCGTTCATGGTCATGGAGACGGAGACCTTGTCGAGCGGGATGCTATCGAAGAGTATCTTCATATCCAGGATCGAGTCGATGGCCACGCCGGCCTTGCCGACATCACCTACGACACGCGGGTGGTCCGAATCATATCCGCGATGGGTAGCGAGGTCGAAGGCGACAGACAGTCCTTTCTGACCTGCCGCTAGATTCCTCCGATAGAAAGCGTTGGATTCCTCGGCAGTGGAGAATCCCGCGTATTGGCGGATCGTCCATGGTTGGAAGCAATACATGGTGGCGTAGGGACCGCGGAGGAACGGTGCGATACCTGCCTGATATTTCAGGTGTTCCATACCGGAGATGTCATCTTCGGTATAGAGTGGCTTAACAGGGATTTTCTCCATGGTGTCCCAGACGATTTCGCCGACGGGTTTGCCGTGTTCTTTTTCGAGAGCGGCGACCCATTGGGCGTATCCGGTTTTAGCCGGGGCGGTGGAGTAGGGGATTTCTGTGAATGCAGGGCGGGACATGTCGGGCAAATTGGGGATTCAGGAATTGAGAATTACAGGACACCAACTTTCGTTAGGAGTTGTTCGTTCAGTTCGTAGTTATTGCTGCGGACGTTGACGAAGTCATCGACCCCCGCGCCCCGCCATGCGGCTTCGTGCTCGCCGGGTGCACCGGCAACCAACAAGGTGATGCTGGGTTTGGCAGTCTTGATCGCAGCAGCAAGCGAGGTCACGGACTCCTGATAGGTGGCATCGTCTGATGTGATCACGGCTATCTTGGCCTTGCTTTGTGTCACAGCTTTGATGGCATCCTCGTGTTTATTGAACTCGCGGGAGCCATCGACAGCGAAACCGGCGGCTTCAAAGAATGCAGTAGTCCAGTCCGCGCGCAGTCGATATTTGCGGGACTGGCCGATGTTGAGTTGCAGGATGGCGGGTGCAGCACCGGTTTTATCCGCAAAGGCGGCGGAGGAGTCACGCAGCGCTTCGTATTCTTCAGCGGCGCGGCGCGGCGGCAGGGAGGAGACCTCGGGGGCATCCTCGGTATTGCCGAGTCCGATGGCAGCGGCGATAGTTTTGCGGGTCGCGCCGTTTTTCGCCGCAGTGATGGCCTGTTCTATCATCGAGGCATCTGCGGATGCGGTGACGTCCGCAGGTATGACGGGTTCGGCAGGAGCCTGAGCCAGTGCAGACTTGCAGATGGGTGCGTGGACAGGAAGTTTTTTACCTTTGAGATCGGGATACATATTGACTCCGACAATCTTGTCCTTGCGGCGGCGGATGTTCTGGAACTTCGCCTTGCAAAGGGCCTCGACGTTTTGCTGGATGATTCCATCAGATAGGCACGCGCCCATGCCGCCATTTTTCTCGATGTCCTGAAAGATGCCCCAACTCTTGGCAGCTACTTGATCGGTGAGCCACTCGATGTAGGTTGATCCTCCAGCTGGATCAATAACGTGGTCGAGTCCGCACTCCTCGCGCAGAATGGCGTGGATGTTGCGGGCGATGCGGCGTGAGAAATCGTCGGATTTGCCAGTAACTTCATCGAAGGGTCCGATGTGCAGACTATCCACACCCGCAACGACGGCGGCAAAGGCTTCCGAAGTGACACGCAGCATGTTGGTGTGGGCATCGTAGGTGGTTTTGTTCCAGCGTGAGGTGCTGGCGTGGATGTGGACAGGGGCGTTTTCCACGCCATAGGCGGAGGCCACCTTGCTCCAGAGCCAGCGGGCGGCGCGAATCTTGGCTATTTCCATGAAATAGTCGGACCCCACGGAGAGTCGGATGCGGACATGTGGCAGCACAGCCTCGGGTGTCAGTCCCCGGGCTTTCATTTCCTCGATATAACTCACCAAAGTGGCCATGACATAACCGAGTTCCTGAGTGGCAGGGGCTCCGGCATTGTGATAGGCATCGCCCTTCACTGTGATTGTGTGGAGTTGCGGTGCGTGTTGCGAGACATACCCTGTTAGGGAAGCCATGTGATCAAAGCGGAGCTTGAGCGAATGGCGCAGAGTGCCCTTGGCCACAAGTTCTCCGAAGGGGTCGTTCTCGAAGCCGCCACGCAGGGCGGTGGCGGGGATGCCACATTGTTCGGCGGCGGCAAGCACTAGCGCGGCAATAGGCACGCACGTGGGACCCGTTTGCCAGTAGGTGGAAACTGCGTCCAATGACACTCCGGCAAGTATGGCCTTAATGTCATCAATCGTATCGAGGGTCACCCCGCCTCGGCAGCATTCTGCGGCACCACAGCCGACGACGATGTTCAACTCGCTCTGGCCGCAGGCGAGGCCATCGTGGACCAATGAATTGAGCTCGGATGGACTGGTGGCCTTAAGTTCCTGTGAGACTTCCCAACCGGTTTTGAGAAATCCCCCAGGCTGGCTGCTGCGGACGAGCGAACCCGCTCCAGGGAAATGTTTACGGTGTTCCAGATTGGCGATGTCTTCGCGCCGATAGATCGGCTGTATGGTGATGTCCTCATAGGTTTTACTTACGAGGAGTTTCTCGAATGACGCACCCTTGAGCAATGCTTCCGCGGCGGCGTGCCATTGTTCGTAAGTGTGCCCTGGAAATTCTGTTAGAAGTTGTTCCGCTAGGGGTAATGTACTCATGGTGGGGAAACTTGAAATTCGGGATTCCAGACTATATTTAATACTTCGTGTTGTGCATGTCGCCAGATTCGAGGAAGGCCTCGTGGAATGCGAATGCGGAACGGAAAGATTGCGGTGTGTGGCCGTTTTCTGTCAGCTTGAAGTATGACCAGAGGAGGTCGCGGTAGGAGGGATCGACGCAGTTGCTGATAATCGTAGCGGCGCGTTCGCGCGGATCCTTTCCTCTGAGGTCGGCGATGCCGTGCTCAGTGACCAATACCTGCACCGAGTGTTCGCTGTGGTCCATGTGGGAGCACATCGGCACGATGGCCGAGATATTGCCGTCTTTGGCAGTGGACGGGCAGGTGAAGATAGATATGTAGGCGTTGCGGGTGAAGTCACCGGAGCCGCCGATGCCGTTCATCATTTTCTGACCCAGCACGTGGGTGCTATTGATGTTCCCGAAGATATCAGCCTCCAGCGCGGTGTTGATGGAGACAATTCCTATACGGCGAACGATTTCCGGGTTGTTGGCGATTTCCTGAGGGCGCAGAAGCAGGCGGCCACGGAAACTTTCGAGGTTGTCATACACGCTTTGCAGCACCGGGTTGGTGAGGGTGAGCGAGACGCCGCTGACAAACGAGCAGCGGTCCTGTTTGACAAGATCGATAACCGAATCCTGGATCACCTCCGTGTACATTTGGAAGCGCGGGATTTCCGGGTGTTCGCCCATGGCTCCGAGTACCGCATTAGCAACATTGCCCACGCCAGACTGGATGGGTAAAAATCCCTTCGGTATATGTCCATTCCTTAACTCGGCAGCGAGGAATTCCGCGACATGGAGGCCGATGCGCTTGGTGATTTCCGTGACAGGTGTGAATGACCTGACTTCGTCTTCTTTATTAGAGGGCACGATGCCGACGATCTTCTTGGGGTCTACCCACACGCGCTGAGTCCCTATGCGGTCTTCCGCATTGCAAATAGGGATTGGGCGGCGGTGGGGCGGAGATGTGGGTTCGTAGATATCGTGAAAACCCAGCAATTCCTTAGGATGACGGCTGTTGAGCTCAATGAGAATTTTCTTAGCCTGTGTGAGGAAGGTAGGTGCGGCTCCGACACTGGTTGTCAGGAGGATCTTGCCGTCCACCGAGACATCTGCGGCCTCGACTATGGCCCAATCAACCTGCCCGAGGAATCCATAGCGGACGTATTGCGGAAGCAGGGAGAGGTGCATGTCGAAGAAATGCGTCTTCCCGGCATTGATGCTGGCACGCAGATCCTTGTCGGACTGATAGGGAGTCCGGAATTTGATGGCATCTGCCCGGGCGAGTTCTCCATCGAGCGACGGTCCGGTGGAGGCGCCGGTGATGACGCCGACTTTGAAAGGTCTTCCTGCGTCGTGTTCGGCTCGGGCTTTGGCTGCGATGGCGGGAGGAATGACCTTGGCGGCTCCAGCGGCAGTAAAGCCGCTGAAGCCGATGACCTCATCGTGGTTGATGTGGGCAGCGGCTTCCTCGGGGGTGAGGATGGGGAATGGACTATTCATGCGATTGAAGGAGCGGTGGCGGAAAGAGTGGACAAGCTCCCGGGAGGATTGGGTGCTTGTGGATGAAAAGGGAATGTATTAGGCGATGCTGAAGAGGATTTGCCCTTCTTCTACTCCGTCGCCTTCCTTGACCTTGATGGAGGATAGGGTGCCTCCTTGGGGCGCGCTAATGGGAGTATACATTTTCATCGCTTCAAGAGTGATGATGACATCGCCTTCTTTGATGGCGGCTCCTTCAGCGATATGCACGATTTTAACGATGCCGGCGAGCGGGCTGGGAACTTCGCCCGAACTAGGTTTGGCGGGCGCAACTGTGGTCACTTTGGGCGTGGGAGCGGCAGCGGCAGATCTAACGATTGTTGGGGCCGCCGGCGCGGCAGGTGTCGGTAAGCTGGTGCTTTCGACAATGACGTCGTAGGCCTTTCCGTCGACGGTGATGCGGAGATGTTCCATGGTGGTGAGGTGTTAGCGAATTTTGTGGGATGTGAGAATAGATTGACGACCTGATTTTTCCCATGAGGGATCTACCCTTTTCAGGGATATGATCCGTAGTGGGTGGCCCATGATGAAATGGACTGCACTGGCGATGACGGCGACGATTTCCGGTGGGATTTCCTGGGCGTTATCAACAGCGGCGGGAGCCTGCTGCCGGACGGGAGCAGCGGGTGCAGGCGCGGGAGTAGCAGCAGCGGGTGCAGGCTCGGGTTTCTTCAGGAACAGGGACCTGATGCCATTGAAGAAAGCCCAGATGATGGCGGCGACGCCGATGGCGCGCAGCATCCAATCGAATGCGGAGCCGCTTGGGCATTCCGACAGGGCCAGGAAGTAGAGAGGTGACATAATGTGTGTTAGAGAGGAATGTTGCCGTGTTTCTTGGGCGGACGACTTTCGCGTTTACCCATGATGCTGCGGAATGCAAGCGCAAGCGTGCTGCGCGATACTGCGGGGTCAATGACGTCTGTGATCATGCCGTTACTGGCGGCTTGATAGGGAGATGCGAACTTTTCCGAGTATGCCCTGCGGAGTTCCTGTTCGAGGGCATCCGGATCCTTGGCCTCTTCAAGTTCCTTTTTGTAGAGGACTTTCATTGCGCCTTGGGCACCCATGACTGCGATTTCTGCGGTAGGCCACGCGAACACGAAATCCGCGCCCAAGTCCGTGGGGCACATGGCGATGTAAGCACCGCCGTATGCCTTGCGGCAGATGAGGGTGACTTTCGGGACGGTACCAGATGCCCATGCAAAAAGCATTTTAGCGCCGTGTCGAATGATGCCTCCGCGTTCTTGGGCGAGGCCTGGCATGAAGCCTGGGACGTCCACCAGCGAGAGCACAGGGATGGAATAGATGTTGCATACCCGGATGAAGCGGGCGGCCTTGTCGGAAGAATCGATGTCGATGCAACCCGCCTTGACCATGGGCTGGCTGGCGATGATGCCGATAACGAGGCCTTCAAGTTTGGCGAAACCGATAAGTATGTTTTGCGCAAAGTCGGGCATGATCTCAAACCACGAACCGGGATCCACCAAGCGCTCGATGACTTTCTGCATGTCGAGCGGGATCTGGGGATCGGGCGGGATAATCTCATTCATACCCGGATCTTCAGTCAGGGCGATGACTTGATTCATCTTGTGCGGAGGATCGCTCAGATTATTAGAAGGCAGGTAGTCGAGCAGTTTCTTAGCGAGGGCGAGGGCGTGGCTGTCATCCTCTGCGATGAGGTGGATATTGCCGCTGACTTGGGCGTGGGCATCAGCGCTGGCGAACTGGTCAAGCGAGGCGGTTTGGCCGGTGGCCGCACGGATGACATCCGGTCCGCAGATGAACATATTGGAGTTATTCCGCGT
>Ga0007854_10001975_pt1 | contig 12920 bp, 14 predicted proteins | sample CryBogCBH12Aug08_FD_60382 | JGI IMG/M metagenome (GOLD analysis project Ga0007854, IMG submission 60382) | Freshwater microbial communities from Crystal Bog, Wisconsin, USA - CBH12Aug08 | ecosystem: Environmental > Aquatic > Freshwater > Lake | place: Crystal Bog, Wisconsin, USA | collected...
AAAAAAGTTTTGAAACTTTAATGCCTACTAAAAGTAAATTGTTATTTTTTCCAAGTAACTTTCAAACAACTTTAGTGTTTTTTCATCCACTAAAAAGTGTTATTGAAGATTTTTATACAACAAATATCGACACTAAAAATTCGATTTTGATGAGTAAATGTTCACAAGACTTTCGTAAAAACTCTAATAATTTTGAATAGATAACTTCGTTAAGTATTTTTGAGCCAGAACAAGCTTTTTTTAAAAAGATCTAATTTATTATAAATTTACAATCAACAGAACAATTTATCGATTTTAGAACAGAAAAAACCACATAAACGGTTATTTCATTACCTGAAGAAAACAAAAAGTAAGATTTGGGACTATACTTTTCGAATCGAACAACTAAAAAATCCTTGTAAAAGGCACTTAAATTTGATATTTTCAAATTACGGTACACTAAAATCAAAGACCGAAAAGCTACTCTTAGACAAATAACTGTCTATTTCAAAATCACCCAAACGCACGGAAACGTCGTCCTTTAAACTCCCGTAAAAATCAATAATTTTAGATGAAATCAAAAGTAGAAAAATGGTAATACACAACTAAAATAGATTTAAAAAATCTTTATTGTTTTTTTTGAAAAAATTAATTATCTTTTTTAATTAAAAAAGATAAATTATATGTACTAAGAACTTCGTTTATTTTTGTTTCAGTTGAATATGAATTTTGTGCTTTTTCTCTCATCTTAAGAACATAACCCAAATTTGTTAAAAGAAAATAAGAAATAAAAAAATAAAATGTAAAGAAACAAAAGATAGTCCAAAAGGTTTGAGAAGAATATGAATAAAGATCGAATTGAGCTAACATAATTTGTTATATATTAAGCGTTTAATTATAGTTGGTGTTAATTATTATTTACTTAAAGTGGCTGTAGTTTTATCCACAACAATATTACCTCGAACTCTATAATAAATAATAATAATAGCTAGTCCAATAGCCGACTCTGCTGCTGCAACTGTTAAAATAAATAAAGAAAAAAGTTGTCCATAAATATCGTCTAAATAGACGGAAAAGGTTATAAAATTAAGGTTTAAGCTTAATAAGACTAATTCCAAACAAACAAGAACAACTAATATATTGCGTCGATTTAAGATAATTCCAAAAAGACCAATTATAAAAATAAAAACATTAACGGTTAATTGCGTTAAAAACATAGATTTTTTATAAACATTTTTAATTTTTAATCTTCACAAAATAAAAAAATTAAAAGAAAAAGAATAAGTAATTCTAATGATACAGTTGCTGTAAAAATATGAAAAGCCCAGACAATAAAAATACCAATAGCAAAAGAAAATGAAAATAAGTATTGAAAAATAGAACCGCTTTGTAAAAACTTAATAAAATCTGTTGAATTTTTTAAAGTATTTACAATACCGAAAGGACCAAAATTTTCAATTAAACCCCTATCAATATTTTTATAGGAAAAATAATAAGCACTGTTTAACAGATTTTGTGTAATAAGTTCATTATAAAGTTTATCAAAAAACCACTTACGACTTATAAAATTATAAATTAATTTAACAAACTCTAATTGTTTTACATTAAAAAAAGTCGATAATGAAAAAGAATATAAAAAATATGCCGAAGTTATTCCACAAATAGTTAATAAGAAAGGTAATAATTTATAAAATAAACTAATAAATTCAATATCCACCGTCGCATAATTATGAGGTAAAATAAATAAGGAAAACCCCCAAAAATTGCTTCCAACTCCAATAAACAAATCTTGGGTTAAATAACCAATTCCAATACTACATAACAATAATAAAAAAAGTGGAAAAGTCATTCTCCAAGAACCTTCATGAGCATTAACAATATTCACTCTATTACCATTTGGATTTGATAAGAAAACCAAATGCAATAATCGAGTTGAATAAAAAGCGGTAAAAAAAGCAGAAATAGAACCCAAAAAATAAGCAAAGTGCCCAAAAGTGGTAAATTTTGAATAGGCAACTTCTAATATAACATCTTTCGAATAAAACCCAGTTAAAAAAGGAAATCCAACAAGTGCCAACGACCCGATAACCATTGCCGCATAAGAAAAAGGTAGAATTCTTTGAAGACCACCAATTCGTCTCATATCCTGTTCATCTGAAACAGCATGAATTACCGACCCTGCTCCAAGAAATAAAAGAGCTTTAAAAAAAGCATGGTTTGATAAATGAAACACACCAACATCATAACTAGATAAACCACAAGCAAAAACCATGTAACCTAATTGACTGCAAGTTGAGTATGCAATAACACGTTTAATATCATTTTGAAACAAACCAGTAGTTGCTGCAAAAAATGCAGTAACAGCACCAATTAATGTAATAAAACTTAGGGCTAGCGGAGAAAATTCAAAGATAAAAGAACACCTTGCAATCAAAAATACACCTGCAGTTACCATGGTTGCCGCATGAATTAAAGCCGAAACTGGTGTAGGACCCTCCATAGCATCAGGTAACCAAACGTGAAGACCTATTTGAGCCGATTTTCCCATTGCACCTAAAAACAATAAAAAACAAATTAAATCAATAACACAAACTTTATAAGTTCCTAAAAGAATATAATATTGTGTAAACAATGGAACCAAAGTAAAAACAACATCATAATCCAAACTATTAAAAGTAAAAAATATCACAAACAAACCAAGTAAAAGAAAAAAGTCTCCCACTCTATTTACCAGCATAGCTTTAATAGCAGCCTTATTTGCTTGTATTCGAGTGAACCAGAAGTTAATTAAAAGATATGAGCATAAACCAACCCCTTCCCACCCAACAAACATTTGCAAAAAATTATTCGCTGTAATTAAAATTAGCATAAAAAAAGTAAATAACGAAAGATAAGACATAAATCTTGTTAAGTGAGGATCGTTTTCCATATATTCTGTAGAATACAGGTGAACTAGCGTTGAGATAAAGGTAACTACAATTAACATAATTGAGGTTAAACTATCAAAACAAAAACACCAATCAACGAATAACGTATCAACAACAATCCACGAACCTAATATAATTTTATAACACACTCCATTTTGAATAACATCAAAAAACAAAATAAGAGATAACAATAATGAAAAAAATACGCTTAAGGTAGTTGTATAACAAACACCACGACCTAAAAAACGGCCAAAGAAACTTCCACTAAAAAAACCTAATAAAGGTAATAAAATAATTAAAAACGACATATTTATATTTGTATAATTTTATCTATGAAGTACAAAAAAAAAGGATAAGGTGGGATTTGAACCCACGGTACTTTTTTGAGTACGTCAGTTTTCAAGACTGATACTTTAAACCACTCAGCCACTTACCCAAAACATAGGAATATTTTTAATTAAATTTTCAAAATCATGAATAGATTTTTGTTTAGAAAATCCTGAAAATGAAAATGTAATCTTAATTGAAATTTCTTTAGCTATTTGATTTGACTTAAGTAAAAAATCTTCAACCTCCGAAAATACACTAATGGGAACCGAAATAGTGTGTAAAAAAGTATTTGAATTTTTATGAGCCAAAACATTTAACTTATTATTTTTTTTAAAAAATTTAAAATCATCAACTAACTTTAATTGTCTCCACGATTCAACAAATAAAGTTTTTAATAATAAATTTTTTTGATAATTACTTGAAAAAGTTAAGCGTAAAGAACACTCTTTACCAAAATCATCTACATTCTTAATTTTGATAATATTTATATATGGTAAAAAATTTGATAAAAAATACAATAAAATAAAAGATTGCATTTGAATATCTTCTTTAGCAACAATACCACCTTTCTTATTAAAAGCATTTAAAGATTCATTTAATGCAAAATTTATTACAATTTTCTCCACTTTTGGCACAGCATAAACACTTTTAACATTGTATTTATTTATCAAATCACAACTCGATAAAAAAGAAACAGACGAATTAATCGATGAATCAAAAAGGGAATTTTTCTTAACGAAAGACATAAATATTAAATTTTTATTCTAATGGTAAATTATAAATAGATAAATGAAAGTATTGCGAAAAACATGATGGATTTAACCCTAAAATTAAAACAAGTAGCAATAATGGAAGTAAAATAAAAAATTCACGCAAAATTAAATCTTTATATTTCAAGGTGTAATGTATTTTTAAATTTCCAAAAATAACTTTATTATACAACCATAAAGAATACGCCCCGCAAAGAATAACCCCTGTCGCTGCAATAAAAGTCGTAAAAACACTGTTTTTAAACAAACCGGTTAATAACATAAACTCACCGACAAAACTACTAGTACCAGGTAGAGCAATATTAGACATCGTAAAAAATAAAAACAATCCAGAATAAAGGGGCATCGTATGCACAAGACCTCCATAATAATACAACAACCGTGAATGGTAACGATCATATAAAATACCAATCAATAAAAACATCGCGCCAGAAACAAAACCATGACTAATACTTTGTAAAATAGCCCCTTCAATTCCAATAATATTAAAACTAAAAATACCCAAAGTTACTAAATTCATATGAGCTATTGAAGAATAAGCAATAATACGTTTCAAATCAGTTTGTCGAATCGCACACAGAGAAGCAAAAATAATACCAATTACAGATAATAAATAAACAAGCGGAGAAAAAAACAAAGAAGCCTCTGGAAACAAGGTCAAACTAAATCTCAAAAAACCATAAACACCTAACTTTAACAAGATTCCAGCCAATAAAACAGAACCAACAGTCGGAGCTTCCACGTGTGCCTCTGGAAGCCAAATATGAAAAGGAAACATTGGTATTTTTGAGGCAAACGAAAGAAAAAAAGCCAACCACAACCAAATTTGTTCGTCAAAACTGAAAGACCAGTTTAAAATATACTCTAAATTCAAAGTTCCTGTTTGACTATAAATATACAAAATACCAACCAACATTAACAATGACCCAAAAAGAGTATAAAAAAAAAGAAGATAAACAGCTCGAATTTTTCTCTCCCTCGAACCCCACACTCCAATCAATAAATACATTGGAATTAAAATAGCTTCAAAAAAAATATAAAACAAAAACAAATCCAAAATAGAAAAAACAATTAATAATAAAAATTCAATTACTAAAAGAGATATAATATACTCTTTCAAAAATTTCTTTTCATCAAAAACAAACAAAATACAACAAAAAATTAACAAACTCGACAACCAAAAAAAGAATATTGAAATTCCATCAAAACCACAATAAAAAGACAAATTTAATAATGATGAACCTAACGTATATTTTGAAACATGTTGAAAATAAAAACTATTAAAATCAAACTGAATAAGTAATACACATGATAACAAAAAAACTAATCCGGAAATACCTAAAGAAAGTTGTTTTATACGTAATACATTTGTAAGTAAAACAATCGAAAAAATACCGGCCAATAATAAAAAAAAAATTGAAGTTAATATCATAGATATCTGTTTAAAGAAGCTTTTATAAATAATAAAAATAATACAGTGATTTATACCAATACCACTTAAGCATTATTCTATTAAAATGATAAAAAAGATTTAAAAGTTTCAATCACAATAGATCTTTTCTTATAAGAAAATATCTAATAAGTTATTCCTAGGAAATTAGAGTATAGTTATTAAAGATATTTATAACAATTAAACACCTTCTACAGTGTAAGATTCTTCTTTAGTAGTTAAAGTATAGTATGCAATATAAAAAAAGAATAAACTTGCAACCACACAAATATATGATCCAAATGAAGCAACACTATTCCAGAAAGCTAATGCATCAGGATAATCAGGAACTCGACGTGGCATTGCAGCTAATCCTAAGAAATGCATTGGGAAAAAAGTAACGTTCACTCCAATAAAGAATAACCAGAAATGAATTTGTCCTAGAACTTCAGGATATTTTAAACCAACCATTCTTTCAATCCAATAATACCAACCACCAAATACACAAAATACCGCACCCATTGACAATACATAATGAAAATGTGCAACAACATAATAAGTATCATGAACAACGTTATTAACACCAGCGTTAGATAAAACGATACCTGTTAAACCACCAATAGTGAATAAAAATAAGAACCCTGCAGCAAACAACATTGGAGTTAAAAAAACAATAGTTCCACCCCATAATGTTGCAATCCAACTAAAAATTTTAATACCTGTAGGCACTGCAATAACCATTGTAGCAGCGGTAAAATACGCACGAGTATCCACGTCAAGACCAACAGTATACATGTGATGTGCCCAAACAACAAACCCTAAAATACCAATAGATAACATAGCATAAACCATTCCTAAATAACCAAACACAGGTTTATGAGAAAAAGTAGCAATAATATGACTCATAACACCAAAACCTGGAATAATAATAATATAAACTTCTGGGTGTCCAAAAAACCAAAATAAATGTTGGTATAAGATAGGATCTCCTCCACCAGCAGGATCAAAAAAAGTTGTATTAAAATTTCTATCAGTCAATAACATAGTAATACCCCCGGCAAGTACAGGTAACGATAATACTAAAAGAAATGAAGTAATAAAAACCGACCACACATATAAAGGTAATCTATGCATAGTAATACCAGGCGCTCTCATATTAATTGTAGTAGTAATAAAATTAATTGAACCTAAAATAGAAGCAGCCCCCGCTAAATGAAGACTAAAAATCGCTAAATCAACAGAAGGTCCAGAGTGAGCTTGCGCACTTGCTAATGGAGGATATACTGTCCAACCAGTCCCTGCTCCTGACTCAACTAAAGTTGAAGAAAAAAGCAATAATAAAGAAGGTGGCATTAACCAAAAACTTACGTTATTTAGTCGTGGGAAAGCCATATCAGGAGCTCCAATCATTAATGGTAAAAAAAAGTTACCAAAACCCCCAAGTAAAATAGGCATAACCATAAAAAAAATCATTAAAAATGCATGTCCTGTAACCAAAACATTAAATAATTGATGATTACCTAATAAAACTTGATTTCCTGGTTGTGCTAACTCCATTCTCATTAACACAGACATAACAGTACCTAATACTCCAGAAAACGCACCTAGTAAAAGATATAAAATACCAATATCTTTGTGATTTGTTGAAAATAACCACCTCGATGCAAAATAATACAATGCATTTAGACTTGACATGATACACTGCTAAAATGCAAAATATAAAATAAATCACAAAATGTTATATTAATTAAAAAAATAAATTGGAAGCCTATAATAAAACAAAAAATGTTTAGAAAAAATATTCAGGCAAAAGCATAGTTTCAAGCAATACAACCATACAAGCAAACGCCCACTTATTTTTCTACCGTCTTATCACCCAAAAACTAATTATAATTTTCATCAAAGTAAGCCTCAATTAATTCAATTATTGGAACTAAACCTAAAAAATAAAAGAAATAAAATTGAGTTGCTACAAATCCAATGGTAGTATATGGCTCATCTACAGGTTGTTGACCAATCCATCCTAACAGTAAAAAATCTAAGAAAAAAAGCCAAAACGAAAGAAAATAAAGAACTTTAAACACGTCCCGTCGAATTCTAATCACAGGACGATTAAAAAGCGGTAAAGTTAATAAAACTAAGATTGCACTAACCATCAAAACAACACCACCTAACTTGTTTGGAACTGATCTTAAAATCGCATAGAAAGGCAAAAAGTACCACTCAGGAACAATATGTGCAGGGGTAACTAAAGGATTCGCTGGTATATAATTATCAGGATGACCTAAAATATTTGGGTTAAAAGAAAGTAATAAAAGAATAATTACAATCACAATAAACCCGCCAAAAAAATCTTTTACAAAAAAATACCCATGAAATCGAATAACATCTGTATTTTTATAAACACCCAATGGATTATTCGACCCGCTTTCATGTAACAACCCTAAATGTGCAATAATAACACCAGCTGTAATAAAAGGTAATAGATAATGAAAACTATAAAAACGATTCAAAGTAGCATTATCCACTGAAAAACCACCCCATAACCATTCAACAATTGAAGAACCTACATAAGGAATTGCTGAAAATAAATTTGTAATTACGGTCGCACCCCAAAAGCTCATTTGTCCCCAAGGTAGCACGTAACCAATAAAAGCAGTAGCCATCATTAAAAAGAAAATAATAATTCCGCTAGCCCAAAGAAATCTTCGTGGGTATAAGTATGAACCATAATAAATTCCTCTAAATAAATGAAAATACACTGCCAAAAAAAACAACGACGCTGAATTTGCGTGTAAATACCGAATTAACCAGCCATAATTAACATCTCTCATAATATACTCAACACTTGCAAATGCGTAGTCTAAATGAGGAGTATAATGCATTGCTAAAAAAACACCAGTTATAATTTGAATAACAAAACAAAATCCAGCAAGCGACCCAAAACTCCACATATAATTTAAATTACTTGGAGTTGGATAGTTTATAATGTGGGAATCAACCACACTTAATAAAACATGTTTTTTGTTAATACGAGAACTTCTTTGTAAAATCAACATAGATAATCAATTAAATTTTTTCTTTTTTTTTATTTTTTTATTTTTTTACTAAACTTCTTTATTTTTTATCTATTTTTTCCTACAAATATCTTAACTAATAGTTAACATATCATTAAGATAGCCAGTTGCTAATATGGTAAATACAATAGACTGCATAAAAGCAACAACAAACTCAAGACCAAAAAGTGGAACCATAGCTAATAGTGGAACATAACATGCAAAAAAAGCAACCCCTGTAACCCCCATCATTGACCAACCGAAAATAGCAATAATTTTTAATAAAATATGTCCTGCAGTAATATTAGCAAAAACTCGAGTCGCTAAACTTACGGGTTTAAAAATAAAAGACATTAATTCAATCGGAGTAATTAATAAAGATAATACAATAGAAACACCTGACGGTAAAAATAAAGAGAATACTTTTAAATTATACAATTTATACGCAATAATATTAATACCACCAAAAAAAACTATACTTAAAGAAAATGTTACAATAATATGACTTGTTGCGGCATAACTATATGGAACTAAACCACAAACATTAATAAAAAAAACAAACGAAAACAAAGAGAAAAAAAGTGGAAAAAATAATTGACCTCTTTGCTTATCAACGTTTGTTGCAACAAGACCTAAAATACCTTTATAAACAAGCTCAAAAAAAACTTGCCAACGATGTGGTGCAATATATAAAGTTGAATCGCTAGGCTTAACAGAACTTAAAAAATAAACAGTAAGTAACAAAAAAATTACAAATAAAGATATAGTTTGATTAGTAATACTAAAATCAACCCCACCATAATAAAGATTCACTATTGGGAAAACATCGAATTGTTCCAATGGACTAAATATAGAAGAAAATAAACTCATACTAAAAAAATCTAAATAAAAAAATAGAAAAACGGAGAAACTAAGAACCCCACCAATAAATAGTTAAAAATAAAAATAGCCACACAACATCAACAAAATGCCAATACCACGCTGCAGCCTCAAACCCAAAATGATGTTCTCGAGTGAAATGATCAAACACGAATCTAGCTAAACATACACTTAAAAAACAAGTACCAATAAATACGTGTAATCCATGAAAACCAGTCGCCATATAAAAAACTGATCCATACACAGAATCTGAAATAGAAAAAGGAGCACTTGAATATTCATACGCTTGTAACGCAGTGAAAAAAACAGCTAAAAGAATAGTTAATCCTAAACTTAAAATAACTTCTTTTTTATCACCTAAAATAATTAAATGATGACAATATGTAATAGTTGCCCCAGAACTTAATAAAATAATAGTATTTAATAAAGGAATTTTCCATGGATCTAAAATTGTTAAGAAAAAAGGTGGCCATACCCCTCCTAACTCAATACTTGGATTAAAACTAGAATGAAAAAAAGCCCAAAAAAATGCTAAAAAAAACATTATTTCGCTTAAAATAAATAAAAGCATTCCAATTCTAAGTCCAGATTGAACTGATTGAGTGTGTTGTCCTTCAAAAGTTCCTTCTCTAACAACGTCTCTCCACCAAACAAACATTACAAACAAAAGCAAAAATAATCCTAATTTAAGAAGAAGCGATCCCCCAGCGTACCCATGTAAAAACATAGCAGTACCAAAAGTTAAAAAAAAAGCAGCAAACCCCCCAAGCATTGGCCATGGACTAGGATCTACAAGATGAAAACTGTGTTTTTGATTGTTACTTAATAGCATAAAAAATTGTGAATATTTTAGGCCCAAGTAGATTTGAACTACTGACTTTACGCTTATCAGGCGTATACTCTAACCACTGAGTTATGAGCCTCCAAAAATAAATCTATAATATTTATTATTAAAACAAAAAAAAAATCGTTTTTTGTAGCCGATTTGCCCTAATTTATTAAATAAAATCTCATTTAAAAAAATAATTTTTCTTTTACTATTACCCATATATATATATCTTAAATTACCAACGAAAATGCATATTAGAACGATTTAATAAAACTTGCGAAACATTACTTTCTTTAAACTTTAATGCTTTGGATGCTTTCTTCCCTAGTAGCTGTAAAATTTCATTTGAAAACTTATTTACAAAAGATATACGACGAGTATCTTCTTTAACAGCCATCATTATCCACTTAACAACCAAATACAAGCGACGATTATACTTAATATAAAACGGAACAAGAGTAACACGTTTACGAACTCTAATACGTTTCACCTCAACAAAAGTATTCAATTTTAAAAAAATCTTCAATAAAATTGACCTAACAGACAAACCAGTTTTTTTCGATAAAACTAAAAAAGAGTCACTTAAAATCTTTTTTGCTTTAATCTTCCCACCCTTTTTATTTAAAAAACCTAAAAATTTATTATATAAATGATTCTTAAAACTTATTTTACTCATAAAACTTATACTCCTTTAATTACTCGATTTTTTAACACCATAACTAGAACGACTAGTTTTCCTATTTTTAACACCCTTAAAATCAAACTTTCCTCGCACTAAATGATACTTAACACCAGGCAAATCTTTTACACGACCACCTCGCATTAAAACAACAGAGTACTGTTGCAGCGTATGACCCTCTCCAGGAATATAAGCCTCGACACGTTTACCATTGGACAATTTAATTTTTGCAACTTTCCTACACGCAGAATTTGGTTTTTTAGGTGTTCGAATAAATATCTTAATACAAACACCTTTACACTGAGGATTTTTTTGCAACGCAGGTGTTTTATTAAGCTTATTTTTTTTTTTTCGTAACGAATTACATAACTGCAAAATACTTGCCATCACCTTAAAAAATTATTTCTAAAATCCCCAAGTAGGGATTGAACCTACGACCTAATGGTTAACAGCCATTCGCTCTACCGCTAAGCTATTGGAGAAATATAATTAAAAAACATCTAAGATACCAAACCAGAAGACAAACTAACTAGTTTTAAAAATTTAGTATAACGAAGTGTTTTCGGAATAGAACCAAAAATACGAGTCCCTACTAATTTATTCTTTTTATTTAACAAAACGACAGAATTTTCAAAAAAAATACAAGAATCATTAACAAAAGTTTTTATTTGTGACTTTGTACGTACAATCAAAGCTTTATGCACTTCACCCTTTTTTGTTTTTGATGAAAAACGTCGCTTCTTTCTTAAATTTTTTACAGAGACTAAAACAACGTCTCCCACAACGGCATACCGACGTCTATAACCATTATAAACTTTAATACAGGCAACTTTCTTCGCACCCGAATTATCAATAACATTTAAATATGTTCCTACTTGAATCATAAACTTATAAAATAAAAAACAAAACTTTTCTCTCTATTATATTGAACAAAAATCAAAAATTTTACTTTTTTAACAAAACTTAAAATAAAACCTACCAAACAGCTTTTGAATAACCAGGTAAAATTGAAAATTGCATTAACTCGCGCAAGATAGATCTTGAAATATTAAATGGACGAATTATCGCACGACTGCGATTGGTCAAAACGCAACGTCTAGTAATCTTTACCTTACTAATTGAATTAATCTTAAATTTTTCTTTCAAAACAAACATCAAAACACGACGTTTTAATACAGACTCTTTTCGATTTAATAAATTAGTAATTAAAAAAGACCGTACTTTTCGTAATTTTTCTATCTTGTCAAATTTTTGACGAAACTTTATGTCTTTAACTTTCTTAAATAACATCATAAAATACTATTTTAACAAATTACTCCCACTCTAACGCTCCAACCTCCCACGCATAAATAAAACCAATCAATAATTCTAAAACAAAATCAAGCATACCCCAAAAACCATCTAAGCCTAAAAAGCTATAAGAAACACACCATGGAAAAAAATATACAGCCTCTAAATCAAAAATAATAAACAAAATTGCTACTAAATAAAATCGTATATCAAAAACATTACGCGCGTTTCCATAAGGATCAAAACCACACTCGTAAGCAGATAATTTCTCTGTATCAGGATTATACAAACTTAATCGAAATGACGCGACAATAATAACTAATCCTAAAACAAAACTAATTATAAAAAAAACACCAATCTTACTAAATTCTTCATAATACAAACTCATAAATAAAAACTCAATTTAAAAAAAATACTTATACCTTTGAATTAGAAGGATTCGAACCTTCGAATGTTCGTATCAAAAACGAATGCCTTGCCACTTGGCTATAACTCATTTAAAATATTTAACAACAACTTACGCAGGTAACATATTAAAAGCAATTAATGTGCAGAATGTAAAAAGTAAATAAGCCAATGAAAGGGGCAAAAAACTTTTCCATCCAAGATTCATTAACTGATCATAACGATAACGTGGTAACGCAGCTAATGAATCTTGGATGGAAAAGTTTTTTGCCCCTTTCATTGGCTTATTTACTTTTTACATTCTGCACATTAATTGCTTTTAATATGTTACCTGCGTAAGTTGTTGT
>Ga0007854_10001976_pt1 | contig 12919 bp, 5 predicted proteins | sample CryBogCBH12Aug08_FD_60382 | JGI IMG/M metagenome (GOLD analysis project Ga0007854, IMG submission 60382) | Freshwater microbial communities from Crystal Bog, Wisconsin, USA - CBH12Aug08 | ecosystem: Environmental > Aquatic > Freshwater > Lake | place: Crystal Bog, Wisconsin, USA | collected...
AATCCCGCGGAGGCAATCTGGAGAATATAATTTGAACCATCGATCGCGGAGGCCCAGCTTTCTTCGGAAGCATAGTCTGAAGCCTGTGCCCCCCCTGAATTCAGACCACCGTTGATGGACATGGCCTGGGTCGCCTGCATGACGAGGTATCCTGCATCCATCGGCAAACGAGGAACTGTCGCATTGTTATTGACAGCCCCCTGCTCGAGGAAACTGTTCCCCGGGTAAATGATATACTGCGCTCGAGTCAAGGCCACCGACTGCGAGGCCACTTCAAAAGTGGAATAAAGCGGCTGGGCGGTTTGGGCAGCATCGATTCCATTATAAATGTAGCCGGAAACCAGTGTTGACTTGTCGGCCTTCGTGACCGGATTTCCTATCGGAGTCCCGCTTTGCGGGGTAATAAGAAATGCGCCCTGCATCAATGCATACCTGGCAGGCAGGAGAGTATAATCACCGGCAGGCAAGCCGCTTCCGCCTGCAAGATGAATCTTCTCGCCAACATAAAGCTTGTTGTTGACGTACCCCTGGTCGAGATAAAATGGCGCATTCGATGAGCTTGGATTCGAGTTATTGTAAAGGGCGAATGGAGCATAAGAAGGCTGGTAGCCGGGAATCACCGCGAAACTGGCGGTCGAGGCCAGTATATCTGCCGAGCCAAACAGACCGGAGACCCACTGATAGGAGAGCAGATCCCCTCCACCGCTAATATCAATTGTGGCTCCGGTTTTATCAATGATGCTCCTGGAGGAAAGGTTGATTGTTTTTGCCGGAACACCCCCGGCAGTAATGTCATTCCCCTCCGGATCGATCCATGAAGTGCCGTTGCTATTGATTCCGTAAGGGATCAACCCGGCAATCACACCCGCGGCAGACACCGAAGTGACGCTGCCGGGCAGCAGAGTCAACTGGCTGGTTGGGGAAATTTGCAGATAACTGCCAGTCGTGATGTCGGAAGGGGCACCTCCGACGCCATCCCATCCAAGCGTGATCGAGCCGAGAGGCGCGCGCAAAACACCGCCCTGCGCGATTGTGGTGGCATAGATGTTCAAAACACCCCCCGCTGATAAGGGAACCTGGCTGTTTCCCGACAACCCGATTGTTACCGAACCGTAAACACCTTGCGCGGCAGCATCATAAGCAAAAATATTGAATACCGATTCCGTGGGAGGATAGACCTGGGCGGCTGTCAGGGTAACATTCCCCTGAATGTCGAGGTTTCCATCACCGCGAATATCCCCGCCGCTGGAGACGAAATTGGCCGTTCCAATATTCTGCAGAGTGAGGTAGCCGATGTCGATCAACGAGGTTGCGTTAATGGTCAGTTTCGCTGTTCCATAAACAGGAACAGGAAAGATCTGCAAGAAGCCTTGTGTATAAGGGAAATAAACCTGAGTCGATAGCAAAGGTGCCTGGAAAGGTTCGCCAATCGTCACATCCGGCGCGGAAAGCGTGATGGATGTCGCAGTTGACGGATCGGCAAAAATCACCCCTGAATTTGCAAGCTGAATGCTGTTATTGGCACTGATACTTACATTGCCTGAAAACTCGGGCGTGCTTTTAAGAGCGAGACTGTCGAATCCGCGACCCGTAAAGCTGTTGACGGCAAAGTAACCCATTTGAGGAATAACCTGAGATTGTGAGTTCAGAACCGCGTTGCCAATGGCGGTTGTTCCTGCCGGATAATAATTCGCAAGAAAAGGGGAACCGGTTTGGGTAATCCATAAATCAACATCCAAAGGCGAAGCCGCCAGGCTCCCGGCCGGATAGAATTTACTGGAAGAAACAACCAATGATCCCCCCGTGGCGCTCGGCCCGCCAGCAAACCCTGAAAGGCTCGAATTCACAAACAATTCCTGGCCGCCGTTCAATGTCAGGGTTCCACCATTGCTGTCCACACGTGTAAGGACATACTGAAGCGAGTTGTTACCTCCTGCAGCCACATCCAGTTGAGTATAGGCCGGTGCAAGATCAAGCATCCCCGTTGCTCCCGAGACATCGAGTTTTGCGCCGGACTCAGAAACTATATTGCCGGAAACGGTAATATTTCCTCCTGCAATCACAGAACCCAGTTTCAGGTTATTGCCGGTGTAATCAGGAACCAACACGAGTTCCCCTGCCGTGGACAAAACAGCAGCCGGTCCAATATCAACCGTTGGCAGAGCTTGGGCATTACGGGCAGGGAAGGCTCTTGTGGAATCAGAATCACCAGCAATGGCAATTGAACCGCCGGGAACCGATATGGAACCCAACACGGCAACCGTATCACCCTTCAAAGAAACAACTCCGGACTTGCTTGTCGAAATGCCGCCGACAATGATTGTTCCCGTGGGATCAACAGCAATGCTGGAACCCAATCCCATCACCAAATCGCCCCTTACCACTTGAACGTTGCCGCTGTCATAGACTCCGGGTGCGCTTAGAGTGATGCTGACCGGTGCGCGCAATCCGACCGGGTTCTGAACCCGGTTCACATTAAGAGCAGTGGTCGTGAAATCAGCAAATGCCTGCAGACTCGTCACAACCGGATCCAGTACCGTGCCCGGAGCAATCAAAACAGCGGGTGTGTTTGGACTGCCTGCATCACCAATACCGGTGAGTGAAAAACTGGAAAAACCGTTCTGGCTGAAAAATGCCGGCTGGAATACCTGCGCGGAATTGCTTGCGCCACCAATCTGAATTAAAGGAGCGCTTAGTGTGAATGATGCCCCAAGGGAACCGGAAAAGCCCTCGACTTCAGCTCCAAAATCAAGTGAACCGCCAATCAACGCGCCTACATTCAAGTCTTTACCAGCCGCGATTAAAATCGACCCGCCGGTTCCATAAGAAATTTTTCCTGAAAACGAATTAACGGCCCCGCCTGATACGTTAATCAAACTGCCTTGGGAAAGATTTACCTTGTATCCGCCCAGGGAAACTGATCCGCCGGCAGTAACCTCCGGATGAACTCCAATTGAAGCAGTCGGCGCCTGATTATTTACCAGCACACCGGCAACATCGACGACCGAACCAGAACCAATAGTCAGGGTTCCCCTGTTGGCGTTTGCGCCGGGAGTCGGTGAACCGGCGCCCAGCGTACCTACAAAAGAAGGCGAAAGATTGTAAGCTGAAAGCGTGACCGTCCCGCCCGGGATGAAAACACTCCCCTCGATATCAATGTTTGCCGCACTCAACGAAAGGGAGCCAAGCGGCGAACCGGAAAGGGTCACCCCTGAGGAAAGGAGAATGCTTCCTGCGGAGTTGCCGCTAGTACCGAAGTTGTCATCACTGTTGTTGATATTCAGAGAGCCGAATCCGTCCACATTCATCAGATTCGGCGAGATCAGAACATTAGTCTTCAGATCAGATCGCAAAGAATAAGCTCCAGTGGGATCAGGGATAAATGCATCAGCCGCAGCAGGAGTCCCGCCCCCGGGCAGGGTTGAACCAATAGTGACAGCGGGGGGAGCCGGTGAATAAGTGAGGATAGCCCCGTTCGGAGCCGACTGCTGCTCAAAAGAAAGGGTGAAGGATGAGGGTGAGGGAATTGCAGTGAAGTTCGGAACTGACTCCCCGTAGGCAAGTGAAAGAACGGATGAAACGGGATTGATCTGGTTGGCACCGGTTACTGAAGTTCCGAGGAAACTTCCCTGGAGTGCCACGGATGGAGCCTGGATGGAAATCTGTCCGCCGTTTCCACCCTGGATATAACCAGCCTGATAAAAAGTCAAAGGCGCTGCAAAACCGTCATAAGGAAGGTTTGGAGTAGCTTGTGAAATATTGAAGACATGTCCGCCCGACGTTACCCTGGAAGTACTGGCCATCGCCCCCTGATAATCAATCCAGCCACCTGAGACATTAATCGAGGCTCCCTGCTGTAGCACGACTGAACCGCCTGCTGCAAGTTTGACCGAGCCGCCATTGATCGTCAATTCACCAACAGTGCGCTGGATCAGATTGACGTAACCCGAAACATCGGCAAGGGGTGTTCCAACCCAGGTCTGTCCGTTATACGTGCCATACTGCCGGGCATCGAATACAATAGTCTGGCCCCGGAGCGCACCGTTGCGTTGCAGGGGCGAATTGGACAGTTCGGGGCCGAGAAGCTGGGCTGTAACAAAGTCCTCCAACACAGAGGCCTGGACATCGGATGATCCCGCCACATTAATTTCCGCCCCCTGATCCATATAAATCTGCCCGCCGTTGTTTAGGAACAGCGTATAGGGATTGTTGCCACCAATGTAATCGGTATCAAAAATGCCCGCATCCACGGAAACCGTTGCATTTGGCGCAGTAATGCTGCTGCCGGGAGCCATGTAGATGGCTTGTCCCTGGATGTTGATTTGCGAGGGCAGGGTCAGTTGCGTTCCGATCACAGTGGAGACGCTGGACGTATCAGGCAGAATCCGGGTAACGCTATTCGGACCAAGGGTCACGACACCTGTTGATTTGGGAAGGAACAGGTAAGGTGCCAAATCCAGGACCCCGCCGTTGTCTTGAGAATTGTTTGTGTTGCCTGAGACATTGGTATTGCTCACCGCCCCGTAAACCGCCAGCAGGTCAATTCGTCCATTCAGCGAGACCGTGGTCGTCGAATCAATGGTTCCATTCTGATAAACTTTCATGCCGGCCATCCAGACATCCGCGCTTTGGGCATTGATCGTAGCTCCGAGGCCGTTTGTCACAATTCCAGAGTAAGTCGGATCCACGGTTCCCACGTAAGCATCCAGTCCACGCAAGCTCGGATCGGAACTGTCGTGAGCCGCAAATCCAACCTGAAGACCGGCTGCCATGATCGTCTGTCCATCGGGTGTCGATATGGTGCCGTTATTGGTGACATTCGGCCCGATGAGCGCCACCAGGCCGCCTACGTTATCCGCAGAAGCGGGAGAAGTGATCTGCGCCCCGGCCTGGACAGTCACATCGCCGCAATGCCCGCTGGGCGTATTGACCGTTGACGCTGTAATGGCGGATGTTCCGGCGTTTGCACCGGCAGGCCATCCCAGTGCTGAAAATAGAAATTGCGAATCCGCATTGTTCAGCAACCCGCCGCTCACAAGGTTCGGATTGATCGGCAGGGAACTGGCAACCAGCGAATGCAGGTTGACCTGACTGCCGTTGCCAAAAATGATGCCGTTCGGGTTGATAACGTAAACCTGGCCCTGAGGAGTTGGCGTTCCAAGCGGCCCGGTCGTTATCCGTCCCAGAATCTGGGAGGGCGATCCGCTCGGATCCAGGATTTTATTAAACGCAATCCAGTTGCCGACATTCGTTTTCCCCGCGCTCTGGTCAAAATTAATCGTCGTATTCGCGCCAACATTAAAAGTCGTCCAATTCAGGATTGCCTGCTGGCCGGTTTGCACAATGTTTACAGTGGTATTGCCACCAGCCGTGGTCTGGGTCGGGGTATTTGCGTTCTGCCAGGTGGCGACGGGATTAGCCACGCCGCTGGAATAAATGCCGGAATCCGGCACCAATCCACCGGTGGAATTGTTATCCGGAGCAGTGGCAAGGCCATTCGGCACATTCAGCAGTTGCTGTCCCTGATGATTCGGATCAGCCCCCGCGTTGCTAACGGTTGATACGGAAGTGGTCACTGCCGCCTTTTGCATGATGCCGCCCGTGTTGACATTGCTGCTCGCAGCAACCGGCGCACTGATGATGGCTTGCACGGTTTTGGCGGATTGAGCCGCAGGAACAGCCACCGGTATGGCGGGCTGAAGTGCCGCTGTTGCAGCAGCCTGGGCTCCCTTGACCAGGTTCGCGCTAACAGTTGCCGGTGCCGTAATAGGATGGCTCAGATCGATCCCGGCATTGCTTACGATTGGCACGGAGGGTGTCTGCGTTGCCTTTTGCACGGCGTCGCCTGCCTTGATATTGCCGCTCACAGCAACCGGGGCACTGATAATGGCTTGCACGGTTTTGGCAGTTTGAGCCACCGGAACAGTCGCCGGTATGGCGGGCTGAAGCGCCGCTTTTGCAGCGGCATGGGCTCCTTGGGCCAAGTTGCCATGAACAATTGCCGCAGTCGAAATATTCTGCGCCGCCGACTGCATGGTCTTCACCGATTGAATCGCCTGGGACGATCTAACCGTATTTGGTTCATGGGAAAAACCGCCCCCCCTTCCGATTTTTGAATCCTTTCCCGTTTTAACATCCTGTCCCTGGCTGGCATTGGGTTGCGCAGCGGCGGTCGTGGAGCCGGTCGGGTTAACTGGCGCCAGATTTGAAACCCCGCTCTGAACCGCCGCAGCAAGCGCATGCTGGGGAAACCCCGCCAGCATGACGAGAAATCCCAGCATTGTTGAAAAACCGACCTTCCAAACCGAACATCGCGTCCGGTGAGGGCGAAGCAGTTTGATTAATCTGTAGATGATCTGTTGGCGCATATCAGTAAAATGGCTTGGTAAATACGGTGAGCGCTCACGCCGTTGCGGATGCGCTGCACCGGGTAATCGTCACCATTAGGGATGTCAAAGCAAGCCGTTGATTGTTACGATTACGTCACAAACTCTATTTCCAAAGACCTGAGACCTGGCCGTCTTGTCGCTGTTCCTCATCCAAACCATTCACAAAAACAACGAAGAACCAATCCGCTTGTCTAAAATAAAATCCCGGATTAAATCACCGTAGATATGAGCAAGGTGAGCAGAATCCGGCGCAATTATAACAGGACATTGGGTATTGGCCTTTTGCTACTGCTGGCTGTCTTGCTTGTTTTTTGCCAGTCAGCCCGGTTTGCTTTTGTCAATTTCGACGACGATGCGTACGTGTACAACAATCCGAAAATCACGAAGGGACTGAATATAAGTGGAATCGAGTGGGCATTCACCCATGTGCATTCGGAAAACTGGCATCCGGTCACCACGATTTCTCATATGCTGAACTTCTCACTTTTTGGCTTGCGTCCAGCCGGTCATCACCTGGTGAATGTTGCATTTCATGCGCTGGCAGCAGTTCTTTTGTTCACAACTCTGCGCGAGATGACAGCTATGCCCGGACGCAGTGCATGGGTGGCTGCCGCATGGGCAATCCATCCACTGCGGGCGGAGTCGGTTGCCTGGGTATCGGAGATGAAGGATGATTTAAGCGGATTCTTTTTTATGCTCACGTTACTGGCTTATGTTCGCCATGCCCGAAGCCCCGCGACAAAAGGTTGGTATTATTGGGCGTTGGTTCTTTTTGCAGCAGGTCTGCTTTGCAAGCCGATTCTCGTAACCGTACCATTCCTCCTGCTGCTTCTGGACTTCTGGCCGCTGGGGAGGCACCATCTGGGCCCAAGGCGGTTGTTGATTGAAAAATTACCATTCATAGCGCTCTCGGCTGCAAGTTGTTTTGCGACAGTGTTTGCCCAAAAAGGGGCACTGAAACATCTGGAAAATATTACATTTCCGTGGCGAGCAGGGAATGCCGCGGTTTCAATCGGCATCTATATCTGGAAAACCTTTGTTCCATGTAATTTGGCGGTGCTGTATCCGCATCCGGGAGTGCATTTGCCAGTTTTCGAAATTGTCCTGAACGCGGGACTGGTCACGGCAATCTCCTGGGCAGCCATTCATCTGCGAAGGAAATACCCGTGGTTGTGGACTGGGTGGTTTTGGTTTCTCGGCATGCTGGTGCCAGTGCTTGGATTCATGCAAGTGGGAGTCCAGGCGTATGCAGACCGATATACTTATCTGCCACAGATAGGACTTTTGATCGCCATTGCATGGGAAGCGAATGTTCTTTTTAAGCTCCTGCCCAACGGCGACTTTCTACTGAAAACTGTCGGGATCGCAACCATTGGGGGTCTAATGGCTATTGCAATGATCCAGACAGCGCACTGGCGCAATAGTGAGACGCTCTGGCGGCATACGCTGGCAGTGACAACCAACAACAGCCGTGCTCATCAGATTTTTGGATTGTGGCTTCAAGACCAGCAGCGATTTGAGGAGGCATGCGAGCAGCAGAGGGAAGCACTGCAAATTTCAGAAAATGACGCGGATGCACACAACAATCTCGCCAATGCGCTTGTCGCACTGGGGCGAATTGACGAGGCAATACCACATTACACACGGGCAACGGCGCTTGCGCCGGATTCCATGACAATACGCATCAATTTAGCACGCCTGCTAGGCAGCCGCGGAAGGGACGACGAAGCGCTTGCCTGTTTAAATGAGGGGCTGAGACTGCAGCCAAATTCAGGCGCGATCTACATCGAGGAAGGCATGATTTACGCGGCGAGGAGACGCTATGAAGAGGCTGTCTCTTTTTACCGGAAGGCCTTGGAGGTCCAACCAGACATTGAGGACGCATTGATTGACTGGGGACTTGTGCTGGCCGCCCAAGGGAAACTTCAGGAAGCGATAGAACGTTATAACGAAGCTTTGAAATTGAACCCGAATTCCAAAGTATTGCTAATGAATTATGCGGCGGCCGACGGCCAACTCGGGAGGCTGGACGATGCAATTGAGCGTTACAATCAATTACTCCGAATCGATCCAGATTCAGCAAAGGCACACCAGGGACTCGGGTTGGCTTTAAGTCTTAAGGGCATCCCGTGCGAAGCAATAGTCCACTACCAAAAGGCCGCCCAGCTTTTCCTTGGTGCAAATCCGGTGATCTTCCTTCTCCTGGCAGATGAATGTGCAAAAGTGGGCCGCATGCAAGAAGCAGGGGAAGCTTTAATTGAGGGAAAAGCCTTGCAAGCAACGAAGAATAATCCACCCCTCATGGCTGAATTCGATGCGCGTTTCGCAAATTACGGAAAGATGCCGCAGCGAAAATAACGCAGGGTTTTCCACCGTATTTTATGACTGAATTTGACAAACTTTTTAGAGTTTTCAGGGTTCAGGATTCAGTTTTCAGAGGGTGTGAATAAAAACAACTATTCTTAGGGCTGAAAGCCCGTAATGTTATAGCCCAGGCCGTAGCGAACGCCGTGAGCGAAGGCCTGGGTAAAGATCCACTGGTGCCAAGCCCTGTAAGTGGCGGCAACCACTATTAATCAGACCCGTTTTCAGAACCGGCGGCCTGAAACCTGAGACCACCACAGGGTTCACGCCCTGAAATTAAAAGTTCTTCAACACATTAAAAAGAGTCTCCATCGGCAGGCCAATGACATTGGTCCACGATCCCTCGATGGCGGCGATGACATCCATCTCGTTTTTCTGGGCTGCATAAGCGCCCGCCTTGTCGAGCGGGCCGATGCGCCGCATGTATTCCCGGATTTCATCCGGCGAAAGACATCTGAAACGGACACGGCTTACTTCAATGAAGCCGCAGGCTTTTCGCGTCGGAACTGATACCAGCCAGACGCCCGAAAACACCTCGTGCGTTTGTCCACCCAGCAGGGAGAGCATCTCAAACGCTTCATCAAGATCCCGTGGTTTGCCAAGGATGCGTCCGCCGAATGAAACCAGTGTATCAGCCGCCAGAACGAGCGAATCCCGCTCGTGGCGGGCGACATGGGAAGCTTTTCTTTTTGCATTGAAGAGGGTGGTTTCCCCGACCGTAAGATGGGCGGGCATCAATTCTTCGATGTCAGAAGGTTTGATGCGGACGTTCCAGCCCGATTCCCGGAGGAGATCGCGTCTTCTTGGAGAGGCGGAAGCAAGAACAATGGAATGGCCGGTATGCACAGTTCAAGGATGCAGAAGAGAGGGTAAAAAATCAACCTCACCGCATTTTCCATGCGCTCTTTGCGAAAAATACGTGCAAGAAACGGCAGGTTTGCTTACATTTTGATGTGTGAAACAAGTCTCCCTCATTCTCAGCGTAGTATCCCTTGCCCTCATTACCCCTGCAACATTAAGCCGTGCTGAAACCGTAACCCTGTCCACCGGAGAAACGGTGGAGGGAAAGATTCTCAGCGAAACCAACGAACAGATCACCATTGAAGCGAAGGTCTCCGCGTCCATTACCGATGAACGCGTGATTCCCAAGAAGGATATTCTCAAAATCCAAAAAACGGATCCGGAAATCGGGGCGTTTAATGCGATCAAGAACATCAAACTCAACCCCCAATCCTCACTCAGGATCGAGACCTATGCCCGCGACATTGCCGCCCTGAACAATTACCTGGCCAGTTTTCCAAGCGGCACACACAGCACGGAAGCAAAAGCCACGCTCGACAGCTTCAAGGAGGAGCAGGAGAGGGTCAGCAAGGGCGAAGTGAAGTTCCTCGGAAAATGGCTATCGAGCAGTGACGCCGAAAAGCGCCAAATCCAGATTCAAGGCTGGCAGAGCTACGATCTGATGCGGTCGCAGGCGGTGGCACAGGATTTCTCGGGCGCGCTGAACACCTTTGATCTCATCGAGAAAAAATATATCACGACCCGCATCTATCCCGATGCGGTCGATCTTGCCCGCCAAATCCTCCAGAGGATGCAACCCGTGGTAAGCGAGCGGTTGAAGGTGATCGCCTATAACCAGGATCAGTTCAAAATCGCATTGGAACGCGCCAAACCGGAAGATCTCCAGCAACTGAAGGATGGCCAGCAACGGGAGGAGAATCAGTTTGCAGCCGCCATTGCCGCCTCGAAGAAAAGCGGGTTGAAATGGGTGCCATTCATGCCACGCAGCCAGGACTCTCTGACTGCGCTGCAGGCAGCCATTCCCGGTGAATTGACCCGTCTCGTGGCCATTCCAACGAAAAAAATGCGCACTTCATTGAGTCTGGATGACGAAGCTCTCTCGGCTATTTCCGCACGGGACATGGTAAAGGCTTCCGGTATCCTTGAGGCAGCCCTCAAGGAATGGCCGCAAAATGAAGAGGCCACCTACTGGAAAACTCTCACCGCCCAGTCATCCAAACCCTCCAGCCCGCCCCCAACCGCTGTCGCAACCGCGAAAAACGACAAGCCCGCTCCCGATTCCTCAACAGCCTCCAGCCAGTCGTCCGACGATGACGGTAAACCGTTTTTCATGACCGTCAAGGGCGCCCTCCTGATCGCAGTCGGCGTTCTGGTTCTACTCGGCGGGCTCACACTGCTTGGGAAACTCCAGAAACCGAAACCTGCCGCCAAATGACCCGCAAAGCCAGAATTGACCGCAAGACCGCAGAGACCTCCATCACGGTCGATCTGAACATCGACGGAAGCGGAAAATCGGATATCTCGACCGGTATTCCGTTTTTCGATCATATGCTGACACTCATGACCAAGCATTCACTTTGCGATGTAACACTGCATTGCAAGGGGGATCTGGAGATTGATTTTCATCATACCGTCGAGGATTGCGGGATAGCACTCGGGCAGGCTTTCACCCAGGCACTGGGCGACAAAAAAGGGATCAACCGGTACGGCTGGTCGGTCGTCCCCATGGACGAGGCACGGGTCGAGGTCGCGCTTGATTTCAGCGGGCGTCCGGTTCTCGTTTACGAAGCCGGGCTGCTGCTCAAGGTCGGCGGCGCTGTAATCGGACGCACGGCTGAGGACCGCTTCACGCCGCAACTGGTCGAAGAATTCCTGCGCGCCTTTTCAACCAATGCGGCAATGAATCTCCATGTCGTCGTCCAGGCGGGCCGCGACGCGCATCATATCATCGAGGGCAGCTTCAAGGCACTTGCAAAGGCGCTGGATTTCGCGTGCCAGGTCAACCCGCGCGTCCAGGGGATTCCGAGCACGAAAGGATTACTTTAAGTTTTCAGGATTCAGGGTTCAGTTTTCAGGGAAGACTTCCGAATTAATCGCTTGAACCTGAAAACTGAAAACTGAAGACTGAAAACTTAATTTATGATCGCATTAATTGATTACGGCAGCGGCAATATTCGCAGCGTCAGCAAGGCTCTTCAGCGCGAAGGCGCGGAAGTGCATCTTACCGGGACGCCGGAGGAGCTTGCGTTGGCGGATGCCGTCGTGCTGCCGGGAGTCGGCGCCTTTGGCGACTGTGTGAATAACATCAAGGAACGGGGGCTCTGGGAACCGTTGAATGAATGGTTGGCCGCAGGGAAACCGTTTCTGGGGATCTGCGTGGGCTACCAGTTGCTCTTCGAGTCCAGTGAGGAAACTCCCGGTGTCACGGGATTTGGATTTTTCCGGGGCAGGGTCAAGCGTTTCGACGATGTCGGATTGAAGATCCCGCACATGGGCTGGAATACGCTCGATCTCTCGCCGAACCCTCTCTGGAAAGGACTTCCGGCCAATCCAAGCGTCTTTTTTGTTCACTCCTATTTTCCTGTCCCCGAGGATGATTCCATCGTCACGTCGCGCACGACCTACGGCGAAACCATCGGCGCCAGCGTATCGCAGGGACGCATTGCCGCAGTGCAGTTTCACCCGGAGAAGAGCCAGGCGGTCGGGCTCTCGATCCTCCGCAACTTCATCCAATCCATATCCTAAACCTAGAATGATAATACTACCCGCCATCGACCTGATGGACGGCAAGGTGGTGCGTTTGCGCCAGGGCCTCGCCGCCGAAAAAACCGTCTATTCCGACGACCCTGTCGCTTTTGCAAAAAAATGGGAGGAGGAAGGCGGCGACTATCTCCATGTGGTCGATCTCAATGCGGCGTTTACGGGCGAGTCACGCAATCTGGATGCGGTGAAAAAAATCACAGCCGCGATTTCAATTCCATGTGAACTCGGAGGCGGCATGCGCAGCAGGGAGGCGTTGGCGCGGGCGTTTGATGCAGGTGTATCGCGCGTGGTCATCGGCACAAGGGCGGCGGAGTCGCTCGATTTTGTCTCGGATATGGCCCGTGAATTCGGCGGGGAAAAAATTGCCGTGGGGATTGACGCCAAAAACGGGATCGTCTCGGTAAAAGGATGGACGGAACTCTCGTCCGTTCGCGCGTTGGATCTGGCTGCAAAAGCCGAAGCAGCCGGCGCGGGCACCCTCATCTACACCGACATCGCAACAGACGGGATGCTCGTCGGACCGAATTTCAAGGAACTCGCCCAGCTTCTCTCCACCCTCAAATGCCAGCTCATCGCAAGCGGCGGTGTCTCCAATGCGGAGG
>Ga0007854_10001977_pt1 | contig 12912 bp, 11 predicted proteins | sample CryBogCBH12Aug08_FD_60382 | JGI IMG/M metagenome (GOLD analysis project Ga0007854, IMG submission 60382) | Freshwater microbial communities from Crystal Bog, Wisconsin, USA - CBH12Aug08 | ecosystem: Environmental > Aquatic > Freshwater > Lake | place: Crystal Bog, Wisconsin, USA | collected...
GCAGTTCGCGTCGCGGCAGAGCACCATGAAATCAAACGCCTGCAGCAGCATGTAGCTGAACTCGGTGTAGCTGATGCCCACGTCGCGGTCTTCCATGCGGGCGCGGACGGATTCCTTGGCCACCATTTGGTTGACGGAAAAATGCTTTCCAATGTCGCGCAGAAAATCGAGGAACGAAATCCCCGCCGTCCACGAAGCGTTGTCCACCAACCGCGCGGGATTTTTATGAGTCTCAAAATCGAGCAGCTTGGCAAGCTGATCTTTCACGCTGGCGATGTTGTGGTCGAGAATTTCCTTGGTGAGGAGCTGGCGTTCGGCGGTCTTGCCGCTGGGATCGCCAATGGAACCGGTCGCGCCGCCGGCGACGGCAATGGGATGATGGCCGAGCAATTGAAACCGCCGCAGCGCGAGCAGCGGCACGAGATTGCCGACGTGCAGCGAATCCGCCGTCGGGTCGAAGCCGCAGTAAAGCGTGATGGGCGCGGCGAGTTTCTTTTCCAGTTCCACCGCGTCCGTGCAGTCGGCCACAAGGCCGCGCCACTTCAGTTCGTCAATGATGCTCACGCGCAAAGATTACAAATGAAACCAAAGATTGGAAAACAGAATTAGCCGCCAAAAAGCGCAGAAGTCGCAAAAGAAATAATTCAGCGCCTTTTGCGCCTTTTCGCGGCAAAATAAAATCACCGCTGAACTTTGGACTTTGGACTTGGGGCTTGGGACTTTAATCTTCGCCGGTGTCAAAGATGTTGAAAGCCTCCGGCGCGATGGCCGCTGCCACGCTCACCAGCCGCGTCCTCGGCATGGTGCGCGAGATGGTCTATATGCATTTCATGGGCACCGGCTGGGTCAACGACGCCTTTCAATACGCCTTCACCATCCCGAATCTATTCCGCCGGCTGCTCGGCGAAGGCGCGCTCACGGCGGCGTTCATCCCGGTCTTCAAGGAAAAGGAAAAACTCCACGGCGAAAAAGAAATGTGGCGCGCGTCCAACGCCGTCATCTCCGGCCTCATCATCGCCGCCAGCGTCGTCACCGCGCTGGTGATGCTCGGTGTCACGCTCGCGCTGGCCGTGCATGAGTTCGACGCCAAAACCGCGCTGATGCTGCAACTGCTCCGCGCGATGTTTCCCTACATGATTCTCGTCTGCCTCGCGGCGGCGATGATGGGCATGCTCAATGCGCGCGGCCATTTCTTCATCCCCGCGCTGGGCGCGACGATGCTGAACATTGTGATGATCGCGTCGGTTTTGTATCTCGCGCCGCATTTTGGCAAGGAATTGCCGGAACAGATCTTCGCGCTCGCCCTCGGCGTGCTGGCGGCGGGCGCGGCGCAGGCGGCGTTCCAGATGCCGACGCTCTGGCGCGACGGCTTCCGCTATCGCTGGGTTTCGCCGTGGCGCGATGAAACCGTCCGGCGCGTGGTGAAGCAGATGATTCCCGGCACCGTCGGCGTGGCCGCGTTTCAAATCAACGTGGCGTTGGTGCAGGGCGTCGCGTTTTTTGTCGGCACCGGCATCGTGTCGTCGTTCAACGGCGCCGTGCGGCTGATGGAATTGCCGCAGGGAATGTTCGGCATCTCGCTCGCGACGTATCTGCTGCCGACGTTGTCTGGGCTGGCGACGGACAAAAATTATCCGGAGTTCCGCGCCACGCTGCGGCACGGACTCGGCACGCTGATTTTTCTAAATCTCATCGCTTCAATTCTGCTCGTCGTGTTGGCGGAACCGATTGTGCGGCTGTTGTTCGAGCGCGGCGCGTTCACCGCCGCTTCCACGCAGCACGTCACGTTCGCGCTGCAATGCCTCGCGCCGGGGTTGGTGATGTTTTCGACCGTGAACATTCTGGCGCGCGCCTTTTTCGCGCTAGGCGACACGCAGACGCCGATGAAAATCAGCCTCATCTGTCTCGCCGTAAATTTTGCCGCCGCGTGCGCGCTGCTCGGCCCGCTGCGCGAGGGCGGCCCCGGCGTCGCCAACTCGGTGACCTCGTGCCTCAACGCGGCGCTGCTGATGTTCGCGTTGCGGAAAAAACTTGGGAAGTTGGAAATGGCGCCGCTGCGGAAAGACCTCGGCTTGCTGGTGCCGCTGACGTTGCTCGCCGGATTCTGTGCGTGGGAATGCCGGCAACTCTGGGAAAATGCCTTCGGCCACGCGACGCTGGCGTTGAAAATCGGCGCGGTGTTTGTGCCAGCGGGAATTGCCGGCGGAATCTATTTGCTGGCCGCGCTGGCCGGAAAAATTCCGGCGGCGAAGGAAATGACAGAGTTCGCGCTGGCGAAGTTCAAGCGCTTCAAATAGCCACCGTCGCCGTCCAGCCGTTGTCGCCGAACTGGGATTTAAATTTTTCCGCGAGATTTTCTGCCGCCGGCAAATTTTCCGCGATGGCAAAGGTCGTCGAGCCGCTGCCGGACATGAGCGACACCAGCGCGCCGTTTTCGCGGAGAAATTCTTTGTAGAGTTGCAGCACGGGGAATTTGTCGAACGCCGGGGCTTCGAGCGAGTTGTATATTTCCGCAGTCGCCGCCTTCAGGTCGCCGGTCTGCAAAAGGGAAACCAGTTTTTCCGCACGGCCAACCGTGCCGTTCTGGTCTTTCGGAAACCGCGCGAGGTTTTGATAGGACCACGGTGTCGAGATGCCGAAGCCGGGATGGACGAGGAAAAACGCCTTGCCTTGGAGCGCTGGAAAATTTTCCAGCGTCCGCACTTTTTCGCCGCGCCCGGTCGCGAGTGCCGGCTGGTCGTAAAGAAAAAACGGCACGTCTGAACCCAACGTTGCTGCGATGGAATCAAGCGCCTTCACGGGCAGCGGCGAGCCAAAAAGTTCGTTTATGCCCAGCAGCGTGGTCGCGGCGTTGCCGCTGCCGCCGCCAAGCCCCGCCGCCAGCGGAATATTTTTTTTAAGGTGGATGCGAACACCGGCGCGAAGGTTGTGCAACTTCAAAAAGGCATCCGCCGCACGATAGACCAGATTTTTTGAATCCGTCGGCAGTTCGGGGTTGCTGCATGAAAGTTGGATTCCCTCGCCGCCGCGTTCCAGACTGATTTCATCAAACAGATTCACCGGCTGCATGACGGTTTCCAGTTCGTGAAAGCCGTCGGCGCGCTTGCCGAGGATGTTCAGGATGAGGTTGACCTTGCAGGGCGATTTTTTTTCGAGGCGCATCGGCTGTTATTTTTAACCGCGAAATGGCCGAAACACACGAAAAAGTTTTTCTTCCGGGTAGAAACAAAAAACGCGCCAACCGGAGTTGGCGCGTGGCGGAAGAATTTTTCAGTTGTCGAAAACCTTGAACCGGCTGCCGGGGATGAACGGCGCGATGTCGCCGCCGGTGTAGCCGGTGTAGGTGTCGGTGTCGAAAATCGGGTCGCAGACCAGACCGGGCTTGTAATTGTCGGGAGATTGCGGATGCGCCGGAACTTTGGTGGTCCAAATCGGATCGTAAGAGGGAATCGGGAACGTCACCACTTCGAAAAGTCCCAAACCGGTCCGGCAGAGGGACTGGTCAATGCCGTGGATGAAACCGTAGCTGTAAGTGTAATCCGGCCCGGAAAACACGGCGTTTTGTTCGTAGCTTTGGCGCGCATCGCCCCAGCGGACGATTTCCATGGTGTTGTCCCAGCCACGGGCGAGCTTGCGTTCCGGGCCGGTGCAACCGGTGAAAGCGGCCAGACTGGCGACGGCGGCGAACAGAAAAATCAATTTGCGCATACGAGGTTGTGACTTTGAAAGGAGCTTAACCCGAATCACCGGCTTGTAAAGCGCGTTTTGCTCGCCGGGGTTTCAGCGCAGGAATTGCAGCAGCAACGGCCAGACGTATTGATACGCCAGCCACAACAAGGCGGCCACGACCAGCGCGGCCAGCAGCAGTGTGCGCCTCGCCTTTGCGCGATCCGGCTGATCCCAATACCACGCGATCCAGACCGTGATTTCGTAAAGCAGATACAGCGGCACGGCCATGAAAACCTGCGTGATGATTTCCGGCGTGGTCAGCACCGCGCCGAGCACCAGCACGATGACGATCATGTAGCGCCACATCGCGCGCAGCGTGCGGTAGCTCAAAATACCGAGCTTTACCAACGTCAAAATCACCACCGGCAACTCAAAGCCGAGGCCCATGCCGAGCATGAATTTGCAAACGAAGCCGATGTATTCCTCCGCGCGCCACTGCATCGCGCCGAGGCCGAGCCAGTTGGAATACATCTGCGACGCCGCGAGCGCGACGGGCATCAGCAGAAAATAACAGAACGAAACGCCGACCATGAAAAGCCCGCCGCCGATGAACACCGCGCGGTAAATATATTTCCGTTCCTTCCATTTCAACGCCGGAAAAACAAAGCTCGCGATGAAATAAAGCATGAACGGCGCGGACAGCACCATGCCGCCGTAAAACGCCACCTGCACCGCCACAAAAAATCCGCCCGCCGGGCTGAAGTTCACCAGCTCAACCTTCATCCGCTGCATATTGGCGATGGCCTGCGGATTGTCGTCCACGCGCCAGCCGATTAACTGATTGCTGCCGACCGTCACCGGCTCGACCGCGACGGCGACGAAGCGATTCGTGCCGAGGTTGAGATTTTTTTGCTGGTCGTCGGTCAGCGTGAAATTGCCGACGGAATTGGTGCCGAAGCGGACGTTGACGATTTGGTTCGTGCCGGGAAAACTCGCCTTCGCGTGGGTCAGCGGCCACTTGAGAATGTCCACAACGTAATTCGCGCCGAAGAGGCAGACGAGCATCGCCAGCGCGAGCGCGATGCTGACCTTGACGAGCAGCCAGCGGAAATCTTCGAGGTGTTCGAGAAACGACTTCACCGGCCCGCCTTCGGGCAGTTCGTCGGAATGCTCGGAATCGTGCGGGCCAGCCATGCCGGAAAAATCCCGCGGTCAGGCTTTAGGCGGAGTCGTCGGGGCAGACTGCGCGATCGTCTGGTTCGCCGACACCGGCGCGGCGGGCTTGGCCGCCGTTTCCGTCGGCGCGTTATGGATTTCGTCCGTGACTTCTTTCGTCGCCTTTTTGAATTCCTTGATGCCCTGGCCCATGCCCTTGGCGAGTTCGGGAATTTTTTTCGCGCCGAACAAAATCAGGACGACCGCCAGAATCAGGACGACTTCCGTGCCGCCCAAAGCCCATGCAAAAATCATATTCATAATAGTTGTTTGACTAAAACCAGCCTACGCCGGTTACGACATTTAGTAAAGCGGCAAAAGGCTGCCGGCTTGATTCGTTCCTCCGAAAATAAAAAAGAGCCGCGCTGGGCAGCGCGGCTCTTGTGGCTCAAGCCAAAATCAGGCGCCCGCTTTCGGGTGCAGCACCACGAAATCGTCGCGGCGGTTTTTGCTCCACGCGGAATCGTCATGGCCGGGGTCAGCGGGCTTGTCCTTGCCGTAGCTGATGGTGCGGATGCGGTCGGGGCTGACGCCGAGCTTGGCCAGCGCTTCGCGGGCGGCCAGTGCGCGGCGTTCGCCGAGCGCGCGGTTGTATTCTTCCGTGCCGCGTTCGTCGCAGTTGCCTTCGATGAGCAGCTTGTCGCTGGTGTTATTTTTCAACGCCGCCGCGACGGCGTCGAGGTTGGACTGTTCGCCCTTCTTGATGGCCGCGCTGTCGAACGCAAAATGAATCGTGTTCGCCGCGAGCGCCGCCGGGTCTTTGATCATGCCGTCAAATTCGTCAAGGGGTGCCGTGCCGCCGCCGCCTAGTTTGGTGTCGACGCCGGTGCCGGGGCCACCGCCATCCATCTTGTCGCCGGGCGGCAAGGTGATGGGATTGCCGGCGTCATTGACGTTCTTCGACGTCGGGCCGGGAATCGGCGTGGTTTTGACCGGCGTGTGTTTGCAGCCGGTGGTGGCCAGCGTCGTCGCGAGCGCGAGCGCCAGCGGGAGAATAATCTGGTTTATCTTCATAATTTTTTTGAGTTAAAGTTGTGGTTAAAAATCGGTGACGAAAAAGAAAATCATTTTGCCCACGCGGGCTGGGAACTGCTTCCGTTCACGCGCACACAATCCTTGTATTGTTTGGTGAAAACGTCAAGCACAGACAGCGTTTGCCGGTAGCCCAGCGCGCGGTTGAAGACCAGCGTCCGCGAGTTCGGCGCCCACGACGGATTCTGCCCGCCGACCAGCACCGCCGCCGGCGCGCTGCCGTCCGCCGGCATCACGCAGATGTTGAAATCGCGCATCTGCGAGGTGAACGCAATCCATTTGCCGTCCGGCGACCAGTCCGGCTCCGTCGGGTTCGGCGCGCCGGCGGTGTCGAGATAATGCACCGTGCCGCCGCCGGCGGGAACTTTCGCCAGCCGCCGCCGCTCGTTGTGTTTCGTCGCGAAACAAATCCATTGCCCGTCCGGCGACCAGCACGGCGAGGAATCCTCGTCGCCGACCGTGATGCGTTTCAAATTCGAGCCGTCGGCGTTGGCGACCCAGATGTTCGGGCTGCCGGTTTTGCTCAAAACCATCGCGACTTTCGAACCATCCGGCGAAACCGCCGCGCTGGTGTTCAGGCCGGAATAACCCGCGATCACGCTGCGCTGACCGCTCGACAGGCTGTGAAAATAAATATCCGGATTGCCGCGCCAATAACTGGTGTAGTAAATCGCCAGCTTGCCCGGCACCCACGTCGGTTTGGCTACGATCGCACCGTCCTTCGTGACGCGTTGCGCCGCGTAGCCGTCAAAATCCGCGACGTAGATTTCGCCGACGCCGTTGCCCGACGGCTGCGTTTTGAAGGCGATTTTTGTCTGGCCGATGCCCTTGAGATTCAGCACCGCCTGCACGATGTCGTCGGCGAACGCGTGCGCCTGCCGCCGCAAACTCGCGCCGTTGTAGCTGCGCGAAAGCAACTGGCGCTTGGCGAACTTGTCGGTGAGCGTGCCGCTGACGCTGCCGGCGTCGCTGCCGTTGATGAGATACTGCGCGGCGTCCGGCGACACGAAACTGAAGCCCTGCACGGTGAGGTCGAATTTCAAAACCTCCGCGCCCTCGCCGGTGAACCCGCTCAACGCGACGGGAATGGGCTTGTTCTGGCCGAGCACGTTGATTTCCGATTGAATATTGATTTCCTGCGCGCGTGCGCCGGTGAGCGTGGCGATGGCGAGGCCGATGGTTAGTAAAATTATTTTTTTCATCCGAGCATCCGTTTCGCTTTGAGGTTGAAGTTGATTATGAAAGTTTTTTCTTTTTCTTTCGCACCATCGGGAAACGGCGCGACGAAAGTCACGTTGTCCAGCGTCCGCTGCACGCTCGCGTCCACCTTGGAATCGCCGGACGGGTCGAGGATGCGCGAAGAAATCACGGTGCCGTCGCTGCTGATGGTCACGCTGACGCGCGTGTTGGCCTCGTCGTTCGCGGCGTCATCCGGTGTGCGCCAGGCGCGCTCGTAAACGCTTTTGACCACCGACGCGTAATTCGCATACGACACGCTGCCGGTGCCGTGCATCTCGACGGTCGTGGCGGACGTGGCGTTTTCCTTGATGCTGCGGGCGGCGTTGGCAAAGGCTGCCGCCGTGCGTTTCTTTGCTTCCTTCGCCTCTTTCGCCGCTTCACGCGCGGCATCGGCTTCGGAGGTGTCTTCCTTCACCTTTGCCGGGTCGCGTTTGACCGTGGTCAAATCCACGTTGATTTTATGCGGCTTTGGCTTGGGTGCCGGTTCCGTCGGTTCATCCGCTTCCGGTTTGGGCGGCGTCGGCTCGAAAAGTTTTTCCACCTTTTGCACAAATGTCGGCGCGGGCTTCACCGGTTCCGGATCAGGTTGTTTGACCGGCTCTGGTTTCGGCTGCGGCGGTGTGGGTGGCGTTGGTTGCTGAACCGGTTGCGGCGCCTGCGGTGGCGTGGACGCGGCGGGCTGGGCGTTTTTCACGCCGCTGCTGAGTGCTGCGTCAATCAGATTTGCTGGAATCACGTCGAGCAACGTGGTGTCATCGGGCTTCTCGTGATGCGTGAAGAAGGCCGAGCCAAAAAGCAAAACCAGCACCAGTAGCAGGTGCAGTCCCACCGTGGCGATCAGGCATTTTTTTTCGAGCCGGTTCATTGGTTCACTGGCTGTGTGCGCAACGAATATCGCGAAATATTATTCTTCTGGCAGCCGTCCAGCAATTGCGCCACCAAATCATAACGACATTCTTTGTCTGCGCGGATGTTGACGACCAAGTTCGGATTTTTTCGAAAATCGCCCGTCAGCCGGGCAATGAGTTGCGGCAGCGCCATCCGCTGCTTTTCCAGCGCATAAACGCCGGTGTTGGAAATCTCCACGGTGCGGATGTCGTTCTTATTTGGCTTCTGCTCCGTGCGGCCGCCGTTGGGCAGTTTCAAATCGAGGCTTTTCTCCAGCAGCGGCGTGGTGATGACGAAGATGATGAGCAGCACGAACGCGAGATCCAGCAACGGCGTGATGTTGATGTCACTCAACGTCACCAGATGACTGCGTTGTGAAAAGCGCCGCATATTTTTATTTAGCCACAGATAAACACAAATGGACACAGATGTTTCCGAATCCGAAAACTTTCAGTGTGGTTTTGAATCTGTGTTTCATCTGTGTGCATCTGTGGCTTATTCGTCCTTCAAAAATTCCGTCTCCATCTTGGAGACAAATTCCTGCGCGAAATTGTCCATCTCGACGGTGAACGCGCGCAGATTGTGCACCAGCCAGTTGTAGCCGAACATCGATGGAATCGCCACCAGGAGGCCGGCGACCGTCGTGACGAGCGCGGCGGAAACGCCCGGCGCCATCGCCGCCATTGTGGCTGAGCCTTGCTGCGCAATGCCAGCGAACGTGCTCATCACGCCCCAGACCGTGCCGAGCAAACCCATGAACGGCGCGCCGCTCACCGCGATGGCGAGCAGGATGAGGCCGGATTCCAGTTTCAATGATTCCTTGGCGACGACGTTTTCAATCGAGCGCTTGATGTGCTCCATGTTTTTCAGGCTGACCTGCTGCTTGGCGCGTTCGCCGCTCGGCCCGCGCAACCGCGCGTCGAGCTGCGTGCAGCCGGACTGGTAAACGGCGTAGAGCGGGCAGCCATCCACCTGAAGCTTGCGGTCGAACATTTCGAGGACGGTTTTCTGCGCGGTGAATTCCTCGCCGAAGAAAGAGTTCAGTTTGCGCGCGCGGCGCATCTGGAGCGCCTTGGAGATCATCATCCACCACGCGAGGATGGAAAAGACGAACAGCAGCGCGATGATGGCTTTCGCCTCCACCGTCGCCTTGTCCCAGATGTAAAGGAGCTCCGTCTGGTTGGACGCCGCCCCGATGAGTGCATAGGATAACCCGCTCATAAAATAAAAATCTTGGTGGTGAGGAACCGGTTTGGCCAAGCGGCGGAATGCCGAGCATTTTTCCGCCGCCGCAAATTATCAGCGCCAGCGGGGCAAATTGCAAAAACATTTTCGCCCGCAATTTCAAGAATCGCGCTTTGCCTCGCCGGCAAAATCGCTTACAAAAGCGGCGTGCCGCCATCTCGTCGCCTCGCCCTGCTGCTAGCCGCCGCCACGTTCGCGCTGTTTCTGCCGGTGGCGTGGTCCGGCTTTTCGCTGTATGACGACGGGCTTTACGTCACCGACAATCCCGTCGTGCAAAACGGCGTGACATGGTCCGGCGTCAAATATGCCTTCACCACGATGGCCGCGTGCAACTGGCATCCGCTGACGATGCTGTCGCACATGGTGGACTGCGGCGTGTTTGGCCTAAATCCCGTCGGGCCGCACCTCGAAAACGCCTTGATTCACGCGGCAAACGCCGCGCTGCTTTTCATCCTGCTGTTTCGACTGCTGGGAAAAACCGGGCCGGCGGCGTTCGTCGCGGCGCTGTTCGCGTGGCATCCGATGCACGTCGAATCCGTCGCGTGGATTGCGGAGCGGAAGGACGTGTTGAGCACGTTCTTCGCGCTGCTGGCGCTTTTGAATTACACCAAGTTCGCAAAGGAAAATTGCCGGAAAAGTTACTGGCTGGCGCTGCTCTGCTTCGCGCTGGGGCTGATGACAAAAGCGATGCTCGTTACGCTGCCGTGCGTCTTGCTGCTGCTGGATTTTTGGCCGCTGCAAAGAATTTCAAATTTCAAATTTCAAATTTCAAATCTTCGTGCCGCCGTCGCGCTGGTTCTGGAAAAAATTCCCTTCTTCGCCGCCAGTGCCGCCATGAGCCTGCTCACGTTCCTCGCGCAATCGCAGAGCGCGAGCAAGGCCGTCGTTTCGCTGAATCTCGTGCCGCTGCATTACCGGCTCAAAAGCGTCCCCATCGCCTACACTGAATATTTGGAGAAAACTTTCTGGCCGGCCAAGCTCGCCATTTTTTATCCGCTGCACGAAAATATTCCCCTCGCCGCCGTGCTGCTGGCGGTGGCGGCGTTACTCGCGATTACGCTGGCCGTGTGGCAACTGCGCCGGGCCGCGCCGTATCTGCTCACCGGCTGGTTGTGGTTTGTCGGGATGCTGGTGCCGGTCATCGGCTTGGTGCAGGTCGGCGGGGCCGCGCTGGCCGACCGCTACAGCTATCTGCCGTCCGTCGGTATTTTCATCGCCGTCACGCTGGCCGCGTGCGCGGCGGCGGAGCGTTGGAAAATTTCGCGAGCCGTGGTTGCGGCAATCGCCATCGGCATTCTTGCCGCCGCCGTTGTCACGATGGAAAATCAACTGGCCCACTGGCGCAGCGACGAAACCCTGTTCCGCCACGCTCTCGCCGTGACGCCGGACAACGATGTCGCCCGCAACAATCTCGGCGTGGCGCTGGAAAAACAAGGCCGGCTCGCCGAGGCCGCCGAGCAATATCGCGCCGCGACCCGCGTCGAACCCGACCGTTACATCGGTTTTCAAAATCTGGCCAATGCGCTGGGCCGGCTGGGCCGGCCGGCGGAGGCGTTGTCCGAACACCGGCGGGCCGTGCAGCTCGCGCCGGAGAAACCAATGCTCCACCATGCCCTCGGTCTGGCGCTCGTCACCGCCGGGGAGACGGAGGCCGCGCTCGCAGAATTTTTCACCGCCGCGAAATTGGATTCGCATTATCCGTGGCCGCACGTCGAGATTGCGCGGATTTATCTCCGCCAAAACCGCGCCGCTGCCGCGGTGGACGAGCTGCGCGCCGCGTTGCGCTTGGATGCCGACAACATTGAAATTCTCACCTTCACCGCGCAGGTGTTGGCGGCGGCGGAAAATCCTGCCATCCGCGATGGCCGGCAGGCTTTTCTGCTGGCGGCCAAAGCCAACCTGCTTGCCGGCGGCGGCCGCCCGACGGTGCTGGACGTGCTCGGCATGGCGTGCGCCGAGATGGGAAAATTTGACGAGGCGCAACTGGCCGCGCAATCCGCGCTGGAAACGGCCAATGCCTTGAAGCTGAAACAAACCGAACCCATCCAGCAACGGCTGGAGCTTTACCAAAACCACCAGCCGTGGCGCGAATCCTTCGGCGCCACCAATGCGGTTGCGAAGTGAATCAGAACCGGCTCAACTCGCCGTGAGATAATTGTCCACCGGTTCCGCGCCGAGCGTGCCGGCGAGTTTTTTCAAATGTTCCGGCGACTCGACCTGTTCCAGCGTTTTCCGCGCGGCGGTCAGCCGGTCGGCGATGTGTAACTGGTCTGCAATATCGGCATAATTTGGCCGGCGCAGAAATTGGTTCAGGCACTCGACGTGGCGTTTCCAGAGCGCACGGTCAATTTTTTGTTTCGCCGCCAAACGCGCCGCATACCAGTCGCTCGCCAGAAGATTTTCGCGTGTGAACAATTTCCGGAATTCCGCGTCGTCCAAACCTTTGCCGTTGAATTCGTCGTTGAGCATGATGTGCAACAGCGCCTTCAGTGGCGGGCACGCCTGCGCGATGCTGCCGTCGTCAAAATACATTTTCGCGACGCGCTTTTGCGTGGCGATGACGTTGTCCATGCCGTCGGCAAAAATGTCCTGGCTCTGCAATTCCGGCTTGAGCATCGCCTCGGTGAAGACGGCGTGCGGATGATTGAACACGCGGCCGAAAAACGCGTGGACGAACCGCGCGTTGATGCGCCAGCCGAGCCGGCTCGCCAAAACTTTTTTGCCGCTGTGCTCAAAGTCCGCGCACCGCTCAAGAAACTTGTTCGCGATGAGAAATTTCGGATCGCGTTCCTCGGCGCTCATGCGCGACCAGACTTCCGGCACGATCAAACTCACGTCGTGGTCCACGCGCAACTGCGGGCCGACGTAGCCGGCGGCGGTGACGAACGCGTTGTGGCCGGTGAGGATGAACGACACCAGCGCGTTGTTCAAATCCATGATCGGCGGCAGCGCGTTGAACGGTCCTTTCGTCAGCGCGCCCTCGGAACCCGCGCCGGTCGTCGAAGGTGATTTGCCCGTCATGCTGCAAATGACTTCCATGAAAAATTCCGGCAGCTCCATGAAATGAACCGGATTGTAGCACGCGAGCGGACGGACGCCGGTGTCCGGCGGATTGTTGCGGCGGCCCGGCAGCACCGCCGTGACCGGCGTGTGCAGCGGTTTGCTCATCGGCACGCGGCGGCGCAGACGCGCGGCAATTTCGGCGAGATAAGTTTCACTCGCGCGGACAAGGTCGGGACGCTTCTGCAAATAGCGCGGATTTTTCGTCGGTTTGCCGTCCACGAGGCGCGGGTCGGCGGTGCAAACAAAATAATCCGGCCGGCCGGTCTCGGCGACTTCGCGCACGAATTTCTGCATCGGCTCCGTGAACTGGTAAAACTTCAGCGCGTCGGCGACCATTTCCCGCGCGTCGCGCGGCGTGAGCGGCTGGTAGTTGGAAAAGAAATTTTCCGGCTGCACAAAGTCGCTTTCCGACTGCTTGTCGTAGCCGGGATGAATCGCGTCGTCCGGCCGCTGGAACAGGCGCTGTTCGCAGTTCTGCGCGAACTTGAGCGACAGTTTCTTGTCCGTGCCTTCCGGCAGATTTTCCAGCAAGCCGGCGGGAACGACCGTTGAGGCGGTGAT
>Ga0007854_10001979_pt1 | contig 12909 bp, 13 predicted proteins | sample CryBogCBH12Aug08_FD_60382 | JGI IMG/M metagenome (GOLD analysis project Ga0007854, IMG submission 60382) | Freshwater microbial communities from Crystal Bog, Wisconsin, USA - CBH12Aug08 | ecosystem: Environmental > Aquatic > Freshwater > Lake | place: Crystal Bog, Wisconsin, USA | collected...
TATATTCAGCTTAAGCTGGTTTAGTTTTAAAGTTTCGGCAATTTCAGCAACTGGTTCTTCCCAAACATATGGCTCGCCTGGGTTTGCATGCTGGGGCTTGTCGACCTGATTAGGCTGTAAAGGCCAAATTGGGGTAATTTTAGTAATATGCGTGAAAAAGTTTTTGGAGCTATTGCTTAGGCAAATGATTTGGTTAAACTCTTTTTGCGTTATAATATATTTAAAGATTTGGTTTGTAATCTGGCTTAAACTAGCTGGTGCAAACTTTATAATTTTATGGCTGATTCGGTTTTTTCTTTGAGTAATGTCGATTAATTTTTTGCCAACCACCATTAAGTCGTGTGGTTCTTTAGATTCATTTGTGATTAAAAATTTGCGCAATACATCTTGGTTAAATGCGCTACATAAACCTTTTTGCGAACCAATTAAAATAATTAATTTTTTAGTGGTAAAAGTTGGTTCGATTTCGTTATGATTTTCAGTAGAACCGATAATGGATGCAATTTTATTTAGCTCAGACTGATAATTTTTAAGGTAAGTTTTTTGATTATTTAGTCTCGAATGAATAGACATAGAAACCAAACGCATTGCTTGGGTAATTTTTTGAATGGTTTTAATTGTTTTGATTTGTTCGCGTAACTTAATTAGTTGAGACATTGAGCTCCTTTAGTCTGAACTGCTATCTTAGTATAAAGATCTTTATATAATAAGGGAAATAAATTGAAGTTGATCATTGATGGTTATAATCTAATCAAAAAAGTTATAAAAATGCATCATATTTCTACCAATGATCGTGATCAATTTTTAAAACGTCTGGGTCTTTATGCCAAAAATAAAGGTTTGCACGTCTTAATAGTTTTAGATGGTGGCGATGTTGGTTTTAATTATCATGAAAAAGTTTATGGAATCGAAGTGATTTATTCTGGTTTTCAAGAAACTGCCGACGATGTCATTATTCGCTATATGCAAAACTATCGTAGCCAGGAAGAATTAATGGTAATTAGCTCAGATCGTGAGATTGTCGATTTGGCTACTAGCCGTCGGATTGATATACTAAAATCAGAAGAGTTTTATAAACTATTACAAGCTAGCGAATCAAGCAATACTAGAGTTAGTAGTAATAATTTAAATAATATTAATAAATTGAGCACTAGCAAAAATTTAGAATTAGATGAGTTAATGGAGCAAGCTAGTCGTAATTTAGTTATAAAGCCAGACAATATTAGTTTAGCTAGAAAACCAGTGATTAAAAAAATATCCAAAGCAGAATCTCAAAAAGCCCGTAAATTAAAAAAATTATGAAACAAGTCATACTTTATACCATAGAGCAGTTGTCTCAAGTTGTTCAAAACCTAACCCAAGATATTAAGGATTTTTCAATTATTACTCTAACTGGAGATTTGGGAGCCGGCAAAACTACCTTGGTTAAAAAATTGTTAGCTGAATGGGGCGTGCAAGAAGAAATTCTGAGCCCAACCTTTACCTATGTAAATTGCTATAAAAATGACCAAGGTCAAAAGATTTTTCATTTTGACTGTTATCGCATTACAAATTTAAATCAATTCCTAGAATTTGGTTTTGATGAGTATTTAAATGAGCCCGGGGCGATTTGTTTAATCGAGTGGCCTCAAGTTGTTCAGCCTTTACTAGATCAGCAATTGGCTGGACGGGTTTGTAGTCTAGAAATATCACATATTTCTAACGACCAACGCAAATTGATTATAAAATAGGGGGCCCATTTAGCCCCCCGTTGAAATAAAATATTAAAATCCTAAATTAAAGGCAGTGAACTTGACCGTTAGGGGCAACAAAACATCCGCCGCCGCCCGTTCTTGACGGAGCTGCTGCACCTAAAGATCCCTGCACGATACAACGAACACCATTTGGTGAGCGATAAGCTGTATAGCCAGCTGGACAATGAATCATCCAATCTTGAGCCACAGCTTGTGTAGCAGCAAAAACTGACAACACGACAACAGTTAGTTTCATAAACATCTTCATAGTAAACCTCCTTTTAAGGTTTTTAGTAGGGTTAAAAATATATTTAATAATCCTAATTGTATTATACCCCCCCCCCCCAAAGTAAAGGGTTTTTGGAATTTTATTTAAAGTAAAGCTGTGATTTTTATAGATTGATAGTTATAAATTTTGATTAGCACGAAATATTGACAAAAAACTAGATTATTTTAAAAAGGTGATTTTTGGCAATATTAGGGCGTATTGGCGGCAATCTCATACGGTTTATCAATTAGCTTTATAAACTAGAGGCCAAGACAATTTTTTGAGCATCTTTTATGGTGCTGGTTAAGTTTTCTAGGGTATCGATGGCGTTGTCGGTGTCTATTGTGTCAGATTGCAATAATGTTTGCATTGGTATTGCATTTGCCAGAGCATTGTTTATATTGCTAAGATTTGTTCCATAACAATAATTGCTGTTTGTAGTCGGGTTTTTTTGGGTACAGTTATTAAATTGCATAATCGCACTGTTCAATGCAGCTAAGGCGTTGTTGGCCGCTTGAGTTGGTGTTTGGTTGGCTGCTTGTAGATTCATAGATAATTTGGCTAGTAAAAAACCATAAACCAAGATTAGTTTCATAAACATTTTCATAGTAAAGCGCCTTTTAAGGTTTCAGTATGGTTAAAACGGATTATATTTGTAATTATAGCCAGGGCTGCATTATATAATCAATAGTTTTAGAGATTTATTTAGAGTAAAGTTTTAAGTTTTTATTTAAAGTGGGCACAAGCTTTGATTGGCAGATAAAAAAATGGATTATTATAAAAAGGGTGATTTTGGTTAAAATTGGGGCTATAATGGGGGGATCTGTCTTTTATTTTTGATTAAAATAGGGGTTTTAGTTAGATATGGTTAGTCCATTAGAAAAAATGCCAGATTATTTAGTTTGTGCTTGTATGTGTGTCATGTATTCGGAAATTATAGAGCAAATCGAAGCAGGCGCCAAAAGTATGGAAGATTTAGCGGCAACTCTATTGGTAGGCACCGGTTGCAACAGCTGTGTGGCAGAAATTGAGCAAATACTTAAGGAAAAGGTTAGATTGTAATGGATTTGTTAAAAATTGGCTATTTAGCATTTTTGCTTGCAGGCAGCTTATGTGCGGCCGATCGTCGGGAGTTTGTTTTTCAAAATAGCACAAATCTACCATTAGTTATTAAGCAGGGGGGGCGGGAAGTAGTTCTTTGTGGTGCTTTTGAGTCTAAAAGAACTTTAATTCGTAATGGTGAAATTGCATGTTATCTTAGTAAGCGCAAACACAGAGCATCTTGTGTCCCGGTGGTATTTGAGATCGATCCGATAGTTGTAGGGATGTTAGTGTTTAGGCTGGACAGACTAGCATATTTTAGACTAGCTAGCCTAAGAAGCGAACTGGGGGGAACTGATTATGAGGGCAATAATTTAATTAACAGCGGGACTGGTAGCACTGGTAGTACGTTAAATTAATACCTTTGCGGGATATTAAATGTCATTAAATGATCTAAATTGGGATGATTTTGTTTAGATTAATAAGCCAGATTTATTTTGTAGTTGAAAATCATTAAAAAAAACAATATTCTATCAAAGTACTTCTTTGAATTTTAGGCGAGATTCCCGAGCGGCCAAAGGGGACGGACTGTAAATCCGTTGGCTCAGCCTTCGTAGGTTCGAATCCTACTCTCGCCACCATAAATCCATAGTGTTATTTGCGGGAATAGCTCAATTGGCTAGAGCGACAGCCTTCCAAGCTGTAGGTTGCGGGTTCGAGTCCCGTTTCCCGCTCCAAATTAGTTTCAAGAAATATCCAAAAAAAAGTTGCATCTTGGCTTGAAACTAGTACACTATATCTCATGTGACGCTGGCATAGCTCAGTTGGTAGAGCAGCTGATTTGTAATCAGCAGGTCACTGGTTCAAGTCCAGTTGCCAGCTCCAAAAATCTAAATTTCTAATTTTACAGTGCGTTACAGTCCATTTTTAGTATGAATTGTTGTTTTTTTCTAAATTTAATTTAGAATGTTTATATAGAGCACGTTAAAACTTAACTTGGAATTTGTTTGCCCACGTAGCTCAGTTGGCAGAGCACTTCCTTGGTAAGGGAGAGGTCACCGGTTCAAGTCCGGTCGCGGGCTCCATTTATCAGGTTAATTGAGCTAGAATAATAGGTTTAAACATTGAATTCTCTTTAGGGTCGGTAAGAAATGGCAAAAAACAAAATAGCTATTCATTTGATGTGTGAAGAATGCAAAGAGCGAAATTACACACATGTTGTATCTAAAAAAAGAGTAGCTGGCTCGTTACGATTAAGGAAGCACTGCTCGCGATGTCGTACACATCGTCAGCACAAGGAGACAAAGTAGGTTTGAGGCCAGTAGCTCGAATGGTAGAGCGGCAGACTCCAAATCTGAAGGTTGGGGGTTCGAGTCCCTCCTGGCCTGCCAGAATAAAAAATTAAAGGATTATAACAATGTCTAGTGGTCGAACAAAAGGCTTAATTCAGTTTTTTAGAGAAGTGCACGGCGAGTTTTTAAAAATTATTTGGCCGCCGAGACGTGAATTCGTTGGCTCAGTTATAGTAGCGATAATTATTATGTGTTTTTTTGCATTGTATCTAGGGACGGTAGATTTTTGTTTGAGCTGGTTGATGAAAACCGTCTTTAGTGACATTTTGGGAATTTAGAGTTCTACGATGAAAAAGTGGTACGTTGTTCAGGTATATGCTGGTTGTGAAGAAGTGGTCGAGAAAGATTTAATCAATCAGATCAAGCAGCAGGGTTTGCAGGATTTCTTTGGTGAGATCTTGGTGCCTTCTATTAAAGTAAAGGAGCTAATTCCAGCTCCTGCATCTAAGGATCAGCGGCTTTTTCCTGGGTATGTTTTAGTTGAAACAGAGCTGGTGCCGGATGCCATTAGATTGATAAATTCTAGTCCTCGTGTACTTAAGTTTTTGGGAGGAAAAACTCCTGTCGCTCTTTCGAGTAAAGAAGTTCAAAAAATTAAGTCTAGTATGGAGGGCGAAGTGGTTGCTCCTTCGGCTGGCGTTGATTGGATTAAAGGCAGTGAAGTAGATATTTCAGAAGGGCCATTTGCTGGTTTTGTGGGAATTATCGAAGAAGTAGATGAAGAGGCAGAGAAAATAAAAGTAATGGTAAGTATTTTCGGGCGACTCACGCCTGTTGAATTAAATTTTGATCAAATTAAGCGTTGAGTTATAAAGGGGATATATAAAAATTATGGCCAAGGCAGTAAAAGCAAGAGTAAGACTTCAGATCGAAGGTGGTTCAGCATCTCCTGCAAACGTAGGTGCATCGCTTGGGCCCCATGGTGTGAATGGTATGGAATTCTGCAAGCAATTTAACGCCAAGACAGCCGATAAAAAAGGCAGTGTTGTTCCGGTTGTTGTTACGGTATACGTTGATCGTACTTTTGAATTTATTACTAAAACACCACTTGCTTCTGAGTTAATAAGAAAAAGAGCAGGGGTTACTAAAGGTTCTTCTAGTCCTAAGGCACAAATTGTGGGTACTATTTCCTGGAAAGATGTAGAAGAAATTGCCAATATTAAAATGTCAGATTTAAATGCGTTTGATCTTGAGCAAGCTAAAAAAATTATTGCAGGAAGTGCCCGTAGTATGGGAATAAAGGTTGAATAATGGCAAAGCACGGAAAAAGTTATCGTAAAGCAAAGGAACAATGTGTTCCTAATCAATCCTTTTCGGTTGAAAATGGTTTTGCAAGGGTTAAAGAATTGGCTTTTGCAAAATTTGATGAATCGGTTGATATAAGTATAAAAATTGGAATCGATCCAGCTAAGTCTGATCAGGCCGTGCGTGGTTCTGTTGTTTTGCCACATGGTATTGGTAAGGCAATTAGGATTATCGTTTTTGCTAAGGGTGACTATGCCGAAGAAGCAAAAAAGGCGGGAGCTGGTTTTGTAGGTATGGAAGATTTAATTGCAAAAATCGAAGCTGGTTGGTTGGAGTTTGATTATGCGGTTGCTACACCAGATGTAATGGGTGCAATTGGTAGGTTGGCAAAAATTCTAGGGCCTAGAGGTTTGTTGCCTAATAAAAAATTGGGAACAGTAACTTTTGATATTGGTGCAGTGGTTGCAGATATTAAGAGTGGTAAAACCTTTTTCAAAAATGATAAAGGTGGGTTTGTTCAATTTACTATAGGTAAAGTTTCTTTTGAAACATCTAAACTAAAAGATAATTTTATGGCTTTTATTAAAATATTGAATAGTTCTAGACCTTCTAGCGCCAAGGGCCAATTTATTAGAAAGATTTCAATTTCATCTACAATGGGTGTAGGTATTTTGCTTGATGTACAAGATGCCATTAAAGCATAGTTTTTAACTGCATGAGGAAATAAAGAGATGAATCGTCAAGAAAAAGCAGAACTCGTTGAGTCGTTAAAGCAAGATTTTAGTGAGTCCAGTGCTTTATTTTGGGTTAATTATCAGGGTCTTTCTGTAAATCAATTGCAAGTTTTGCGATCAGATCTTAGAAAAGAAAATGGCAAACTTAAAATCGCAAAGGTGCGTATTGTTAAGCGCGCTTTGAATGAAATTCCGGATACGCAAGAATTGTTATTGCAGATCAAAGATCAGTTGGGTGTTGTGATATCTGCTGGTGAGGCGAATGCAGTTGCTAAAGTTTTATATAATTTTTCTAAAGAAAATGAAGCTTTAAAGATTGTAGTTGGTCGTTTTGAAAGCAAGCTTCTTGATAAAGAAGGCATTAAGTTTTTAGCAACATTGCCTTCACGAGAAGTGCTATTAGCAAGACTTTGTGGTACTTTACTTGCGCCAATTACTAATTTGGCGGTGGTGTTAAAAAAAGCATCAGAAAAGTCTGAAGAAAAATCTGAGTAGATAGTGGGTGTTTGTTAGTAATTGTATTTGTTTAATATATAAGGAAGTCTATGTCAGCTAGCACAAATAAACTTATTGAAGAAATTGGAAATATGTCGGTTTTAGAACTGGCAAATTTGGTTAAAGCATTAGAAGAAGCTTTTGGTGTTTCAGCGGCTATGCAAGTTGTTGCTGCGCCTGCAGCTTCTGCATCTACTGAAGCTGCTGCAGAAGTTAAGTCTGAATACAAAGTTACACTAAAAGATTCAGGCGATAAAAAAATTGACGTAATTAAAGCGTTGCGCAAAGTGGTTACAACTTTGAACCTAAGTGATGCTAAAAAAGCGGTTGATGAAGCTCCTACTGTAATTGGTGAAGCTGTTACCAAAGAAGAAGCACAAAAAATGAAAGAAGCTTTAGAAGCTGCTGGAGCAAAAGTAGAACTTTCATAGTTGTGTGGTAATTTAGGGATTAATTTTTGTTACAAGGAGGAGCAACTAGATGTCTTACTGGGGTATCGGTAAGCCAACGCTGAGAAAATCTTTTGGAACGCTCAAAAACATTGTGCCTGTACCAAATTTAATTGAGGTACAATCTAAATCGTTTAATGAGTTTGCCCAATTTGATTATTTGCCTGAAGAGCGCAAACAAGTTGGTTTAGAACGTGTATTAAGAGATATTTTTCCAATCGATTACGAAGGAAAAATGTCACTAGAATACGTGAGCTACGAAATTGGTGATTGGGCATGTGCGTGTGGTGGTTTAGCTGGAATAGAAAATCGTTATAAATGGAATTGTACTTCTTGCAAAAAATCTGGGTGTTCTAGATTATCTGCAGATTTAACTTGTCCAGAATGTAATGAAAAAACAGCTAAGTATCAAACATGTTCTAATTGTTCTTCTCGTGTAACAATTCAATTAGACCTAGATTTAGACGAAGCCAGAACCGGCGGGCAGACTTATAGTATGCCATTAAGGGTTAGGGTTCAGCTAATCACTTGGGATTTACCAGAAAATGGTGGACCAAGAACGGTTATCGATATTAAAGAGCAAGAAGTATTTTTTGCAGATTTGCCAATTATGGCAGATTTGTACGAGTCTGATGGCCGTATTCTTTTGGGTAGCCAGGGTACATTCTTAATTAATGGTGTAGAGCGTGTAGTTGTTAGTCAATTACATCGTTCGCCAGGGGTGGTTTTTTCTGCTAGCAAAAAAATTAAAGATTATCGGGGCCGTGCTTACTATTTAGCCAGAATTATACCAATGAGGGGTTCATGGTTAGATTTTGAGTTCGATAGTAACGATTGTTTATATGTTAGAATAGATAAGAAAAAGAAGATTTTAGCAACCGTTTTCTTGCAAGCGCTTGGTATTAATCGTGAAGATATTTTATCAACTTTTTATGATTTAAATACAATTGTTATTAAAGACGGTGTACCATGTCTTAAGGTTGACTCAGATATACTTGGTCAACGCCTTGAGCCTGATATGTTGCCAGCAGACGCAAAAATTCAAATTACAGCTCGTAGAGTAAATGCACAGTTACTAGAAAAACTGGTTAAAGCAGGTATTACTGAGCTTGGTTTGCAAGATGTGCATTTGTTAAACAAAGTTGTAGCACAAGATGTGATAGACGAAAGAACTGGCGAAATCATAGTTGATCAGGGACAGTCTTTAGACGAAACGCATATTGAAAAAATAAAAAAATTAAAAAGTGGCGAATTTAAGGTAATTGCATCTTTTGGTTATGCATTACAACCAACAATCGCAGCTACGTTAGCTTACGATCATTGTTCTTCGCAAGAAGATGCCCTAAAAGAAGTTCATGCTAAAGTTTGGCCTGGAGATAGTATCGCAGTTAAAGATGTACTAGTGCGTCTTGAAAACTTGTTATTTAATCCACGCTATTACGATTTAACTAAAGTTGGTCGTATTAGGATGAACCGTAAATTAGGGCTAAATGTTTCAGAAGAAACTACGGCATTGATTAAAGAAGATATTATTGCAACAGTTTCATATTTAATTAAATTGCGTGAACGTGGTGAGGGTGTACTAGACGATATCGATCATTTAGGAAATCGTCGTGTGCGACTTGTTGGTGAATTGCTTTCTAACCAAATGTATATTGGTTTTACTAGAGTAGAACGTATTGCACGTGAACGCTTTAGAATGCAAGAAGCTTATAATAGTGCTATGCCACAAGATTTATTAAATGTTAAGCCGTTAAGTGCGGTAATTCGTGAATTCTTTGGTACTGGTCAGTTATCGCAATTTATGGATCAGACTAATCCATTGTCCGAAATCGCGCATAAACGTCGTTTATCTGCTTTGGGTGCTGGTGGTGTCTTAAAAGATCGTGCTACTTATGAAATTCGTGACGTACATACTTCTCACTACGGTAGAATTTGTCCGATCGAAACACCAGAAGGTCAGACTATTGGTTTAATTTCTTCACTTGCAACTTACGCTATGGTGAATGATCTTGGATTTATAGAGACAGCTTATCGTCCAGTTAAAAATGGCAAGGTCTTAGATGAAGTGGCATTCTTAGATGCTTTTGAAGAATCATTCCATTATATCGCGCAAGCAGATTCAATTGACGATCATTCTGGCAAGTTAAAAGACAAATTGGTGTTGGCACGTAACGAAGGTAACTTTGTGTATGCCGAAGCTGATAAAATCGATTATGTAGACTGTTCACCAAAACAGTTGGTATCTGTCGCAGCTTCTTTAATTCCATTCTTAGAACATGACGATGCTACTAGGGCCTTGATGGGTGCAAACATGCAACGTCAAGCCGTTCCTTTAATCAAATGTGAAGTGCCAATTACTGGTACAGATATGGAAAAAGAAATTGCAAGGGCTTCTGGTGCAGTTGTAATTGCAAATCGACCTGGCGTAATAGAGCATGTTGAGTCAGATCGTATTGTAGTGCGTGTTGACGAAAATCAATTTAATAGTCCAGAACAGTGGGTTTCTGATGGTGTTGATATCTATAATTTGAAAAAATTTAGACGTTCAAGCTATAGTACTTGGATCCATCAAAGACCGATTGTGAAAATTGGTCAAAGAATTGCAAAGGGTGATATTTTAAGTGATGGTTCGGCTGTAGAAAGTGGCGAATTAGCCTTAGGTTCAAACCTATTGGTAGCTTTTATGCCTTGGCATGGATATAACTTTGAAGATGCGATCGTGCTTAACCGACGTTTAGTAGAAGATAGTGCGCTTACTTCAGTTCATATAGATGAATATGTTGTAGATGCGCGTGATACTAAGCTCGGGCCCGAAGAAATTACTCGTGATATTCCAAATGTTAGCGAAGGTGCACTTGCGAGTTTAGACGAAGAGGGCTTGGTTAGAGTCGGTACTCGTGTAAAAGCAGGTGATATCTTAGTTGGTAAAGTCACCTTAAAAGGTGACGTGCAATACTCGCCAGAAGAACGCTTATTAAGAGCAATTTTTGGTGAAAAATCACGCGAAGTTAGAGATACCTCTTTAAGGGTACCACCGGGCGTAGAGGGAACTGTTGTCGACGTAAAAGTATTCTCTAGAAGCGGTATTCGTAAAGATAAACGTTATAAAGAAATTGTTAGCACAGAGCAAATCAAGATTGAAAATGAATTTAATTTTCATGTAGATTTACTTGCCGATATGATTACCGGTAAAGTAATCGATTTACTAGATGGTAAAGAGATTTCTGGTAAAGGCGCCGAAGAGTTTGCTAAACGTGATAAATATGTTGCAGAATTGCTTAAAGAAGCATCTATTAGCAAACTTTTAGGTTTTAAAACTAAAGATAATAAGTTTAATGGTAAAATTGCTGAGCTTAAAAAAGCTTTTGAAAATCAGGTTGATATTTTAGAAAGACTTAAACAGGAACGTATTGCTAAACTTAAAAAAGGTGATCCGCTTCCGTCTGGCGTAATTAAAATTATCAAGGTTTATATTGCTTCTAAAAGACACATTTCGGTTGGTGATAAATTGTCTGGTCGTCATGGTAACAAGGGTATTGTTTCAATTATATTGCCATGTGAAGACATGCCTTATATGGAAGACGGTACGCCAGTAGATATCGTACTTAACCCATTGGGTGTACCATCTCGTATGAACGTGGGTCAGATTTTAGAAACAATTTTAAGTTTTGCTGGTAAAAAACTTGGTAATCAATTAGCTGAAATGATTAAGGTTGATTCTTTCAGACAAATCAGATCGTTCTTAGTTGATAATCTTGGCAGAGAATTGGTGGATGATTATGAAAACAAATATGGTAAAGAGGAATTAGAGACTCTTGCTAAGCATATTGCGCAAAGAGGTGTTTGCTATAGCGTTCCGGTATTTGATGGACCATCATTTGAAAATGATATCAAACCATTGTTAAGATCAATTGGCATGTCTGAATCTGGTGCATATAAGTTAAGAGATGGCAGAACTGGTGAGTTCTTTGACCAGCCAGTTACGGTTGGTATGACTTATATCTTGAAATTAAATCACTTGGTAGACGATAAGTTGCATGCTCGTTCTGTTGGGCCATACTCATTAGTTACACAGCAACCATTAGGCGGTAAAGCTCAGTTTGGTGGACAAAGATTTGGTGAGATGGAAGTTTGGGCATTAGAGGCCTACGGTGCAGCCTACGCTTTACAGGAGTTGTTGACTTATAAGTCTGACGACGTTGTAAATAGACATAAAGTTTATGAAGCGATTGTAAGGGGTGAGTTTGATCGTATCCCAGAACCAGGGTTGCCAGAATCATTTAGTGTTTTAGTTAAAGAATTGCAGAGTTTAGGACTACAGGTAGACTTATTTAAGTCTGGCAAGGAGGAAATCAGTGGATAATAGGATGCTATTACGCTTCAAGGATAATGTCGGCACCTCTCAATTTAATGCCATTAAAATCGGTATTGCTTCGCCAGAAAAGATTAAAATGCTTTCTTATGGTGAAGTTAAAAAAATTGAGACTATTAACTATCGTACGTTAAAACCAGAAAAAGATGGTTTATTCTGCGCTCGTATTTTCGGACCAGTTAAAGACTGGGAATGTAATTGCGGTAAATATAAGCGTATGAAGCATCGTGGTGTGACCTGTGAAAAATGTGGCGTTGAAGTAATTCAATCTCGTGTTCGCCGTGAAAGAATGGGGCATATTGATTTAGTTGCACCTGTTTGTCATATCTGGTACTTAAAGGGTATTCCTAGTTATCTTGGCATGATTTTAGATATGTCGGTTAAGGATTTAGAACGTGTAGTATATTTTGATTGCTACATGGTAATACATCAAAGCAGATCGCCTTATGCTCGTAAAACTTTGCTTACTAATGCAGAGTACGAAGCATATGTAGATGCTCACCCGGATGACATGAATTTTGTCGCTAAAAGTGGCGCAGAAGCTCTTAGAGATGTATTAGAACTGATTGATGTTGAAGCTGAAATTAGAATGTTGCGCGATAGTTATGCGCAATCTACTTCTATTACTAGTCGACATAAATTAATGCGTCGTATTAAAGTGATGTCTGATTTACGTCATGCTAATTTAAATCCAAAGTTAATGGTACTTGAAGTATTGCCAGTGCTTCCGCCAGATTTGCGTCCGTTAGTGCCCTTAGAGGGCGGTAGATTTGCAAGTTCAGATTTAAATGAGTTATATCGTCGTGTTTTGAACCGTAACATTCGTTTAAAACGTTTAATTGAAATCGAAGCGCCATCTGTAATTGTTAAAAACGAAAAGCGGATGTTACAAGAATCAGTAGACGCTTTAATTGACAATGGTCGTCGTGGGCAGCCAGTTCGTGGTAGTAATAAACGTCCATTAAAATCACTAAGCGAAATGTTACGTGGTAAACAGGGTAGATTTAGACAAAATTTACTTGGTAAACGTGTAGACTATTCTGGCCGTTCAGTAATTGTGGTAGATCCAGAGTTAAAAATGCATCAGTGTGGTTTACCTAAAATTATGGCTTTAGAATTATTTAAGCCGTTTGTTTTATCAGAATTAATTCTGCGTGAAATTGCATCCAACTTACGTGTTGCTAAACGTATGGTTGAAAATTTAATGCCAGAGGTTT
>Ga0007854_10001981_pt1 | contig 12898 bp, 10 predicted proteins | sample CryBogCBH12Aug08_FD_60382 | JGI IMG/M metagenome (GOLD analysis project Ga0007854, IMG submission 60382) | Freshwater microbial communities from Crystal Bog, Wisconsin, USA - CBH12Aug08 | ecosystem: Environmental > Aquatic > Freshwater > Lake | place: Crystal Bog, Wisconsin, USA | collected...
TGCTGGAATACCCGGAAGTGCTTCTACGCATTGCCAGCGCCGTGCGCAACAGCGTGCCGGCCCACTTACCTGTATCTGCAAAAATGCGGCTGGGCCTGCGGGACGACCAACGCGCAGAAGAATGCGCTCAGGCTTTGGCCGAAGGCGGCGTCAGTGAGTTGGTAGTGCATGCGCGCACCAAAGCCGACGGCTACCGTCCGCCGGCCTATTGGCAGCGAATTGCAGACATTGGCAACAAGGTAAAGATTCCGCTGATCGCCAACGGTGAAATCTGGACCACCGAAGACGCCTACCGATGTCGAACCGAGTCCGGATGCCAGAGCCTGATGCTCGGACGCGGCATGTTGCGCAACCCGGGACTTGCACGCACCATCGCTGGCGGAAGCGGACAAAGCTGGGAAGATATGCGGCCGCTGATCATTGATTTCTGGCAGTTGGTGCGTGACCGCCTGGACCGGAAAAAACAGGCCGGGCGACTCAAACAGTGGCTCAATTTTCTGCGTCATCATTATCCGCAGGCACAAGCCGCTTTTATGCAGGTACGCACAATTACCGACCCACGCGCGGTTGATTTGCCTGGGATGTTTCAGGCAGCTGATATCAGCTGATGTGGAGCGTGCTTCTGAAAAAATCCGCGATGCGGTCAAAACCAGATTGTCGTAAAGCCGGCGTGAATTCCGGATTTACCTCCCCTCCTCTGATTTGCTGCGATCCAATTTTCTGCGCAAGCTCGGCGGGCCATGGCGAGAGCCAATCAAAATGGCCTGCCGAAGGATTTGACGTCAATATTGTGCAGCGCGGGCAGTTACGCATCACGTGGTCGGAGTGAAATTCAGGCACCAGCATTTCGTCCTTCCCGGCGGTGGTCAGTCCCACTGGAATGCTGATTTTGGCCAAACTCTCAGCCGTAAAGATGGCAGAAACCGGGACCAATGCGCTAACGGCAACCACCCTGTTATCAGGTCTGGAATCCGTTGAAGATCCCGCGGATGGAGGTGCACCGTGAACGATTTTGAAATTCTCCGGCAACCATTTCTCAGGGATTTTGACTGCAGTTTTGAACTGTGTTTTGCGTATAACTTGTTTGACTGGCTGACCGGTCAATCCGTTCAGACAAAACCCAATGTCTTCGTCCAAATGATTGCCACAATGCCGGATAAGGTCCTGCATCCTCCATTGGCCGCCAGCCATGATGAGCGCAGTTGCGCCGCCGGCGGACATTCCGTGCACTCCCACCGCATTGAAGTCGAGCTGACCACCCCATTGGGCGTCCTTAGCCACAAAGTCAATGGCCTCACTGATCTCTTTGGGGCGCGTGTCCCAAGATTCAGGCCCCGATTTGCGGAAGTCGCGGGAGTTGTCGCCACGGTGTTCGGGCTGTGCGACAACAAATCCGGCACGTGCCAAAGTTGCGGCGAGCGTGAAATCTGCCAACGCGCTGCCACCGCTGCCGTGCGACATCACAATGAGGTGGCGAGATTGGGTCGTGGGCTTTGCGTTGATCGCTACCTCGATTTCGAATAAGCCGCGCTTCAGGATTTGGGCCCGTTCCTGGGTGGGGTAGACCAACGTTATCTTCATGCCCTGTGAAGTAGCTTCCCGCATGCCGACTTGCGCCAGTGAGGCGGTGGTTGCTAGCACGCCGAGTCCAGCAGTCACAACAAACTTATTCATAACCTGTTCCATTTTTGATTTCAGTGGCCTGACGGGATGCTTCTGCTTCTCTTATCCACATATCCTCTTATCCACTTATTCAGCCCAATGCTACAAATGCCACGACTGAAAGTCGAACAAAATGCGACAGGATGCAATTGGGTGGTGTGAAATGGAAATAACAGACATTGGCTGATCCGGACGTTCTTGAACGGTTGCGAGCCTGCCAGTAATAAATAAAGGCCCCTGAGAATAATTCCTCAGAGGCCTTTAATCAATGTAATGGTCGGGGCGAAAGGATTCGAACCTTCGACCCTCTGGTCCCAAACCAGATGCGCTACCAGGCTGCGCTACACCCCGACAGCTGCTATTCTAACCGGTTAGAAGCGCTAACCCGCCGGACCACGACCGTATTTATTGCACCGCCCACCTGTTACTGCCCCGATGCCCCGCAAATTGACACTCGACTGGATTCTGCCCGGCGAAGACTTCCCTCCCGTTACGCGCGCATGGCCAGCTACATCGCGTGCACCGGGTTTACTGGTAGCGGGAGGTTCGCTCAATGCCGAAAGCCTGCAACGCGCGTACCGACACGGAATTTTTCCCTGGTTTAGCGAGGGGCAGCCTATTTTGTGGTGGAGCCCGGACCCGCGCATGGTGCTCGAAGTAGCCAATTTTCGGCTGCACCGCTCACTGCGCAAAACACTGATTCAGGTGCGTGCTGGCGGGCAATTTGAGGTTCGCTTTGACACCGCATTCGAACAAGTCATTGCCGCCTGCTCCAGCGACCACGTCAGGAAACAACCCGGAACCTGGATTGGGCCGGAAATAGTCGACGCATATTGCGAGTTGCACCGAAACGGGCTGGCCCACAGCGTCGAAACATGGATTGACGGCCAACTCGCAGGCGGGCTGTACTGCGTAGGTATCGGGCAGGCCGTATTTGGCGAATCGATGTTTACCAGACAAAGCAACGCTTCAAAAATTGCGCTAGCCGCACTGGTCGCCTTCTGCCGCCAGCACGAAATAGCCCAAATCGACTGCCAGCAGAATACGAGTCATCTGGCTTCATTGGGTGCGCACGAGATAGAACGAAAGCTATTCCTGGAGCGTGTACAGTATGCGGCTGCGAAACCTGCCCCCCATTGGCGGTTCGAGCCACTATACTGGCAGCACCTTCTGCACTTCTGATGGCAACCAGGTGACCGATCTCAAGGACCTCCCCCAACAAGTGCTGCAGTTCTATACCACTGCGCCTTATGACTGCAGCTACTTGCCACAGCGACTCGCGCGCTCGCAGGTGGCCACGCCCAGCCATCTGATCAACAACGCCAGCTATTCGAGGCTGGTAAATCTGGGGTTCCGCCGTAGCGGCATGTTCACTTATCGCCCGGCTTGTGACAGTTGCAGGGAATGCATCGCATTGCGTATACCCGTATCCACGTATATGCCCAGTCGGAGTCAGCGACGCGCTTGGCGGATGCATGACGATCTTGAGGCGATAGTGATGCCGCTCAAGTTCTCTGCTGAACACCACGCACTCTACCTGCGATACCAGAATTGCCGCCACACCGGAGGCGGAATGGATGAAGACAGTATCGACCAATATACGCAGTTTCTCCTGCAGAGCCCGGTCACTACACGCCTGATAGAGTTTCGCGACCCTGCGCAAGACGGAGTGCCCGGAACGCTGCGCATGGTATCCATCGTAGACGTGCTGGAAGACGGGTTATCAGCGGTGTATACGTTTTATGATCCCGAGGAAAAAAATAGCTTCGGAACCTATAACGTGCTGTGGCAAATAGAACAATGCAAGCGCATGGGGCTGGGCTTTGTATACCTTGGCTACTGGATAGAAAATAGCCGGAAAATGAACTACAAGGCGCGATTCAGGCCCTGTGAGGTTTTGATCAATGGAATTTGGACCCACATCGAATCCAACAGTTGCTGATTTGCATGGATACTCTCCCATGACCAAAAAAAATGATCCCGATTTACCGACCACGCCTACGGTTCAGGTAATAGAGCGTATGTTCACGCTGATAGACGTGCTGGCTTCGCGTGAAGAGGCCATGTCACTCAAGGACATCAGCGAAAAAGCCGGGCTGCACCCTTCTACTGCGCACCGCATCCTTAATGATCTGGCCTCCGGTCGGTTTGTCGATCGCCCTCAGCCAGGCATCTACCGGCTTGGAATGCGCCTGCTGGAACTGGGCAATCTGGTGAAAGGCCGGCTTGACGTACGCGAGGCAGCGCTGCAACCCATGCGCGAACTGCATAAATTGACGCAGCAGCCGGTTAATCTCAGCCTGCGTCAGGGCGACGAAATTGTGTATATCGAGCGTGCTTATAGCGAGCGTTCGGGCATGCAGGTGGTGCGTGCCATTGGCGGGCGGGCGCCTTTGCATCTGACGTCGGTCGGCAAGTTATTTCTCGCCGCCGACGATGCCCAGCGCATCCGCGCCTATGCAACCCGGACCGGTCTGCAAGGACACACCAAAAACAGCATTACAACGCTCGAAACTTTGGAGCGCGAACTTGCCAAGGTGCGTCTGTATGGTCAGGCCAACGACAATGAAGAGCTTGAGCTCGGAGTGCGCTGCATGGCTGCGGGGATTTATGATGACCAGCACAAGCTGATTGCCGGCTTATCCATTTCGGCGCCATCGGGAAGGCTGGAGGACAGTTGGCTGTCTAAACTCAAAGAGACTGCGCGTGAAATTTCAGCGAGTCTGGGAGACAAGGCCAGCCGTAACAGCTGACCTGAAGGAAATACGCGAAGCCTAAGCGGACCGGCGCCATAAAACCTTATCGTTCGATGGCTAGTTTGAGGCGATATGCTGAACCAGCGGTTCCACGGAAGATACCGCAGCAGCGGCCTTGTGGCTCAGTGTCGGGCTGTTTTCCACCCAGTGGCGCACGCGCTCTGCATCGGCAATACGGCTCAGCTTTCCAGCCGAATCCAGGAAAACCATAATCAGTTTGCGACCAGCAATCTTGGCCTGCATCACCAGACACTGACCTGCTTCGGTGATATAGCCTGTCTTTTGCAGCCCAATATCCCATGCGGGGTTTTTCACCAGTCGGTTGGTGTTGTTGTATTGCAGCGTGCGACGGCCCACTGCGACCTGATAGCCGGTAGATGTCGACAGTTCGCGCAAAGTGGCGTCGCCATAGGCAAAGTTAACCAATGTTGCGAGATCGCGGGCGCTCGACTGATTGTGGCTGTTGAGGCCGGTGGGCTCAACATAACTGGTATCGGCCATGCCGAGAGACTTGGCCCGCGCATTCATCAAAGCCACAAAATTGGCCAGACCACCGGGATATGTCCGTCCCAAAGCATGGGCAGCACGGTTTTCACTCGCCATCAGGGCCAGATGCAGCAATTCGCCGCGCGTCAGTTGAGTACCCACTGCCAGTCGCGATGAACTGCCTTTTTCGGTGTCCACGTCGTCCTGCGTGATGACAATGTTTTCGTCCATCGGCAAGCGCGCTTCGCTAATCAGCAACCCCGTCATGAGCTTCGTAATGGAGGCAATTGGCAGCACGGCCTGATCGTTTTTGCTGAGCAGAATTTCCTTGGTATCCTGGTCCATCACTAGAGCCACGCTCGAGCGCAGGGCCAGTGAATCGTGGGCAGAATGCAGTCCGGCCAACTGACCAAACGAAGGTTTGGGTGCCACATAGACCACACGCCGGTGCGCAACAGGGCGAATCACACGCTTTTTAACCACTGTCCTGGAATTAGCCGTTTCGGCACTGGCAGTGGCGGGCAGTCCTGACACCAAAGTGCATGCGGCTAGCAGAAAAATTTGCAAAAATGTGCGATTCACTGTGATTCCTGTTTGTTCAGCATGGCTTTGCGGGTGCGTGACAGACAACTCCCCTTCTGACGGAGCCAAGTGTAATCAAAAAACTTATGATAGATCAAGTACTTGCGCACTACATCTAAAAATTAATTGAGCTGGGACAACAAATTCATCCTTGAGCAGCCACCCGATCCGCCTTGCTGTGCAATTTGTTCAATGCGCTCAGGTACGCTTTTGCAGACGCCACCACAATGTCCGGATCCGCGCCGACGCCATTGACCACGCGGCCACTATTTTGTAACCGAACCGTCACTTCTCCCTGACTTTCGGTCGATCCACTGATGGCATTGACCGAATAAAGCACCATTTCAGCGCCACTCTTGACCAACGACTCAATGGCTTTGAGCGACGCATCGACCGGTCCGTTGCCTTCGGCGCTGCCTTGCACTTCCTGCCCGTCTACCGTAAATACGATGTTTGCGGCAGGCCGCTCACCGGTTTCACTGTGTTGGGAAAGTGATACAAACGCATACTGCTCGTTTCCGTGCTGCACATTTTCTTCGCTGACTAGCGCAAGAATATCTTCGTCAAATATTTCGCTCTTGCGATCCGCGAGTTCCTTGAAACGTGAAAAGGCGGCGTTAATGTCCGACTCGCTTTCCATCTGGACACCAAGCTCCTGCAGCCGTTGCTTGAACGCGTTGCGCCCGCTGAGCTTGCCCAGAACAATTTTGTTGGCGCTCCAGCCCACGTCTTCAGCCCGCATGATTTCGTAGGTGTCGCGCGCCTTCAGAACCCCGTCCTGGTGGATCCCGGACGCATGTGCAAAAGCGTTGGCGCCCACCACCGCCTTGTTGGGCTGCACCACAAAGCCGGTGGTCTGACTGACCATCCGACTGGCGGCAAGAATATGACGCGTATCAATGCCCAGATCCAGCCCAAAATAGTCCCGGCGTGTTTTCACCGCCATGACTATTTCTTCCAGACTGCAATTGCCAGCGCGCTCACCAAGGCCGTTAATCGTGCATTCCACCTGCCGCGCCCCACCGAGCTTTACCCCGGCTAGTGAATTGGCCACGGCCATGCCCAGATCGTTGTGGCAATGGACCGACCATACCGCCTTGTCCGAATTGGGAACGCGCTCGCGCAGGGTCCGAATGAAATTGCCGTACAACTCGGGAATAGCATAACCCACCGTGTCGGGCACGTTGATGGTGGTTGCACCTTCGGCAATAACCGACTCCAACACGCGGCACAAAAAGTCCACATCGCTGCGATAACCGTCTTCCGGGCTGAATTCGACGTCGTCCACCAGATTGCGGGCAAACCGGACGGCCTGACGCGCCTGTTCATGAACCTGGTCGGGCGTCATGCGCAGTTTCTTCTCCATGTGCAAGGCAGAAGTGGCAATAAAGGTGTGAATTCGCGCACGATTAGCGCCCTTCAGGGCTTCGGCAGCACGCGAAATGTCGCGGTCGTTGGCACGCGAGAGCGAACAAACCGTGGAGTCCTTGATGTTTTGGGCAATCAGCTGCACCGATTCGAAATCTCCATTCGAACTTGCCGCAAAACCAGCCTCAATAACGTCGACCCGCAAACGCTCGAGTTGACGCGCAATACGCAGCTTTTCATCGCGCGTCATGGAGGCGCCGGGAGATTGTTCGCCGTCTCGCAGGGTGGTATCAAAAATAATAAGTTTGTCGGACATCAACGGTCTCCTGAATCTGTATTTTTACGGCTCAAAACTATTGTGCGGAATTTCGCGGGGACAACACCCTGCATCATCTTGCTGCGAACTTCAGTGCAAGCCACGCTCATCGGGTTCATCGGTCGACGTGCTGATCACGCTGGTGTGCAGGCCGCGCGCCTTGCGCACCCCGTAAACCACATAACCGCTCAGGCCATAGGCCACGAAAACCGCAAACGTGGTGCTGGCCGGGTCTATATTGATCGCGGCTATTCCCAGCACCAGGAAAACGATGACCGCAAACGGCACGCTGCGCTTGACGCTGAAATCCTTAAAACTGTAGAAGGGCACATTGGTCACCATGGTCAGGCCCGCAAACAGGCAAATCACAAACATGTACCACGACAAATGGTCTCCGGTCACGCCAAGGTCGGTGGATATCCACATAAACCCGGCAACCAGCGCCGCTGCCGCCGGCGAGGGCAAGCCCTGAAAATAGCGCTTGTCGACCACCGCCGTATTGACGTTGAAACGTGCCAGACGCAGAGCAGCGCAGGCGCAATACACGAAAGCGGCAAACCAACCCCAGCGTCCCAACCCCCTGAGCGTCCACTCGTACGCAATCAGCGCTGGCGCAGCGCCAAAAGACACCATGTCCGACAGCGAATCCATTTGCTCACCAAACGCACTTTGCGTATTGGTCATGCGCGCCACCCGGCCGTCCAGGCTGTCTAGCACCATGGCGTAAAAAATAGCCACCGCAGCCTGCTCAAACCGGCCATTCATGGCCATTACGATCGAATAAAAGCCACCAAATAACGCCGCCAGCGTCACCAGATTGGGCAACACATAAATGCCCTTGCGGGGTTTACGTGCGAGCACCACGTCTGAAACGGCGGTTTCGTTGTCTGATGTGCCAGATTCAATATCTTCTTGCATGGTTTTCCTGAACTATGTGCCCACTGATAGGACTACGGACACGCACCAGTGTAAGGCAGGCTCGTCGCCGAATCCATGGATCCGCTTATTTACGGCAAGTGTTGTCAGCGGGCATGCCTTCGTGCCACGAAAAAGCCCTTCATATATTGCGGTATGAAGGGCTTGGAGGGCTTAAGGGGCCTGAAAGGCACAAAATGCCTCAAAGGCCTGAACCCCGGCTTAGTTGCGGCTCTGGTCGACCAGTTTGTTCTTCGCGATCCAGGGCATCATGGCGCGCAGTTTGCCGCCCACGACTTCGATCGGGTGCTCAGCAGTGAGGCGACGGCGTGCGGTCATGCTGGGGTAGCCGGTACGGCCTTCCAGAATAAACATCTTGGCGTATTCGCCCGTCTGGATGCGCTTGAGCGCGTTGCGCATGGCTTCGCGGCTTTGTGGGTTGATCACTTCGGGGCCAGTTACATATTCGCCATATTCCGCATTGTTGGAAATGGAGTAATTCATGTTGGCAATGCCGCCTTCGTAGATCAGGTCAACAATCAGCTTGAGTTCGTGCAGGCACTCAAAATAGGCCATTTCCGGTGCATAGCCGGCTTCGACCAGCGTCTCAAAGCCCATCTTGACCAACTCGACTGCGCCACCGCACAACACGGCCTGTTCACCAAACAGATCGGTCTCGGTTTCTTCCTTGAAATTGGTTTCAATGATGCCGGCCTTGCCGCCACCGTTGGCCATGGCGTAACTCAGGGCCAGATCGCGGGCGCGGCCCGACTTGTCCTGGTGAACCGCAATCAGGTGCGGAACTCCGCCGCCTTGGGTGTACGTGTTGCGTACGGTGTGGCCCGGGGCCTTGGGGGCAACCATCCAGACGTCGAGGTCGGCACGTGGCACCACCTGGTTGTAATGGACGTTGAAGCCGTGTGCAAAAGCCAGCGATGCGCCTGTCTTGATATTGGGGGCGACATTGTTGTTGTAGACCTCGGCAATTTGCTCATCGGGCAACAAAATCATGACGACATCAGCGGCCTTCACGGCGTCGTTGACTTCGAGCACGTTCAGGCCGGCTTTGCCAACCTTGTCCCACGAGGCACCGCCTTTGCGCAGACCGACCACTACCTTGACGCCGCTGTCGTTCAAATTCTGGGCATGTGCATGGCCTTGGCTGCCGTAACCAATAATGGCAACGGTCTTGCCCTTGATCAGGCTCAGGTCGCAATCCTTGTCGTAATAAACCTTCATTTCATCTCTCCGTTGTAAAAAATTAAACGCGCAGAATGCGCTCGCCGCGGCCTATACCGCTCGATCCGGTACGGACTGTTTCCAGAATAGCCGAGCGCTCAATAGCTTCCAGAAACGCATCGTTCTTGGACTGGTCGCCCGTCAATTCAATGGTGTAGCTTTTTTCGGTCACATCAATAATACGGCCGCGAAATATATCAGCCATGCGCTTCATTTCCTCGCGCTCTTTACCAACCGCGCGCACCTTTACCATCATCAGTTCGCGCTCGGTATAGGCGCCCTCCGTCAGGTCGACCACCTTGACCACTTCTATCAGGCGATTCAGGTGTTTGGTGATCTGCTCGATCACATCGTCCGACCCGGTGGTCTGGATTGTCATGCGCGAAAGGCTCGCGTCTTCCGTGGGAGCCACCGTCAGTGACTCAATGTTATAGCCTCGCGCAGAAAATAAACCGACGACACGCGACAGCGCGCCGGGTTCGTTTTCCAGCAAGACGGCAATGATATGTTTCATGGTAATAGATTCCTCTTTTCGCTGCCCTCCCCCGCGCGCGGTAACGAGCGGGCTTGGCAGGCAATAGATTCTTCAGATAAAAATAGACAGGAAAAATTAAACAGAAATAGCGTGCTGGTCGCTTTAGCGTTGATGTCGGGGCTGCCTATAAATCTTCGGCGCCCAGCAGCATTTCCGTAATTCCCTTGCCGGCCTGAACCATCGGGAATACGTTTTCAGTCGGGTCGGTACGGAAATCCATGAACACCGTGCGGTCTTTCAGCCTGCGCGCTTCACGCAACGCCGGCTCCACATCCTGCGGACGCTCGATCAGCATGCCAACGTGTCCGTACGCCTCGGCCAATTTGACAAAATTGGGCAAGGCATCCATGTAGCTATGGCTGTAGCGACCTTCGTATTCCACTTCCTGCCACTGGCGCACCATGCCGAGGTAGCGGTTGTTGAGGGAAACGATCTTGATCGGCGTGTTGTACTGCAGGCAGGTAGAGAGTTCCTGAATGCACATCTGCACCGAACCTTCACCCGTAATACAAAACACTTCGCTCTGCGGCTTGGCCAGTTTGATTCCCATAGCGTACGGAATACCCACACCCATGGTGCCCAGACCACCCGAATTGATCCAGCGACGCGGCTCATCAAAGCGGTAATACTGCGCCGCCCACATTTGGTGTTGCCCCACATCGGAGGTGATGTAGGTGTCGGCGTCCTTGGTCATGTTCCAGAGCGTTTCAACCACGTATTGCGGCTTGATGACTTCTGGATTGGAGTTGTCGTATTTCAGGCAATTCGTCTTGCGCCAACCTTCAATGGTGTCCCACCAGGCGCCCAAAGCGGCCTGATCGATGCGCGTGCCCGATTCCCGGATCATGGCAATCATTTCGCCCAGCACATCTTTCACATCGCCCACGATCGGAACATCCACGCGCACGCGCTTGGAAATGCTCGACGGGTCGATGTCAATATGGACAATCTTGCGTTCGTTCTGACTAAAGTGCTTGGGATTGCCAATCACCCGGTCATCAAAGCGGGCACCGACGGCCAGCAGCACATCGCAATGCTGCATGGCATTGTTGGCCTCGACCGTGCCATGCATGCCCAGCATGCCCAAAAACTTGCGGTCGCTGGCCGGATAAGCGCCCAGACCCATCAAGGTGTTGGTGCAGGGCACGCCCAGCATGTCCACCAATGTGCGCAATTCTTCGGATGCATTGCTCAGCAGAACGCCGCCGCCGGTGTAAATATACGGACGCTTGGCCGCCAGCAGCAACTGCAGCGCCTTGCGAATCTGGCCGCCATGGCCTTTGCGAACCGGATTGTAAGAACGCATTTCCAGCGTGGCTGGATAGCCCGCATAAGGAACTTTCTTGAATGAAACATCCTTTGGAATGTCGACCACCACAGGGCCTGGCCTGCCGGTGCGGGCAATGTGGAACGCCTTTTTAAGCGTATCTGCCAGATCGCGAGCGTCTTTGACCAGAAAGTTGTGCTTTACCACGGGGCGCGTAATACCAACGGTATCACACTCCTGGAAGGCGTCCATCCCGATAGCGTGGGTGGGAACCTGCCCGCTGATAATCACCATCGGGATACTGTCCATGTAGGCTGTGGCAATGCCAGTCACCGCATTGGTCAGGCCGGGGCCGGAAGTTACCAGCGCAACGCCGACATCGCCGGTAGCGCGGGCATAGCCGTCTGCCGCATGAACGGCAGCCTGCTCATGGCGCACCAGAACGTGCTGGATGGTGTCCTGCTTGTAAAAAGCGTCGTAAATATGCAGCACGGCGCCACCGGGATAGCCCCAGACATATTTGACATTTTCGGCCTGCAAAGCCTTGATGAGGATTTCTGCACCACGCAATTCGGGCACAGCAGGAGATGTTTTTTGTGTTGCCGCCGCGCCAGCCGCTGCCGACGCCAATTCAGCCTTTGATATTTCCATATTCAACCTTTGTGAATTTCTCTGACGAAAAACCTTGGGTGCCTCTTCGAAAACGCTTTTGGCGTCGCGTTGAGACTTAGGGACCAAGCCATAGGCGCAGGGAATAGTGCACCAAACCGGGACCCGTTTGCTTTTTGATTCGCAACTCGCATTATCCCACCACGACGCAATGTGGCGGCCGGAAATTTAAAAATCAGACAAAAAAACAGCCCGGCGATGCGATAATCGTACTTTTTCGCGCGGATATTTCCCCTTGGCGTCAGAACTTGAACTAACAGAATTCCTGAAAAGCGTTGAAAAGCGCGCCTTCAAGCGTTCCGTTTACCACGTTCGCAACGAAGAAGCGGCTCTGGACATTGTGCAGGACAGCATGATGAAACTCGCTGAACACTACGGTCACAAGTCCGTAGAAGAGTTGCCCATGCTCTTTCAGCGCATTCTCTCCAATTGCACGCTCGACTGGTTCAGGCGCCAGAAGGTTCACAACGCGCTGTTTTCAAATGCATCGGACTTTGAGTCGGACCACGATGATGAAGACTTCAACATCATGGAATCCCTTTCAAGCGCCCCGGACGCCGAAATGGGCGAAAGTGCCGAAAATCTGACCGACAAGGCACAAACCTTGCTTGAGATCGAAAGTCAGATCCAACTCTTGCCAGCACGTCAACGGGAAGCGTTCCTCATGCGTTATTGGGAAGATATGGACGTGGCGGAGACTGCTGCCGCTATGGGCTGTTCGCAGGGAAGTGTCAAAACACATTGCTCCCGGGCAGTTCAGGCGCTCAGTGTTGCATTGCGGGCGAAAGGAATTACTTTATGACAACCTTAAACTGGACATCGGAACCGGCCGCCATCGACCGGTTTGGCGCCGCCGTTGCCCGTCGTCTGTCCGACGGAATCGACGATCTGCCCCACGACATCACGGAGCGTCTGCGCGCCGCGCGAGCGCGGGCCGTGGCCAACCGACAGGTCAGCAATGTCAGTCCGACCGTGGTAGCCGGAAATATATCCGTTAGCGGTGGCGAGGCGGTACTGCACCACGATGACGACGAAGACAGCATCTGGAGCCGCATTGGTGCATTCCTGCCCTTATTGGCCCTGGTTATTGGGCTTGTTGCAAT
>Ga0007854_10001982_pt1 | contig 12895 bp, 10 predicted proteins | sample CryBogCBH12Aug08_FD_60382 | JGI IMG/M metagenome (GOLD analysis project Ga0007854, IMG submission 60382) | Freshwater microbial communities from Crystal Bog, Wisconsin, USA - CBH12Aug08 | ecosystem: Environmental > Aquatic > Freshwater > Lake | place: Crystal Bog, Wisconsin, USA | collected...
CGACCGACATCATGAAGGAATTCTTGACCCCCAGGGCGTACCCCAGACCCGCGCCCAGGAAGAACCCGCCCCGAGCGATGCTCAGCACGATGTCGGGTCGAAACCCTGAATCACAAATCTCCTGCGCCAACTCGCGCGTGGCGCGACCGAAGTCCTCATAGGTCAGATGTTCACGGGAATCCACGGCAAAACGCTAGACGATGTGCCAGTGACCGGCCCGACCGGGTGCCGATAGATTGCGAGGGTCGACGGGTCATTCGTCGTCCGATACTCGAGGGGGTTCTCCATGTGCCGCAACATCACGATCCTCCGAGGGATCGATCCTCCGGCCACCCACGAGGAAATTCGCGACGCCGCGCAGCAGTTCATCCGCAAGGTGGCGGGACTCAGTACTTCCGCCCAGCTTGAACGCGACGACGTGCGAGTGGCGATCGAGGGGATCGCCGGGTGCGTGGAGGCCTTGTTCGCGTCCCTCCCGCCCCGTCGCGGCACTGCGGCCGGTCCACCCGCCAGGTGGCGACAGGGATAGTCGAGCCGTCGGCGATCGCTTCATATACTCCCCCCCTGTATACTGCGAGAGAGGAAAGGAGTCCTGATGAACAATCGACCCTTCGACCCTTATTTCGGAGGCTTTCGCGACGGCGGGGTACATCTCTTCGCCTTCGGGCTAGTGATCGCCCTGTGGATCGGCGTCGCCCTGGTCCTCGTGGCCCTGTTGCGCAGCTATCGCCGGGGTCCCCACCACCACAGTTTCTACGCCGGTCGCCCCGAGGCGGGGCCGACCGCCTCGACCGCGGCGATCGACATCTTGAAGGAACGCTTCGCTCGGGGCGAGATGTCCGAAGAGGAATTCACCCGCCGCCTCACTCTGTTGAAGAACAGTTGATCGACGGCCGATTGCCAGGTTCAGCGAGACCCAGATGACACGTGAAACGCATTCACCGGGGAACGACGTGACGACGCCCGGCTACCACGAGGACAAGCGGGCGATACTGGCTCGACTCAAGCGCATCGAGGGGCAGACGCGCGGCATCCACCGGATGATCGAGGACGACCGTTACTGCATCGACGTCCTCCAGCAGGTGTCCGCCGTCACGCGGGCGCTCCAGGGCGTGGCCCTGCACCTCCTCGACGAGCACCTCGCCCATTGCGTCGCCCACGCGGTCGACGTCGGCGGGAGCGAGAAGGACGCCAAGCTCCGCGAGGCGTCGCTCGCCATCGCCCGGCTCGTCAAGTCCTGAGGACCGTGACGCACCTACTGCTGCTCCTCGGTCGGTCCCTCCGGGAGAGCGGCTCGATGTTCTTCGAGACGCTCTGGGCCCTGATCCTGGGCTTCGCCCTCTCCGGGATGGTCCAGGCCTTCGTGTCCAAGGAGCAGATGCGATCACGGCTCGGCGACCACCGACCACGCTCGGTGCTGCGCGCCGCGGGATACGGCATGGTCTCGTCGAGCTGCTCCTACGCGGCGTCGGCGATGGCGAAGTCGCTGTTCGCCCGCGGCGCGGACTTCACCACGGCGATGATCTTCATGGTCGCCTCCACCAACCTGGTGATCGAACTGGGGCTCGTGATGCTGGTGCTCATGGGCTGGCAGTTCATGATGGCCGAATTCGTGGGCGGGCCCGTCATGATCGCTCTGCTCGCCCTCGGCGGAACGCTCGCCTTCAGCGCCCCCGTGGTCGCCAGTGCTCGCGAGCGCGTCATCGCCCTGTCGTCGCACCACGATGGGGCTGCGGGGGCCTCGCCCGAGCGATCGCCCCGGCGGCGCGAGGGCTGGGTGAACGCATCTTCCTACGCCGTGGCCGATGCGACCATGTTGCGCCGCGAACTCGCCATCGGCTACCTCGTGGCGGGCGCGCTGGCCACCGTCGTGCCCGCATCGTGGTGGGGAGCGGTCTTCCTCCACGGCCACGGAGTCTGGACCAGCGTCGAGAACGCGCTCGTCGGTCCGCTCATCGCCGTGGTGAGCTGGGTCTGCTCCGTGGGCAACGTCCCCCTCGCGGCGGCGCTGTGGCACGGGGGGATCTCCTTCGGCGGCGTCGTGGCCTTCATCTTCGCGGACCTCATCGCCATGCCGCTGATCCTGATCTACCGCAAGTTCTACGGCCGCCGACTGACCTCGCGCCTGGTCGTGACCTTCTACCTCGCCATGGTCATCGCCGGACTGGTCACCGAAGTGCTCTTCCGCGGCGCGGGCCTCGTCCCTCGGGCGCGCGGACTGCACCTCAACCAGTACCGCGTCTCCTGGGACTACACGAGCTATCTCAATATCGTCTTCGTCATCGTGGCCCTGCTCGTCTGGCGTCTGGCGAGCAGTCGACGCCGCGGCGTCGACTCCGGATACGCCATCGACCCCGTCTGCAAGATGCAGGTCCTCATCGCCGACGCGCCGGCCAGCGCCCGACTCGACGGCGTCACCTATTACTTCTGCGCCGACCGCTGTCGAGAACGCTTCGTCGCCGGCGACGCGCGCCACCTCGTCGACGCGGACGGCGCAACGGGTCCCGCGAGCGTCCCGGTGTCGATGGGTCGGCGCCCACAGTCGTCGGCGGCGATTGATGACTTCGTCGATCCGATCTGTGGCATGAGCGTCACTCCCACCACGGCCTCGGCGCATCGGCACCGCTCCGGCCAGGACTTCTACTTCTGCGCCGTGGGCTGCGCCCAGGCCTTCGACGCTCGCGGGACGACCGACGGGACCGGATCCTCGACGCCCCCCGACGTCACCAAGAATTCACCGTCTTAATAGAAGAACATCCTACTAAGGTGACCTCATGGTCGCGCTGGCTGAGCCCCCCACCCGACGCGAAAAGGTCCGAGCCGCCTTCTCCCCGCGAGAATGGCGGCACCTGTACGCGATGTTCGGTTTCATCCTCCTGCTCCACGTGCTGGGCTGGGGCCTGCTCGTCTACGCCTCCTCGCAGCACTTCGCCCTGGGCTCGCACAAGATGCTGGGCGTCGGCACCGGAGTGCTGGCCTACACCCTGGGCATGCGTCACGCCTTCGACGCCGACCACATCGCGGCCATCGACAACACCACCCGCAAGTTCATGGCCGAGGGCAAGCGTCCGATGTCAACCGGCTTCTTCTTCTCGCTCGGCCACTCCAGCATCGTCTTCGCGCTCACGCTGATCCTGGGTCTGGGCGTCCACGAACTCGGCGGCCAGGTCCGCAACGCCAACTCGCCCCTGCACCACATCGGCGGACTCGTCGGGACCCTCGTCTCGGGCACCTTCCTCTACCTCATCGCCATCTTGAACCTGATCATCCTGGTGGGCATCGTGCGACTCTTCATTGAGATGCGCCAGGGCCGCTTCAACGACGCCGAACTCGAGAAGCACCTCGACGCCCGTGGCTTCATGATGCGCTTCTTCGGCCGCTTCGCGCGCAGCGTGGACGCACCGTGGAAGATGTATCCCATCGGACTGCTCTTCGGTCTGGGCTTCGACACCGCCACCGAGGTGGCCTTCCTCGTACTCGCCGGCACCTCGGTCGCCGCGGGCTTGCCACTGTGGGCGCTGCTCAGCCTCCCCCTGCTCTTCGCCGCGGGCATGAGCCTCCTGGACACCATCGACGGCTCCTTCATGAACTTCGCCTACGGCTGGGCCTTCTCCAAGCCGGTGCGCAAGGTCTATTACAACATCGCCATCACCGGACTCAGCGTGATCGTCGCGCTCTACATCGGCACCCTGGAACTGCTCCAGGTCCTCGCCGGACAGCTCCACCTGCACGGGGGACTGTGGAACTACGCGGCGAACTTCAACATCAACGCCGCCGGATTCACGATCGTCGGACTCTTCGTCGGCATCTGGGCCTTCGCCCTGCTCTACTGGCGATACGGCAAGGTCGAGGAGCGTTGGGAGCGCGCCGCCCTGCGCGCCCAGGCGCAGCGCGGCGAGAAGCCCGACCTCCATTCGGCGGGCATCACCCTGGGCGCGGTGCACCGTCCCTTCACCATCGACGAGTAGGCCGAGCCCCGTCGTTCGCGCGCCCCAGAAGTAGGATGCTCTAGGGGAGCGACGTCGTCGCGTACCGGGAGGATTCAGTGGCGCGTCGTGACAGTCGAGGCATCGGGCGACTCTCGTTCATCCTGATCAGCGTCTATTCTCTCTTGATCGTCGCCGCCGTGGTGACCATGCGCATCGGTGTGGGCACCTCGCCGCACGCCCACGTCACCACCACCACGCTGCCCCCCATCTCCCTGGGGCCCGACGGCGTGCGCTCGAGCGCCGTCCTCGAGGAGAATCAGAAGCCCGGCTCCACCGCCTGGCGCATCGCACCGGGCACGTCGCCGACGGCCATCATGGGTTTCTCCAACGCCACTCAGGCCCAGGTCGGCCAGAGCGTCGACCTCTACGTGACCACCCAAGCGCCCCACTTCATCGTCGAGGCGTTCCGCATGGGCTGGTACCAGGGGACCGGGGCCCGCCTCATCTGGCGTTCGGGCAACTTCCGGGGGATCAGCCAGCCCACCTGCCCGCTCGACACCTCCGTGAACATGGTGGCCTGTTGGAACTGGAAGATCTCGGCGGTGATGCCCATCACGCTCAAGTATCCACCGGGCGACTACCTCTTGAAGCTGGTCGCCAGCAACGGCGAATCGAGCTACGTCCCCCTCACCATCTGGGACCCCCACAGCACGGCGACCTACGTCGTGATGAACCGCCCGCTCGTCGAACAGGGCTGGAACACCTACGGTGGCTTCTCCTACTACGCCGGCGTCGGACCCTGCATCATCGACAACTCCTCGTACCCGGTGTGCAATCGCGCGCGCGTCGTCTCCTTCGACCGGCCCTACGACAGCGGCAACGGGTCGTCGGACTTCTTGACCAATGAGTACCCGCTGGTGTCCCTGATGGAAAAGGAGGGGCTTGACGTCACCTACATCACGGACATCACCCTCTCCACCTACCCCGACGTCCTCGCCCACCACAAGGTCCTGATCTCCCTCGACCACGACGAATCGTGGACCTACGAGGAACGCGTCGCGCTGCAGACCGCCCAGGCCCACGGACTCAACGCCATCTTCTTCGGCGCCGCCGCCATGGTGCGCCACGTCCGCTTGGAGCCATCGATCCTCGGGCTCAATCGACAAGAGATCGACTACCGCAACTCCGGCGAGGACCCGCTCAACGCGAAGGGGCCGGCGAGCCAGGTCACCGGCAACACCTGGGAGGTCCCGCCGGCCAGCTGGTCGCCGCTGTCGCAGATCGGCGTCGAATACAGCGGATATCTCAATCCCAACGTCTTCGTGCCCATGGTCGTCACCGACGCCAGCTCGTGGATCTACCACGGCACCGGACTGGTGAACGGCTCGAGCCTGCCCGACGTCATCGCCTCCGACTTCGACCACGCCCTCCCCTCGGGCGAACCGGCCAACCTCGAGGTTCTCGCCCACTCGCCCATTCCCGTGAGCGAGGGCACCGCCAGTGGCAGCACCTGGAACGGCGCGAGCTACTCCGACATGGTCTACTTCACCAACCCCACGTCGCACGCGGGCACCCTGGACACCGGCAACAACGTCTGGATCGGCGACTTGGCGAGCTGTTCGCCCGGCTATTCGCAATGCTCCATCCCCTACATCGTCGCCATCACCAACAACATCCTCCGCGTCTTTGGCCAGGGGCCCAGCGGGCTCATCGAGCCCGCCGTCTCCAACCTCGCGAGCGTGACGCCGGCGGGATCGTGATGACGGCCCCGCGCCCCGAGCCGACGATGGTGACCTCGCCGACATGAGCACCGTCGCCGCCCCGACGCGACGTCGAGGTCGCCGCGCGGCTCGCGCCGACCTCGTCCCGGTCCGACTCGCCCTCGCGGGGGCGATCGCGGTGATCCTGGTCGAATCGCTGATCTACTTCTTCCACATCCGCCACCAGGTCGGCGGTTTCGGCGACCTCCTCGGTCGCGTCTCCAACTTCCACGACCTAAGGGCCACCGGCAACATCTACGCCAACTTCGCCATCGAGGGCTTCACCTACCCGCCCGGCGGCATCTTGCTGCTGTCGCCGATCGTTCTGGTGCCGGTGGGCCACGTCGGCCTGGTCTGGACCGCCGGCGCTCTCAGCGCGCTCCTGCTGACCTTCTATCTGGTGGGTCGTGAGATCGCTCGGCTCTCCGTCTCGAACTCCCTCCTCCTCGCCAGCGCATTGACCATCGCGTCGCCCGTGCTCTGGTCGTCGGTCTACGACGTCCTCTTCTGGGGGCAGGTGGGGTCGGTCATCACCTTGCTCGTGGTGGCGGACTTCCTCGCCGTGCGCGGCACCAGCCAAGGCGTGCTGGTCGGACTCGCCACGACGCTCAAGATCTACCCCGGTGTCTTCATCGTCATCTGGCTGCTTCGCCGACAGTTCCGGCCGGCCCTCACGGCCCTCGCCACCGTGGCCGTGACCACCGCACTCGCCACCCTCTTCTGGTACGACAGCGCCATCTCCTTCTTCCACAACGAGCTCGTCGGCAATCAAGAACTCTCGCACTTCTCCACCTACACCACCGCGCAGTCCAGCGCCGGCGTCGACGACATCTTCTTCCGCCCGCCGTACTTCTTGGGGCATCTCTCGGCGTCCGCCGCAATGGGGGTGTCAGCCCTCGTCGCGGTCGTGGGAATCGCGGCGGCCCTGTGGGCGTGGCAACGCGAATCCGTCATGACCGGCCTGGTCCTGACCTTGGTGATCTCGGCGATCTGCTCGCCCATCGCCTGGAATCACTACTTCGTCTTCTTGCCCCTGATGCTCTTCGTGCCCCGCGAGCTGGGGTGGCGCAGTCCCACCGCCCTCGCCTGCTCCTTCGCCCTCGCCGTCAACGTCCTGCCCTGGCACCGCTGGCAACTGGCCGGGGCGATCCAGATCCTCCTGCCCGCCGGTCAACGCCACCTCTCCTACGTGGCGCAGAACGCGACCCTGGTGACGATGTTGATCGTCGTCGTCGCGGCGGTTGTCGAGTTCTGGCCGAGGCGCTCGGTCACCTCTCCACGGCGACGTCGGGCGGCGGAGCACGGCGAAGGCGAGCCCGCGCTAACGCGCTAGGCCCCACGCGACACGTCAATAGACGTTGGGCAGGAGTCGCAGGACTTCGCTCGACAGCCCCCACAGGACGCCCAGCACCACCGGAGTGCACACGATCCACGCGCGCCACCAGGCCCAGCGCGACCACAGCCATACAACGCCGACCGCCGCCGCCAGCACGGCCTCGAGCCAGAGGATCACGTAGGGCCAGGCGTTGGGATCACCGTGACCCTGGACCTCCGCGGTCGTGACGACCAGGGGACGCCCCGCGGGTGCGGAGACCGTCGAACCCACCAGCGCAGCGTCCACGTAGTAGAGCCGCGTCGGGTCGAGGGCCCCGAACCAACCCGAACCGATGGAACTGACCAGCGTCAACATCGAACCGCTGACCGGCAGGTCATGCAACCTGCTCCCCGCCTCACGATGGTCCGTCACCACGTAGCGGAAGTCCCCCTGCGCCGTGATGACCTTGATGACGTCGCCCGCCTTCAATCGGGTCAGGGTGGAGAATGGTGCCCCCGCCGTGACGCTGCGTCCGAAGAGCAAGGAGTCCCCGCGCTGACCCGGCAAGGGGGAGTCCCGAAGGTGGCCCGGGCCGAGCATTGTGGTCCCCGACGACGTGCCCTCGACGACCATGAGGTTCTCGAAGCCAGCCGCGCGCGACGAGAGGATGGCCACGGGCGTCCCTGGGGCCATCACGCCACCCGACGGTTTGGCGAGCGGACTCGACGGGTCGATCAGACCACGGAACTCGGCGTAGAGCTGCTGCTGGGAACGCTGCTCCTGGAAGCCGCTGAGCGCGAAGGCGAAGAACCCGAGGAACACTGACGCCACGCAGAAGATCACTCCGGCGCCGACGCACAGAGCGCGCCACGGCCGGACCGACACCTCGCTCGACCCAATCACGGTCTCGACGGGCTCAGTGAACACGACACTGCTCACGCGATCCTCCTGCGTCGAAAGAGGGTCGAGGCGCCCAAGGCCACCGAGACCGCCAGTCCGAGACCGAAGACGACCACCAACAGCGACTGACCCGCCCCCGTACCGATGTCCGGAGTGCCGCCCAGGACGACGGCCGGTCGCGTGGTCGTGGTGGTGGGCGCCACGGTGGTCGTGGTCACGGGCACCGTCGTGGTGGTTGGCGCCACGGTGGTGCTGGTGGTAGTGACGGGCACCGTCGTGGTGGTGGGCGCCACGGTGGTCGTGGTCACGGGCACCGTCGTGGTGGTCGGGGGCACCGTCGTGGAGGTGGTCGTGGTCGTCACCGTCGACGGGGGACCCGAGACGGCGGGGACACTCCCTTTCTGGGCCGCGATGGCGCTGGCGGCCTGTGCGTCGTATTCGACGAAATTGGCCAGGCCGTCGGCGTCGGTGATGGGGAGGTAGCCGGGTGGCAACTGGCCCACACCCAGACCCGGAGTCTGTCCGCCCGTGGAGGCGAATTCGACGAGCTTGGCGTAGTCCTGCGCGTCATTCGCGGGAAGTCCCGAAGTGGGGATCGCGGCGTAGACGACCATCGTGCCGGGATAGGCCTTGGCACCGGCGGCGGACTCCAGGGTCTTGTAGGGCGCCTCCCAGATCGCGTTGGCCGTGTCGGGATAGAACAACGCGACCGCAGCCTTCAGCGACGCGGTGCTTGGCGTCACGAACTTGCCCGCCGTGCTCTCGAGGGCGGCGGCCTGCAAGCCGTAGCGATAGTCGTCGGCCAGTGGCGTAATCCCGATCATGAAGCGGTGCCCCACCGTTTGGCGCCCCTCGGCAACCAGCTTCTCACCGAGGGTGGTGCCATCGATCTGCGAGCACACCGTCGTCGAATTAGCGATGGCGAACTGCATCGAGGTCGAGACGTCCTCGAGCGACGCCAGCGGCGCCGAGACAAGAGGTAGGTAGGGCACCGGGCTGTTGAAGAGACAGTCGTTGTTGTCGGACTTGTAGAACCTGGTCGGCTCGAACGTCGATAGCAGGGGCCAGACGTTCACCGGCAACTTGATCCCCTTGTAGGCCGGGTTCACCACCATGCCGTAGGGGTCGGGCTTGCCGTTGAGCCACGCGCGCGCTGTCGGGTCGGCGTTGATGTAGCTGGTGAGGGCCTCCATGACGTCGGAGTCGCTGGAGATCGCCATCAACTCCGACGCGGCCTCGGTCGCCGCCACCCCCTTGGCGACCCCGGGGTTGAGCTTGATGAACTCAGGATCGAGGGTGATGTTGAGGGGATTGTGCGACAGGGCCGGGTACTCCTCCTGGATCGGGAGCACGGCGGGGTAGGACTCGGTCAGCAGCTTCGCGAGGAGCAACGGGGTGAGACGCAGACGTCGATACGGTTGGCCGTTGGCCCCATCGATCTTGTAGGAGATGGAGAAGCCCGTCACCGCCACGGGTGCGTTGACGACCGGTCGTCCATAGCCCCCGGGTTCGTAGAAGGACGTGAACGCCGCCTCGGACTGGCTAGTAGCCAGGAGCGACCGCGATTCGGGTTCGCCGGTCTGCACGTGGGTGAAGGTGAAGAGTTTCGGGTTCAGGCAGAAGTAGGGCTCCCACTGACCCGTCGCCTGCACCATCAATTCCGAGCCGTAGACGTCGACGATGCTCTTGTTGGACACCACCGAGCAGGCGTTGGCCGAGGTCGCGAAGCTGAGGGGCACCGAGATTCGATTCCGCCAGTTCGACGCGCTCCACCAGAGGCTCCCGCTGACCGCGAGGTCCTCCTGCCCCTGGGGCACGACCAGTTGGCCCGGCTTGAAGGCTCCGGTGGCCTCGCAGTTGGCGACGTCCGCGGCGATGGTCGCGGCGGGCAATCCCGAGGTGGCCTCGAGCGACGGATCGCAACTGATGCCCATGATCGGGACGGCCACCAGGGAACACGCCACCCCTTGCTGGCACCCCAATGAGGCGTTCTCGGCCGAGGTGAACACGTCGAACTGTGACGTGCCCTTTCCGTCCAGTCCGGTGACGCCGAAGGTCTCGTTGCTCGGAAAGTTCGACCCGCCCACACTCTGTGATTCCGGCGGCTGACCGCCACAACCCTGGGTTCCGCCGTAGTACTCGGTACCGTTGGCGGCGATGAAGGGCATCCAGTGCTGGGTGGGTGCTCCCTTGCCCAGACAGGCGAAGGGGATCGGCGTCGGCGCGTCGGCCACCTGGGCCTGGTCGGCGCTGGAGGCGAACTGGTCCAGTCGAAAGGGGGGGAAGGTCGAGTCGTAGGAGTCCTGGTAGTGCTCGCTCCAGTCCTGGGTCCAACAGGTCTCCGGGCTCAAGCGCTCGCTCAGCGGCGCCGACGTCGAATCGACGCCACGGCACTCCAAGAGGACGAAGGGGTACTCCTCCTGCTGAGCGTCGATGGAGTTCTGATCGGCGATCACTCCGCCCGTGGGGTGGGCCCCCGACCACGAGACGTCGATCTCCTGACGACCACGGAGATCGGTCGTCGGCGAGACGGTCAAGGTCACGGTGCGCTTGTCCACGACCTGCTCGACCCCGTTGACCAGGTCCTCGCGCAGGATGGTCGCGGTCTTAGTGACCGCCCCCGCACTCGCGTCAGTCGAGGCGTGCGAGGTCCCCGCGACCCCGAGGAGTCCCGAGATCGACGTGGCGGCGATCACCGCGGCGGCGAGGAGACGACGAGGGATCACGAGCGACGTCGCCTGCGCAGACGTAGCGCCACGGCGGGCGGCACGATCAACAGGGCCAAGAGGGCCAAGACGGCCAGGGGGGCGAGGTCCGCCGTCGTGCTCGAGGTGCTTTCGACGCCGAGGGACTCAGCGACCCCCGAAGCGCCCGACGGTCCTAGGACCTGACCGGTCGAGGGGTCCGAACCGGTTGTCGATCCGCCCGTCCCGGCCGGCGGCGTCGTGGTGGTGGACGTGGTGGGCGACGTCGTGGTGGTCGTCCCTCCCCCACCGCCCGGCGTCGTGGTGGTGCTAACACCGCCCGGCGACGTCGTGGTGGTCGTCCCTCCCCCCCCGCCTGGCGTGGTCGTGGTCGTGGTGTGGCCCGAACCGCCCGTCGTCGTGGTCGTCTCGGGCGTCGCGGTCGTCGTCGTGGTCACCGGCACGCTCGTCGTGGTCGTCGTCTGGCCCGAGGAGCACGGTCCCGCGCCGACCTTGTCACAGGACAGGGGCATCGGAGCGATTTGCGCGAGGTAGTTCGCGCTGGGGTGTCCCTCGACGAAGGTGGGATTGCCACAGGTGAGGATGCTGCGTCGGGTGAGGTCGATGTTGGGGTCGGCCGATTTCAGTTTGGCGATCTGGCCGAAGCCCGCCTCCACCAGGTTCACCGGCAGCGGGGAGTACCCGATGGGTCCGATTTCGCGTTGTCCCTGACAGATCGCGTAGTACTCGAAGTCGGCGATGGACTGGCGCTTGGCCGTGGTGATGTTGGTCTCGGGCGACGGATACCTGCCGGTGGGCTCGATCATGTACACGTAGGAGGAGAGCGGATAGGTGCGCGGGTCGCTGTCCACGTAGACGTTGTTCAGGTTCTGCAACAAGTAGTCCGGCGAAGACGGGTCCATGTTGATCTGGGCCTTCTCCAGGGCGACCGCGACGTTGTACTGGGTCGGCAAGGTGTAGTAGCCCGCGGAGTTGAGCATCTTGACCACGGGGAAGTTCACGCTCAGGGCGTAGGAGTACTCGACGTAGCCGATCGAGCCGTTGGCCGAGCTCGAGGCGATGTAGTTCATCGCGGCGTTCGAGCCGTTCTGGGCGATCTGGTTCCCCTGGCGGGGGAAGTATTCGGTCATCCCGGTGTTGGGGGAGAACTTGTTCCAGATCGACGGGTACTCCGTCGCGAAATAGCGCGTCAGTTGGGCGGTGGCGCCCGATCCCTCGGACTGGACCACCGGCGTGATCGGCAGCGACGGCAGTGCCTGTCCGTTGTTGTCCTTGGTGATCTCCGGGTCGTCCCAATTGGTGATCTGGTTGGTGAAGATCTTGGTCAAGGTCTCACCCGACAGGCGCAGGTCGCGCACCTGGTGCCCGTTCAAGATGATGTGGTATGGGAAGGAGGTGCCACCGGCGGCGATCGGCAAGTAGGCGTAGTTGCGGCCGTTGGAGGTGTCCGAGACGCCCGTGACCGGGTCGACGCCCTGGTAGCCGATCGAGGTCACCGAGAAGTCCGAGGTCTTGTTGGCGAAGTCCTGTCGGCCCTGGGCGTCGCCGTCGGGGGTGTAGACGACCTGGATCCCCTGGGAGGCGACGTCGGCGACCCACTGGTTCACGGCGTTGGCGGCCCAGCTCGAGCCCGAGCCCTGGATGAGGGCGTGGGAGTCGGCTGCTCCCGAGGGCGTGACCCCCGCGAGCAGCGCGCTCGCCAGGAGTGCGCCCACGGTGAGGCCCTTGAGGAGGTGGTGGCGGATCATCGCGGGGCTCCCTTGTCGCGTGAGAGGAATCGGGTGACCACGAAGAGCACGACGACCATCGCCAGCAGGACACTGGCGGCGCCGAAGGCGCGCGTGACGGCGGACGGTTCGTGGGTGGTGTAGGAGGTGTAGATATACAGTGGCAACGAGTTCATCGGATTGGTGACCGGGTTGAAGTTCAAGAAGCTCGACGCCCCCGACGTGATCAGGGGCACCGCCGTCTCGCCGATGCCGCGCGCGACCGCCAGGATGGTCGCCGTGGCCAGCCCCGCGCGTGCACTGGGCAGGACGACCTTGTAGACCGTGCGCCAGTGGGTGGCCCCCAGGGCCTCACTGGCCTCGCGTAGTCCGTTCGGCACGACGCGAAGCGCCACCTCAGAGGCGCGCGCGATGATCGGCACCATCGTCACCGCCATGGCCAGCGACACCGCGAGACCCGTCTTGGGCATCCCGACGTAGACGATGAGCACGACGTAGACGAAGAGACCGGCGAGGATCTCGGGCAGCGCGGTCATCGCCTCGACCACGGTGCGCACCG
>Ga0007854_10001983_pt1 | contig 12891 bp, 9 predicted proteins | sample CryBogCBH12Aug08_FD_60382 | JGI IMG/M metagenome (GOLD analysis project Ga0007854, IMG submission 60382) | Freshwater microbial communities from Crystal Bog, Wisconsin, USA - CBH12Aug08 | ecosystem: Environmental > Aquatic > Freshwater > Lake | place: Crystal Bog, Wisconsin, USA | collected...
TTTCGTTTGGAAAAGGGAGCTCTGGACAAGGGCCTCTTTTTCAAAAATAGTTTGGCTTTTCCTTTTAGGGCTTTTTATCTATAGCGTTGGGGCTCATTTCTACTTCCAAGCAGCACAGCTGATCGGCTCAGGCCTTGCTATGGTGGTTTTCTTTATCTTCCCGCTTTTTGTTATCCTTCTTAGCTGGTTTATTGATCGCCATAAAATTGGGACTGCAACGTTTATTTCCATGACTGTCATTCTGATTGGCCTTAGCCTTTTGGGGGACTATGATCAGGCAAATATGGACTTTTACGGACTGGGTCTTGCCCTTCTCTCTGGCGTTAGTTACGCCATTTATGTGTACGTCAGCAAAAAAATAGAGATACCAGCAGTCCAATCTACCTTCATCCTTTGCCTTGGAAGTGCGGTTCTTTTTTTCCTTTTATCCCTTTACCAGAGCGGCGGGGAAATGCTTCCCCTTCCCCATCACTGGGGATATGCCTTTATTCTGGCCCTTGTATGCACCCTTCTTCCAATGCTTTTCCTTTTAAAGGCGATGGAAACTATAACGGCCTCCAAAGCCTCTATCCTTGGGGTTTTGGAACCTGTTGCTACGCTTCTGGTTGGTATTCTTCTTCTTGAAGAAATGATCACCTTTCGTCAATGGGTCGGGGCTTTTATTGTTTTGATTGGGGCTCTCCTTGTTCAGTCCGAGCCTTACATCCGCAATTGTTTTCGTTCAAACAAATGCTGATTCGTTGTGTAAAGCATTTTTATAGTGGTACAATCGGGTCAAATGTTAGAAATTTCTCATCTTTCTTACTCTTATAAGGATTTTCTTGCCCTAGAAGATGTTTCCTTAAAATTCCCCTTTCAATCCTTAACAGCCATTGTGGGGCCGAATGGTGCTGGGAAAAGTACCCTTCTAAAACTTATCTCTGGTCTTTTATCGCCGACACAAGGAACCCTTAAATGGGAATCAAACCTTCGATTAGCCTATTTGCCCCAATATTCACTTTTGGATCGCACATTCCCCCTAACCGTTTTTGATGTTGTTGCAATGGGATTTTGGAAAAAGATTGGGATCTTGGGTAAACTTTCCCAAGAGAAAACAGTCCAAATTTATCAAGCACTTGAATGCGTGGGGCTTCAAGGCTTTGAGAAAAGAGGGCTATCTGAATTAAGCGGCGGCCAGTTTCAACGGCTTTTATTTGCAAGGATGATTATTCAAGATGCTGATCTTTTGCTGCTTGACGAGCCTTTTGCCTCAGTTGATGAAACAACCACCAAAGACTTATTAAAGCTTATTCATGTGTGGCATCAACAAGGAAAATCTATCATTGCAGTCATTCATAATATCAGCCTGGTCAGAAAATATTTTCCCCAGACCCTTCTTTTGGCTAGAAAATCGATTGCTTACGGGGAAACAAATCTTGTCCTTACAACAGATGGGCTGACACAAACCAGCCTTATGGAGCTGTAATGATCGATTCCTTTTTAAGTTTAGTCATCGCACCGTTCCAAGACTACGTATTTATGCGTTACGCTTTAATTGCGTGTTTGGGAATTTCTCTTTCCAGCGCCCCCTTGGGGGTCATTCTTATCCAAAGGCGAATGAGCTTGATGGGTGAAGCTCTTTCCCATGGAATCTTGCCCGGAATTGCCGTTGCTTATTTATGGGGTGGAATGTGGCTGCCCGGATTGACCTTTGGCGGAATTATAGCGGGCTTGATTGTGACCCTTTTAAGCCATACAACCACACGCAAAACGATTCTGAACGAGGACGCCAGCTTTAGCAGTTTTTACATCATAGCCCTTGCCATTGGGATTCTGATCCTTTCCCTAAAGGGTGGAAATATGAATCTTTTGCATCTGCTTTTTGGAAATGTGTTGGCAGTGGACAGCAATTCCCTGCTCTTCATTATTTCAATGACATCCCTCACCCTTATTTTGTTGATTTTACTGTATCGTCCCCTTATTTATGACTGCTTTGATCCCCTTTTCATGCAATCGGTCGGGCTAAAAAGCATTTACTATAATACGATTTTCTTAACGCTGATTGTTTGCAATCTGGTTTCTGGATGTCAAACCCTTGGAACATTGATGGCCCTTGGCATTATGATGGTTCCAGCCGTAACGGCTCGTCTTCTATCAAAGCGTCTTTTTCCGATTTTTATCATCAGCATTGTCTTGGCGATTGTCTCAAGCTATATAGGACTTCTTTTGTCTTTTCACTTTAATTGGCCCTCAGGCCCTACGATCATTTTGACCGCCGGAGTTATCTATTTTATCACAATCATCTACAGCTCTTTTAAGCAATGAAACATAAGATCTTTCGCTATTTTTTATTGTTTACTCTGACCTGCACTGCTTGTGCGGCCCTTATTTTTTATCAGTTAAAAGCTATCCCCACTTCTTATGTTCAGGATAAATCACCCACTGGTGTTCCTGATATTGGCGGCCCATTTACATTGACAGATCAATACGGCCAAAGGCGAAAAAGCAGCGAATTTAAGGGAAAATTAATGCTGATCTATTTCGGCTATAGCTTTTGCCCGGACGTTTGCCCCACAGGTCTTCAAAATATCACAGGTGCCCTGGGTTTGCTGAAACGGGATCGTGAACGTATTGTCCCCATTTTTATAACCGTTGACCCTAGCCGGGATACATCTGAACATTTAAAACTTTATGCCACAAATTTTGATCCAAATTTTATTATGCTCACGGGCAGTGAACGAGACATTAAAGATGTGTCGACATTATACCGCGTTTATGCTCAAAGGTCAGAAGAACCCTCAGGCCCATCTGACTATTTAATCGATCACAGTACCCTTATTTATTTAATGGATGAGGCTGGAAATTTTCAAGAGCACTTCCCTCATAACCTTCCTCCTGATAAACTCAGCCAAGCAATTCAAAAGCATCTTTTACCAAAATGATCCCTTCCAAGCTTATTGTCGCAAATTGGAAAATGAACGGTTCTTTTCCTTTGTTGGATGACTGTTTATCCGATTGGCAAACTCGTCATCTTATCCATGATCTTGTTCTTTGCCCCCCCTTTACCCTTTTAGACAAAGCACACAAATCCATAAGATCAAAAAAAATCAGTTTGGGTGGGCAAGATTGTCATTCAAAACCGCTTGGGGCCTTCACAGGTGATATCAGTGCATCCCATTTAAAAGAGGTTGGGTGCGCTTATGTCATTTTAGGGCATTCCGAACGCCGCCTTCACCATGGCGAAGCAAACGAACTTGTCAAAGCCAAAGCTGAGTGTGCCTGTGAGTTTAATATAAAACCCATCATTTGTGTTGGTGAAAACCTTTTTGAAAGGAATCAGGGGAAAACTCTGGACGTTTTAAAAGAACAACTTTTAGAGTCTCTACCCTCCTTGAACAAAGAATTTCTTATTGCCTATGAACCCTTATGGGCCATTGGTACTGGAAAAGCAGCGTCTTTAAGGGACATAGAGGAAGTTCATCTTTTCCTTCGTAAGGAGCTTGGTCCCCTTGTCCCCCTTCTTTACGGCGGATCAGTAACCCATGAAAACTACAAAGACATCCTTTCCCTTTCAGGGGTAGAGGGCGTTTTAGTTGGTGGCGCTAGTCTTAAAAAAGAAGACTTTGGCCGCATGCTTTGTCACCAATGACGACACCCCCCCTTTTATCAGCAACAGGAAAACTTTGGGACCTTCAAGGGACCGATGATCGCCTTGTTTTGGGCCTTTCACAGCGCCATAACTTGCCTGAGATTATAGCAAGAATTCTTGTAAATCGGGGGGTCACCCTTGAAACAGCAGATCATTACCTTGAGCCAACCCTAAGAAATCTTCTTCCAGATCCATCCCTTCTTCTGGATATGGATACAGCGGTCCAAAGGACCATTTTTGCTCTTGAGAATAATGAGCCCATCGTTGTGTATGGTGATTACGACGTGGATGGGGCGACAGCCTCTGCCCTTTTACGGCGTTATTTTCAGGATATTGGGCACCCTATCGATTTGTATATTCCAGACCGAATTGAGGAGGGATATGGTGCTAATTCTGAAGCCCTAGAATCACTTTTTCATCAAGGAAAAAAACTGGTTCTGATGGTTGATTGTGGAACAACAGCCTTTGAGCCATTGGAACATGCCCATACTCTTGGACTAGATGTGATTGTTCTTGATCATCACACAGCCCAACCTTCTCTGCCTCCAGGTATTGGCATTATAAACCCAAACCGTTTGGATCAGGACCTTGGGTCATATTCTTATCTTCGTCATCTATGCGCTGCTGGGGTTTCCTTTCTTTTTCTTATTGCTTTGCAAAGAGCCCTTCGGCAAAAAGGGTGGTTTAAGAATTGTCCAGAACCTGATCTTTTAAGTTATCTTGATCTTGTTGCGCTTGGAACAGTTTGCGATGTTATGCCCCTTGTGGGCCTTAATCGTGCCTTTGTAACCCAGGGCCTCAAGGTTTTAAGGGGGCGCGGGAACCTTGGTCTTTCTACCCTTGCCGACATAGCGCGCGTTGACGAAGCCGTTTCAACCTATCATCTTGGTTTTATCCTTGGCCCCAGAATTAATGCCGGGGGACGAGTTGGACAGGCTAACCTTGGAAGCCTCCTTTTGACAACAGAAGATAAAAACGAAGCGCAAAAAATAGCAGACAGTTTGAACCAGTTTAATTTGCAACGTCAAGAAATTGAAAAGCAAGTTCTTGAGGAGGCTATTGAACAAATTGAAACCCACCGCCTGCATGATCATCCTGTTCTGTTGGTGGGGGCCGAAGGGTGGCACCCTGGTGTCATTGGAATTGTTGCAAGCCGTTTAAAGGAACGCTACAACCGTCCAGCTTGTGTGGTTGGATTTGATTCGGACGTTGGTAAGGGCTCTGGCCGTTCCATTTCTGGCGTTGAACTTGGTGCCGCTATGCACACGGCTGTTCATAGGTCCATCCTTGAAAAGGGGGGCGGACATGCCATGGCCGCAGGGTTCACGGTTCATAAAAGCAAATACGATCAGTTTCACGCCTTCTTAAATGACCATTTAGGCAAAAAAATCCAAGAAATTAAACCAACCCTAAAGCTAGATGGATACCTGTCCGTTCAGGGGGCTACGCTTGAACTTTTAGAAACCTTGCAAAGGCTTGAACCCTTTGGGAACGGAAACGCAACGCCCCGATTTGCCTTTACCCAAGTCAGAGTGTCTTACCTGGATACGGTTGGGGAAAACCATTTACGGTGCCAAATTGCGGACGAAGCTGGCAACCATTTAAAAGCCATTGCCTTTCGTGCCAAAGATACAGCCATTGGGAAGTATCTTGAGGAAACCAAGGGCCAAAGGATTCAGATAGCTGGAACCCTAAAGCTTGACTCTTGGAATGGATCAACAAAAGTTTCCCTGATCATTGATGACGCTATGATCGCTGACGCCTATACCAAAACAGATACAAGGGAAGCCCGCTGACTGTAAAGAAACTGGCTGTCAGTAAGGTATTAAGGGGTGTTTCAGAAATAACCCAAAGACAAAACGCCATGGCAATGAATCCAAAAAACCATACTAAAAAGTTTGGCTTTTCCTTGCCCTGAATCAGCAATTTTATGTGCGATATACAACAAATTAAATACACAAACAAAAAGGCAACCACCGAAAAATCAATAATGGCTGTAATTTGACCAGATATGCTTTCGCTGGAAGTTAAAACCAACAAAGGAATAATCCCGCCACAACTTACCAAAAGGCCAAAAAGGGGTGCGTCTGCTTTGTTTTTCTTTTTAAAGAAGCCTGGAACAAATCCATCTTCTGCCAATCCAAGGGCAATTTGTCCACTTGTCAGAATCCAAGCATTTAAGGTCCCAATGCAAACAACCGAAGCAATCAAAGAAACAATCAAATGCCACTGTCCCCCAAAAACGGACTGAGCCACATCCACGTATGGTGCCTTTGAATGCATTAGGACATTTCCTGGTATCAATCCCATTACCCCAAAGCTGTTGATCATGTAAAGAATTGCAACAGAAATTGTCCCAAGCACAACGGCCCTTGGAATTGTTTTTTCAGGATTCTGAACAGCCCCGGCTGGCGTAGTCGCTGATTCAAGGCCAATGAATCCCCACAAGGTCAACAAAGTTACCTGAGAGAGCACCTGAGAGGTGGGCAAAGAAGAAACACTGGAATCAACAATAAAGTTATTTATATCAAACATCCACAAGGCTGCTACGGGAAGGATAATAAGGGGAATAAATTTTAAAAACGTTAAGAAGAATTCAGCACGCCCAGCTGCCCGAACGCCCTTTAGGTTAATAATCGCAATAATAGCAAGCAAAGCAATTTCAAGAATTAAGTAAACACCTGAGGAATAGGTTCCAATCAAGGGCGTTAAATACCCAACACTTGAAACCACAACAGCAGTTGTGCTAACCCAGGAAATAATCCAATAGGTCCAACCAGTAAAAAATGCCGCAGAAGGACCAAAAGCCTTTTCAACATAAACATGGGGGCCCCCCGTTCTTGGAAAACGGGAACACAAAGATGCGAAAACAAAAGAAAGGGCAATAGCACCCAGGGACGAAATTCCCCACCCCCATAGGCTTGCAATTCCATAAGGAGCCAAGCTTGAAGGCAGCATGAAGACACCCGTGCCAATCTGGCTGCCAGTGACCAGGGCAAAGACAGCCCAAAAACCAATTTTACGTGACATTTTTAAATCCTCTTAAATTATTTGAGGGATGTGAATATAAAGAAAAGCTATAGATAAAAGAGGATATGAAGGCGCCCTAGGGGGCCTTTCGAAAGGAATGAAATTTTATGAACGGATGTAAAATCACAAATAAACCTTATATAAAAACAGCTTAATTTTAGGCTGATTTTACAAGGAAAGTCAATTTTTTTTAAAGAAGCTTGTCAGTAACAAGGGGTATGTCTTGTTTAGTTACCAAGGGAGTTGTCCGATTTTAGGATGTGTGTACCAGGGAAAGAGGGAGTACATGCGAATGGAAACAAGACTAAAAGAGGACATTATGAGAGCAAGATTTGAAGAGATTTACAGTCGCCATCAGAAGAAAGAGCTGAGTTGCCTTATAAGGAAAGGTTTGATGGGGTTAGTGTGAAACATTTTCATGAGTATTAAAAGTCAAGCTATCTAACGATCCAAAGTTATAATTGGGTTCGTAAGACCTACAGGGGTGACAAAACCTTTCGCCCTCCCACAGTAGCCATGCGGCGGGTCCGCAGGGTGGAGAAAAACTGGATCATCCGATGACGAGAATGGAGGAACTACCCGCGCTTTTCCCTTTCGGCTAATACCACCAAATTCTTAATAATTTGTTTGGTACCCCTTAACCGGTTCGAATCACCAGGCCATTCGCGCATAAATACCAGCTTCTGATCTGGCCTAATTTTGGAATGCCCCGCCTTGTTAGTGTCTGGTGATTGAAGATATTCAATCAACCCATGATGGTTAGCAAAGTGATTATTTCTAAAGGAAATCACAAGCCCCTTGGGCCCAGTGTCCAGCTTTTCAATATGGGCGCGCCTGCAGAGCCCCTTTAACTCAATCACTTCGAAAAGATTGACAACCTCCACCGGCAAGGGACCAAAACGGTCGATCATCTCGGCTGCGAACTCATCAATTTGGGGCCTGGTTTCAAGGTGGGCAATCCGCCTATAAAGACTAAGCCTAAGTCCCAAATCAGCCACATAGGTCTCTGGAATCAAAACAGCTGTCCCAAGATTAATCTGCGGCGTCCAATCTGATGTTAGCTCTACGCCCTCCTCCAGGTTTGCTTGTTCAGCGCGGGCCATGATGATTGCTTCCTGCAACAGGTGTTGGTACAGCTCAACCCCCACTTCCCGAATGTGACCAGATTGTTCTTCGCCAACAATATTCCCAGCGCCCCGTATGTCCATATCGTGACTGGCCAGGGTGAAACCGGCGCCGAGCGTATCCAAACTTTGCATCACATGAAGGCGCTGCTCTGACACACTTGACAGAGGCTGACCAGTCACTGTTGTCAAATACGCGTACCCTTGCGTTTTTGAACGCCCGATGCGCCCGCGTAATTGGTACAATTGGGCCAGGCCAAACAAATCCGCACGATGAATAATCATAGTGTTGGCCGTTGGAATATCAATACCTGATTCAATAATATGGGTTGATAGCAAAAGATCGTATTCGCGGTCATAAAAGGCCGTCATAACCTCCTCCAACTGACTCACAGGCATTTGTCCATGGGCCGTGATCACCTTAACATCGGGAACCAGGATCTTAATTTGCTGCTCCAGGGCCAAAAGATCTTCAATGCGCGGGGAAACATAGAAAATCTGACCGCCCCTGTGATGTTCGCGCAAAATCGCTTCCTTCACAACGACGGGGTCAAAGGGCATCACAAAGGTCCTAACCGCAAGGCGATCAATGGGCGGCGTTGTGATCAAACTCATTTCCCGAACGCCGCTTAGGGCCAATTGAAGGGTCCGCGGAATAGGCGTTGCCGTCAGGGTTAAAACATGAACATCCGATTGCAGAGTTTTCAGTTTTTCCTTTTGCTTAACGCCAAAATGCTGTTCTTCATCGACAATCAAAAGCCCCAAATCGGTGAATTTTGTTTTATCTGACAACAAAGAATGGGTTGCAATGATAATATCAACCTTCCCCTCTGAAAGGTCTTTTCGAATAGCAGCTGCGTCCTTTGCGCTAACAAGACGGGAAAGCTGTTCAACCCTATAAGGAAATCCCTGAAAGCGCTGGCGAAACGTGTGGAAATGCTGACGGCACAAAAGGGTGGTTGGGACAATCACAGCAACTTGTTTTCCATTGGCCACAGCGATATAGGCGGCCCTTAAGGCAACCTCCGTCTTGCCAAAGCCAACGTCACCGCAAACCAATCGGTCCATCGGTTTTCCAGATGCCATATCCTCAAGCGTTTCAGCAATAGCACGCAATTGGTCGTCCGTTTCTGCATAGGGGAACCGTGCACAAAATTCATCAAATTCATTCGTGGTTTTTTCAAGCACAACCCCCTGGTGCAGGGCCCGTTCAGCAGCAAGGCGAATCAGGTATTCAGCAATCACCCGAATGCGCTTTTTAACCCTGGCCTTTCGGTTTTGCCATGCAGCTGATCCTAGTCTGTCTAGGCTTGCCAGATTATCTTCGTTTCCATAGCGCGTAATCGCGTCAATATTCTCAACAGGCAGGAAAAGTTTATCCCCCCCTTCGTAAAGCAGGCACAAGCAGTCGTGGGCATTGCTGTTGATTGTCAAAGTCTCAAGACCAAGATAACGACCAATTCCGTGCTCACGGTGAACAATCAGGTCATTGGTGGCCAGTTGATTAGCTTCCAGGAAAAAAGTATCGCTTTTCTTTTTCTTGTGCGCTGGGCGACTAATGCGGTCACCCAAAATATCCTGTTCGGTTAAAACCAACCACTCGGGCGTTAAAAATCCCTGATCAAGGGGGAAAGTCAGGGAATAAACCTTCTTGGGGCTGGCCTTGGGGTCGGGCCACTTTGAAACGGGTAAAATGTTTTTAAGGCCGTGCTCTTCTAAAACCCTTTCCAGCCTTTGGCGGGAACCGTCTGTTGAACTTGCAAGAATGACCGTTCTGCCCTGACTTTGATGATCCGCAATACTGCTCTGAACAGCATCAAATAGTTTTTCTTGGGCTGCGTACCGGACGGCTGAAAAATCAGGGGAAAGGCGCCCACCTTTATCTTTTGAATCTGGGGAAACATAGGGGGACAAAAAGACAGACTCTTCCCGATTTTGAAAGCCTGTCCATTCTTCCTTTGTCCAATAAAGAAGCTCAGGCGGTAGGGGGCGGTAATGACTATCACCCGTGATAGGGTTCAACCGTGCCAGGTAATAATCACGAATGGAATCGAGGCGGTGCTGAAAGGCTTCCTCTGCCTGATGATCGAACACGCACAAAGAGTGTGGCACATAATCCAAAAGGGTTTCAGTGGTTTCGTAAAACAGGGGAAGCCAATGTTCCATACCTGCATAAGGTCTGCCCTCGGACACCGATTCAAAAAGCGGGTCCTTATAAACACCATCGCGGCTTGCACCAAAAAGTTCTCGGTATCGGCCTCTAAAATGATTGATGGTCCCTGGGTTTAAAAGAATTTCGTGAACGGGCTTCAGGTCAACCTTTTGGGTTGTCTCGATCGTTTTTTGGCTGAGTGGATCGAACGTGCGAAGTGTTTCAATGGTGTCACCAAAAAAATCAAGGCGAATGGGATATGCAGCACCGGTTGGGAAAAGATCAACAATGCTGCCCCGAACCGCATAGTCACCGGCTTCGTAAACCGTTTCCCTTCGGATATATCCCTTGCCTGTGAGCACCATCAAAAGGGTTTCACGGGAAAACGACATCCCAGTGCCAAGGGTTAAGGATTCTCCCAGTAAAGATAGCCTTGGGGACAATCGCTGCGTCAGGGCCGACACACTTGTCAAAACACAAACAGGACCTTTATCTTCTAAAAGCTGCATCAGGGTTTCAAGGCGCGTTGTCACCACATCAAGACTGGGCGACACCCGGTCATAGGGCAGGCAATCCCAGGCCGGAAAAATAAAGGTTGAAAGCTCTGGGTTTAAAAGAGTCAGCTGGCGTTGAAGGGCGTATAGATGGCTCTCTGTGGCGCTTATAAAAAGAAGGGATTTCTTGTGCTGGCTGTATAGGTCATTCAGAACAAAGGGCTGGAACCCTAAAGGAACTCCACTCAGTTTCTGATTGTTGCCTTCTCTCAAAGCGACTTATTACCCATTTTAATGAACTTCTCGCGCCTGGATGACAAAATCTTTGCGCCATCCATTGACAAAAACAGCTTTAGGGTTTGCTCTATTTCTTCCTTCACTTGCTGAGTCATAACTTTTTTGAAACGATGGGCACCCCCAACAGGCTCTTGGATGATTTTATCAATAATCCCAAGCTTATGAAGCTCTTGCGCGGTTAGGCGCTGGGCTTCGGCGGCCTCCGCAGCTTTGGTTGCGCTGCGCCAAAGGATAGATGCACATCCTTCAGGGGAGATAACGGAATAGATCGAATGTTCCAGCATCAAAACAGCATTGGCAGCAGCAATAGCAATAGCGCCGCCAGATCCACCTTCTCCAATCACAATGCTGATCAGGGGAACTTTTATCTTCAGGCAGGTTTCAATACATTTCGCAATCGCCTCAGCCTGGCCGCGTTCCTCCGCCTCTATGCCAGGATAGGCACCCGCTGTGTCGATAAAGCTGATTACTGGAAATCCAAAACGGTCAGCCAGTTCCATCAAACGCCTGGCCTTTCTGTAACCCTCTGGTTTTGGCATGCCAAAATTGTGTTTAATGCGGCTTTCTGTATCGTGCCCCTTTTGTTGCCCCATCACAACAACCGTGCGGCCCATAAAGCGCCCAAACCCACCAACGATTGCGCAGTCTTCGCCAAAAAAGCGATCCCCCGCAAGCGGCATAAAATCCTGAACTAAAACATCCAAGTAATCAAAAAATTTTGGACGGTCAGGATGGCGGGCCACTTGAACCTTTTGCCAGGGCGTTAAACTGCTATAGGCCTGATGCAGCAAGCGATCCGCCTTTGTCTGAAGTCTTGAAACTTCTTCAGCAATGTTCAGGTCACCTGTATTGGAAAGGTGCCGAAGCTCTTCAATTTTGCCTTCCAAATCAGCAATAGGACGCTCAAACTCTAGGAACTTTGTCATTTTCCCCTAATCTATTTCTGTTAAGGTTGCACTATCGTTTTTAAAATGGTCAGCAAAACAAAGCAAGCATAATTCGTTTGACGAGTTATTATTCGCCCTAGCAGAAAGCATGGTTAATGTTACGCATTAAATTTGGGGCCCTAATTCAGGACCAATCCCAAAACCTGCCCCACTGCCACCTTTGAAAAAACATCAGCACTTTCGTCACCCTTAAAGCAGGCCTTTGTGATCAAAAGTCGCTCTGCCCCGGTGTCACCGCAGGCAACCTCCATAATACCGCCATCAAGACTGACGATATAACCGGGGTCAAGGGGTGCGAACCTCGCGGAATCAGGAACCAGACTTTCCATAACCCAAACTTGCTCATTACCCAAAACCGTAAAGGCGGGCGGATACTGGGGATAGGGCTGCAGGGCACGAATAAGGTTATGGATTTGAAAAGCAGACTGCCCCCAATGAATTTCACCATCTTTGGGTCCCCTGCCCCCAAAATAGGAAGACAGAGAATGGTCCTGAACATACCGCAAGGCTGTTCCCGTTTTCAAGGGGCCCAATTGACGCCTTAAAACAGCTTGCGCTGCTTCATTAACCTTTGCCATAACAGCGCCAGCCGTCTCTGTCTTTTCAATGCTGACTGCTTCTTGGTCCACGATATCCCCCGCATCCGCAGCCTTGACCATGTAATGAAGGGTGGCGCCTGTTTTATCCTCCCCCCCAATAATTGCCCAGTTCAAAGGGCACCGTCCGCGATACTTTGGCAGCAAGGACCCATGCATATTCAAGGCGCCCAAAGGGGGAATATCAAGAATTTCTTGGCAAATCATATGCCTGTAATAAAATGAAAAAATAATATCTGGCTTTAATCGCCGAATTTCCTGAATAATTTCAGGTGTATTGGGGCTGGACGGGGTGTAAACGGGAATTTGATGGGACCTTGCCAGACCCTCCACGGATTCAAACCATCTATGTTCGGTTGGTGAATCGGTATGGGTAAAGACACAAACGACCTCTTCCCCCGCATTCAGCAAAACCTTTAAACAGTCGTGGCCCAGCTGACTATAGGCAAAGACGATAATCCTCATTTTGTCTCTATGATCTTTTTGACAACAAAGCGCGGCCGGTGGCTAATCGCCTGAAAAATGCGCCCTAAATACTCACCCACAAGGCCAATCCCAACAATCACGACGCTAATTAGGAAAAACAAAATGGCGAAAAGGGTAAAGACCCCCTCAACCTCAGG
>Ga0007854_10001987_pt1 | contig 12871 bp, 14 predicted proteins | sample CryBogCBH12Aug08_FD_60382 | JGI IMG/M metagenome (GOLD analysis project Ga0007854, IMG submission 60382) | Freshwater microbial communities from Crystal Bog, Wisconsin, USA - CBH12Aug08 | ecosystem: Environmental > Aquatic > Freshwater > Lake | place: Crystal Bog, Wisconsin, USA | collected...
CAGTGACTATTTGCCGTTTGCCCTCGAATAATTCCACTCGACCGCGCGGCGCATAATGCTGTTGAGTCATTCCCGGCCCAGCGAGACCTTTGCGCGCTAATTCATCGGCCACACTCGGTGCCAACGTGACTGGGCCGATGAGCGCTTCCAATTGTTCGCGCGTCACACCACCGGGACGCAGAATCGCCGGCGGCGATTGCGTCAAGTCGAGCACTGTGGACTCGACGCCCAGTTGCGTCGGCCCGGCATCAAGAATTAAATCCACTCGCTTCCCTAAATCCGCAACGACATGTTCCGCACGAGTCGGACTTGGACGACCAAATTGGTTCGCACTCGGCGCGGCAATTGGTAAACCGGCTTCCATCAGTAAGGTCATCGCCACCGGATGCTTCGGCATTCGCAGCGCCACATTCGGACGACCGGCGGTGACGGCGTCTGGCACGCGCGGATTTTTTTTCACGACCAGTGTCAACGGCCCCGGCCAAAATTTCTCCGCCAGTGGCCGGAAGTTGGCCGGCAATTCAGCCGCCAGCGATTCGGCCATCGCCAAATCGCGAACGTGGACAATGAGTGGATCCCAACCGGGGCGCTGTTTCGCAATGAAAATTTTCTCGACTGCGGCCGGATTCAAAGCGTCGGCACCCAAGCCGTACACCGTTTCCGTCGGGAACGCGACGAGACCACCGGTGCGCAAAATCGTCGCGGCTTTCTGCAACCAATGGCGCTGCGGAAAACTGGGATTAATTTTGACGATGTTATTCATCGAATGGGAAGTTCCCGAACCGCGGCGGCCAACAGTTCCGGTGCTTGTCGCATGGCTGTACCGGTGTCGAGTGTTGCCGGTGCGATGGCTTGCGCGATAGAAATACCGGCGCGTTGCCATTCGGTTTCGCTGAGTTTCACTCGACCGGCCAACACTGCAACTTTCACGCCGTGGCGGCGCGCAAGTGCGGTCACGCCGGCCACCACTTTGCCGCGCAACGATTGCTCATCGAATTGGCCTTCACCGGTAATCACCCAATCCGCGCCGGCTAAATCTTCCGCCAATCGGCTCGCCGTCATCACGGTTTCAATACCGGGTACGAGCCGCGCATTCAGAAATGCAATCGCGCCACCGGCGAGTCCGCCAGCGGCACCCGCTCCGGGAATATTCAAAATATCTTTACCGAGTTGTGTCTGCACAAGACCGGCGAGATGATGCAAACCGGCGTCGAGGCGTTCCACCATTTCCGGCGTCGCACCTTTTTGCGGACCGAACACCCGCGCCGCGCCTTGTTCGCCGCACAACGGATTATCCACATCGCAGAGAACTTCAACCACCGGGAGTGATAAATTCGGTGGACGGAGCGTGACGATACGTTCGAGTTCGCCGCCAATCGGTTTCACCGGCTGACCTTGCGCATCGAGAAATTGCCAGCCCAATGCCGCCGCCGCGCCGATGCCGCCATCGGTCGTCGCGCTGCCACCGACTGCGAGCCAGATACGTTCCGCACCATGCCGAATCGCATCGGCGAGCAATTCGCCAGTGCCGTAGGTTGTTGTCAGAAGTGGATTGCGTTGCTCCGGTGGCAGTAAAACTAATCCGCTGGCTTGCGCCATCTCGATGAATGCGCGCCGGTCGTTGGCGAGCCAAAGATATTTGGCGGTGCAAAATTTTTCTGGGCGCGGCCCGGGCACTTTTTTAGAAATCCATTCACCACCGAGCGCGGCGTGCAACGCAGCAGCGGTGCCGTCGCCGCCATCGGCCATTGGTTTCACAATAATTTCCGCCGCTGGTAAGGCGCGCCGGACAATTTCACACGCTTCCGGCGCGGTGAGGCTGCCTTTGAATTTATCGAGTGCGATGACAATTTTCATCGGATGTAGGCGATGGTTTGTGGGCCTTCGGGTATGACGCCGATGGTTACCGGCCGGCCAAGTTTCAATTCGATTTCGGCAATTGTTCGGGCGATGTCGCGACACGGACGTAGTAACGCGCTTCGGATTTGTGCATCCGTCAGGCCGGCGCTGTGGACATACACATCGGCGTGCAGTTGAATTTTGGCCTGGATTTGCGCTTGCCATTGGTCGGGCTGGTTGAAACCGGGGTGTGCGACCATATCGAGTACAGCTTGCGGCGAACCGGCTTCGGCTAGCAGCGTCGCGTACCGGCCGTGGTCCGGTAAGCCGTCGGCACACGCAGCGACAAGAATGATGGCCCCACCGGCCCGCACGATGCGGCTCGCGGCGCTTAGGCCTTTGACGCATTGGTAAAGATTTTGGTCGAGCGGGTAACCGCTGTTAGTGGTGATGACGATGTCGAACGGCTCAGCCACCGGCACCATGGCGTGTTCCTTGACGAAGGCACAGCCGGCGGCGTGCGCGGCGAGCATTTCGCCGGCAAAGACACCGGTAATTTGCCGATCGGAGTTGAGTGTGACGTTAACCAGAAATGTCGGATTGGCGCGCAACGCGACTTCGCGCATTTCTTCCCAGACTGGATTGCCGGTGGTCACACCCCAAGTCGCGCTCGGGTGACTAATCATTTTGTAACTGTGATTGCTGTGAACACTTTCCGCACCGGCGATAGAGGGCAACACGCCTTTCGGTCCGCCGCTAAAACCGGCGAAGAAATGGGGCTCGATGAAGCCGGTCAGAATCCGCACATCGGCTTCGAGGAATTGCCGGTTAATCCGAACCGGATGGCCGAGCGAAGTCTGACCAAGCGAAACGAGATTGGCGGCAGCGTTCGCATCATGTTGGCGGCAACGGTAATTGTTGACGATGTTGTCGCCGAGCATCTGGCGCAACTCGGCATCCGTCTGCGGTCGATGCGTGCCGAGTGCGTTGAGCAAGGTAATGTCGTCGCGCGCAACGCCGGCGGATTCCAATTCCGTCAGTAAAACCGGTAGCAGGCGGTCGTTCGGCGTGGCTCGAGTGATGTCGGTGTGAACGATGACAACTTTATCACCGGCGCGCACTTTGGATGCGAGCGGAGCGGAGTTAATCGGCTGGCGTAATGCGGTCCGGATAGCTGTTGGTTCGTCAGCGATACCGGATACGAATGGCGCCTGGATTACCTGGCTCTGAGACGGCAGCGTAACTGGTAAGCCGTTGCGCCCATAGGCAAGATTGAGAGTGACGCTCATCCGCTGGTTAGTTGGAACGGATTTGAATATCCACCATCAAGTCGGATGCAATTTGTTCGAGTGCCTGCTGAAGTTGCCGAAGTTCACCGGCGGCCGGCAACTGAACTTGCGCAGTCGCGTGAAATAGTTCCTCGCCGGACATTGGCGCACTTTCACAGGTGGTGGTTAACTCTTCGATGTTCACTTGCTGCTGGGCGAGGACTTGCGAGATTTGACGAACGATACCAGGCCGGTCATGGCCGACGACTTCGATGGTGGCCAGTTGGCGATTCGGAGTCGCAACAGCCTGACCTTTTTGCACGCGCACTGACAAGCCTTGCGATTCGAGTGATTGCAGTGCGGTGAGAAATTTTTGCTCCGTCGTGGCCGGGACTTGCACTCGCAAAATGCCGGCGAACTGCCCGCCGAGGTGTGCCATGCGGCTTTCCAACCAGTTACCGCCATGGTCGGCAATGACTGCCGATAATTGTCCCACCAACCCCGGTCGGTCTGAGCCGATTACCGTCATCACGAAAGTGACATTCATAAATATCTGTTACGCCGGTGGCAGCAGAATGGCAAGCATGGAGCGTCGCAGTGCGCCGGTGCTTCACGAACGAATCATGACCAGCAACATTTTGAAACGGGTCACGGCTTTGACGGCGTGTGGTTTGTTAGCGGGAAGAATAATCATTTGCCCGGCTTCGACTTGATGTTTTTTGCCGGCAATCTGCATTTCCGCTTCACCGTCGAGCACGCAAATTAAGGCGTCGAATGGCGCGGTGTGTTCGCTCAAGGCTTGACCGGCGTCAAACGCAAACGCCGTCACGGTGCCGGTGGGTTTGCGCAAGACTTCACGACTGACAATGGCGCCGGCTTGATACTTGGTTAATTCGGCGAGTACGATGGCTTTGCCGATGAGGTTGCCGACTTTTTTTGGTTTAGCAGTGCATTGGCTCATGTGGGCAGTTTACTCCAATCGTCATTCGGAAACAACCGTGACATCGGGAACTGGTTCTGTTACCAAACCGGTATGGAAATTCCAGTTCGCACTCGCTGGCTGAACCGGACGGTGCTCGGCATCGGTCTGGCGTCGCTGCTGAGCGATTGGTCGCACGAAATCGCGACGGCGATTATGCCGGCGTTTCTGGCAACGCTCGGCGCGGAGGCGGTCTGGCTCGGGTTGATTGAAGGGATTTCCGACGGATTATCGAGTTTCGCAAAAATGGGGTCGGGCTATTTCACTGACCAGCTCCGCCGGCGGAAACCGATTGCGGTGATTGGTTATTTGGCGACGGCCACCGGTACGGCGTGCATCGGATTGGCGACGCAGGCGTGGCATATTTTATTGTGCCGGGCCGGTGCTTGGCTCGGTCGTGGTGTGCGGACGCCGGTGCGAAAAGCGTTGTTGGCTGGCGCGGTCACGCCGGAGACTTATGGCCGGGCGTTCGGTTTCGAGCGGATGATGGACACGTGCGGCGCAATTATCGGGCCGATCACGGCGATGCTGTTGTTGGTGGCGTTCAAGAATAATTTCAGCCGGGTTTTGCTGGTCACGCTCGTGCCGGGCTTGCTGGCGGCGGTGGCAATTGCGGTATTGGTGAAAGAACAAGAGCGCGTCAAGGTGAAATGGATTTCGTTCTGGGTGCGACTGGCGGCATTGCCGGTGTCGTTCCGGCATTTTCTGGTGGCAGTTGGATTGTTCGGTGCCGGTGACTTTGCGCATACGATGTTGATTTTGCTGGCGACGCAGAAGCTCACACCGCAACTCGGTCAGGCGAAAGCGGCGGGTGTGGCGGTGACGTTGTATGTGCTGCACAATGTTTTGTATGCCGGTTTCGCATTCGTGGCCGGCTGGCTGGCGGATCATTTTAACAAACGCGTTGTGCTGGCTGGCGGCTACGCGCTCGGCGCGGCGACGATGGCGGTGTTGGTGTTCGCGCCGATGAACTTACCGGTGCTGGTGCTGGTGTTCGTAATGGCTGGGATTTTCGTGGCGACCGAGGAAGCGGTTGAAGATGCGCTCGCGGCGGAGTTGGTGGACAAGGAACATCACGGCATGGGTTTTGGTATGCTGGCGACGGTCAACGGCGTCGGCGATTTTCTGTCGAGCATCGTAGTCGGCGTGTTGTGGACGGTGGCTGGAACACCGGTGGCGTTTGCGTATAGTCTGGTGCTGTTCATCGCCGGTGCATGGCTGGTGTGGAAGTGGAGGTAAAATTATGAGCGATAAAATTCGAGTAATTATTTACGGGCTAGGCGTGATTGGACGCTCGGCGGCGAAGTTGGTGACGGAACGCGCCGGAATGGAACTGGTCGGCGCGGTGGATTGCGCGCCGGCGTTTGTCGGACGTGATGCTGGTGAGGTGTTGGAATTAGGCCGGCAACTCGGATTTAATGTCACCGATACGCTCGCGGAAACTTTAGCAGAGGTGGAAGCGGATGCGGTGATTCATTGCACTGGGTCGTCGTTTGCCGGGGTGATGCCGCAGTTGCAGGAAATTGTGGCGGCGAATTTGTGCTGTGTGACGTCGTGCGAAGAAGCTTTGTTCCCGCGTTACCGGTATCCGGAATTGGCGGAGGAATTGAATACGTTGTGCGTGGCGCATGGCGTCGGTGTGCTGGGAACCGGTGTGAATCCGGGATTTGTGATGGATACGCTGGCGACAGTCAGCACGACGGTTTGTCAGCGTGTGGAAAGCGTGAAGGTGTTGCGAGTGGTGGATGCCGGGATGCGCCGGGAAGCGTTGCAACGGAAAGTTGGCGCCGGGATGGTGAAGGAAGAATTTGAAAAGCTCGTGGCTGCCGGCAAAATGGGTCATGCCGGGTTGTTGGAGTCGCTGGCGTTTGTCGTTGCGGCGATGGGTTGGGATGGCGCGAAGCTCGACGAACAGGTTGAGCCGGTCTTGACGACGCGGGCGATTCGCACGAAATATGTATCGTTGTTGCCGGGGCAAGTGGCCGGTGTCCGGCAGGTGGCGCGAGCGGAGTTGGCCGGTCAAGAAGTAGCGCGATTGGAATTGCAGATGTACGTCGGCGCGGAGCAGCCACGCGATGAGATTGAGATTGCCGGTGTGCCGCCGGTACGACTGGTGGTGACCGGTGGAACGCCCGGCGATTTGGCGACACCGGCGATTTTGGTGAATATGGTGCCGGCGTTGTTGACAGCGGGACCGGGGTTGCACACGATGGCGACGTTGCCGTTGCCGCGGATTGCACGATGAAAAATATTGTTTATTTCGATTTGGAAACACAGAAGAGCGCGGCGGATGTCGGCGGCTGGGGTCATAAGCCAGAGATGCTGATGTCGGTCGGCGTGACGTACAGCACCGGCGCGGGAGAATACCAGATTTACGACGAGACGAAGGTTCAGGATTTGATTAAGCAATTGCGCCGGGCGGATTTGGTGGTGGGTTTTAATCTGATTAATTTCGACTACGATGTGCTGTCGCATTACACGGTGTTTGATTTTCACGAAGTGCCGACGCTCGACTTGATGAAAGACCTCGAAGCGACGCTTGGCCACCGGCTCTCGCTCGAATCGCTCGCGGTGCCGACGCTTGGCGCGCCGAAGGTTGCCGATGGTTTGCAGGCGTTGAAGTGGTGGAAAGAAGGTAAAATTTTGGAGATTGCCGAATATTGCTGCTTCGATGTGAAGATTACAAAAGAACTCCACGAATATGGCCAAGCGCACGGCGAAGTTTTTTACAACGACCGGTTTGGTCAGAAGCGCACCGTCAAAGTGAAGTGGTAAGTTCTGCAACCTTTCCGGCACTCCGGTGTTGGATTCCTGTAGCTACGCTTGCCGGCGATGACTGATAACGAAATTGATGTCGCCCTCATGCTGCGCGTGAAAGCCGGCGATGAGGATGCGTTCCGGGAACTGATTGAGCGCCACCAGCGCGCTGTAATCGGTGTCATTCATCGTGCCATCGGCGATGCTTGGGAAGCGGAGGATTTGGCGCAACGCGTGTTCATTCAAGTCTTCCGGTCGGCGCGCCGGTACAAACCAACGGCAAAATTTACGACGTGGCTTTACACGATTACTCACAACGCGATTCGCAATGAATACCGTCGCCGGTCGCGGCATGCAGCGGAATCGTTTGAGGCGTTGACGCAGTCGAGCGAGACCGGTGAGCCGGTTGCGCAATTGGCAGATTCGCGCACGATAGACCCGAGTCAGCAAGTGGTTGAACGTGAGTTGCAGGTGAAAATACAGACGGCGATTCAACTCTTACCGGAGGCGCAGCGGACGGCGGTGATTTTGTGCCGGTTTGAAGGCTTGCCGTATGAGGAAATCGCGGAAGTGTTGGACTGCTCGGTGTCGGCGGTGAAGTCGCTGTTGCACCGGGCGCGCGAAACATTGAAGGAGAAATTGTATGGCTGCTACTGACCGCAACTTTTCCGGGAAACCAGTGTTGGATGAAAGTGTGAACAAGATGAATTGCCAACAGTGCCAAAAAGAATTTGATGACCGGCTCGATGGCCGGCTCGACCCGGCGCGGGCGCTGGAGTTTGATGCGCACACCGCCGGTTGTCCGTCTTGCTGGCCGGCGTGGCAGGCGTACCGGAGAATGTGGGACGTGGTGAGTCAGCAGCCGAGTTTGGTGCCGTCTTTTGGTTTTGCGCAGCGGACTTTGCGCCGGTTGCACGAGCAAGCGGAACAGCAGTTCTGGCAGTTGCCGGTGTTCCGGTGGGCGACGGCGATGAGTTTGTTGATTGTCGTCGGTGTGACCGGGGTGATGGTGTACCGGCAGGCAGAAACTTCTCAGCGCGTGGCGACGTATGCGGCAGCACAACACGACCGGCTGGAAGATTTTGATGTGATTGTCGCGCTGGATTCGTTGAAGGGAGAAACTGAATTATGAAACTTCGATTCCTCACCGGCGTAGCGCTCGTGGCGGCGATTTCTTTGCAGGCGGAAACCACGACGAATGCGCCGGCGCAACATGCGGCATTGAGCGTTGAGCAAAAAGCCGCGCTTGTCCAGAAGGCGGACGAAATGTGGGGGAAGTTGTCACCGGAAGCCAAAATCCATTTGATGAATTTGCATAAAGCATTGGCCGGGATGCCTTCGGAAGAGCGACATTTTATCCACGAGCGGATTGAACGGTATTTGAATATGTCGCCGGAAGAGCGGGAGCGCATCAAGAAGAACAATGAGCGTTGGCACGCGATGTCCACCGAGGAACGCGAACGCGCTCGTGAACAATACCGGCAATGGCGGAAGGAGCATCCCGGCGAAATTCCGCCGTCATTTTCAACCCAAACCACCAACCCACCCACTGTAACCCAACCACAGGAGACTAAATGAAAGCAGTAAAAATTCTTACGACCATCGCCGTCATTGCCATGTCTAGCTTCGCCTTTGCCGACGAAACTACTCCGCCACCGGTGGCGCATCATACCAAGGGCGCGATGTTTGACCACATTTTGCAGCCCAAAACTGTTGAAAGTCTGACACTCACTGCCGATCAACAAACGGCGTTAGCCAGTCTCGACGCGGCGTTCAAAAAAGATGCGGCGAAATGGCGCGCGGAAAATCCGGTGGACGAAGCTGCCGTTCAGAAAGCGCGCGAAACCCAAGATGGGGAAGCGATTCGTCAACTCCGGCAGAAGCAGCAAGGTTTGATGGATATTCGGAAGAGTTACATTGAGAAGTTCCGCGCTTCGTTGACCGCCGAGCAACAGGCGGCGTTTGATAAAGCAATCAGCGCCGGACGAAAAAATCCAGCGCAACAGAAGCCGACACCGGTCACGCCACCGGCGAATTAGATTTGGTTCCGGCGAAAGCGCGCGACGAAAGCTCCGTCCATTTTGTCGCGCGGCGGAAAGATTGAACGCGTCGTGTTGAGTGTAAATTTCGGGTGCGATTCCTGAAACCGCTCCACGACGCGTTCGTTTTCTTCCGGTTCCAAGCTGCACGTGCTATACACCAGCACACCGCCGGGCTTCACAAACTCACCGGCGGCTGTCAGTAATTGCGATTGCACCGTTGCCAACCGCGCGATTTCTTCGGCTTGGAGTCGCCAGCGTAAATCCACGCGCCGGCGCATCACGCCGGTATTCGAACAGGGTGCGTCGAGGAGCACCCGGTCAAATTGTGTCCCGCGCAAACACCGGTCGAGCCGTGTGCCTTCGCACGCCAACGTCGCCACGATATTTATGCCGAGGCGTTTGCAATTTTCAGAGACTTTTCCGAGCCGGACATTGGAAGAATCGGCGGCGATGATTTTACCGGTGTCGCGCATTTTCTGGGCGATGTAGGTCGTTTTGCCGCCGGGAGCGGCGCACATATCGAGAATGGATTCGCCCGATTGCGGGTCGAGTACGTCTACGGCGATGAGTGTGGAGGGGTCTTGTGCGTAAAATTTTGCCGGTAACTCAAACAATCCGGCGGCGTCAGTCACGCGCCAGCTGAGCGGATGCAAACCAGAGGGTTCAGCCGGAACGCCCGCTGGTAATTCTTCGGTCAATGTGCGGATATAAAGCGGCGGCGGTTCGTTGTTCCACTGGCAGAGCGCAGTGGCGTCAGCTTCGCCGTAGCGAGTGAGCCACCGGCGCCAGAGCCATTCGGGATGGGAATGGCGAATCCATACCGGCGCGGCGTCGAGCGACCGGCAATCGGCGCGCCGGAGGATAGCGTTCACAAATTTGGCTTCGGCGGGGCTAGCGAGTTGTTTGGCGAGCGCGACGGATTCGTTGACGGCGGCGTGGGCCGGGATTTTTTCGAGGAAGAAAAGTTGGTAAAGACCAAGATGTAAAATATCGGCGACGATTGGTCGCGGCGGTTTGCTGGCGAGTTGCCGGAGCATAAAATCGAGCGCGAGATGGTGCCGGAGGCAACCGTAGAAAAGTTCTTGGACAAAAGCGCGGTCGCGCGCCGAGATGGCGTTTTGCTCGGCGAGAAGTTCGTCGGCAAACTGTCGGGAGTTGGACCAGTTCTGCAATAAGTTTAATGTAATTTCTCGGGCACTTAACATCCGGTGCTAGTTTAGCACTGCTGGAGTCTTTTGACGATTGGTTCCTGCCGGCAGGAATTATGTTTTTCGGGAGCGGTGGGTGCCGCGCTGAGATTGTCTTCGTTAGTCAATGGATTGATACCGTGTAACATCAACCCTTGGGCGTGGGATGGATGGATATTTTTTATCGGTAAATCGGTTGGGTCGCGGAATTGGATGAGCACGGTTTTGCGTGGTCGAGTCGAGTGATTAATATCTGAGCCATGGACTAAGAGGTAGTTGAAGATGACAACATCGCCGCGTTGCGCCGGTAGTGGCGTGGCTTTGGCGATGGGATATTGTGCCGGGTCGAGATAGTGAGCGCGTTCGTGGACAGTCGGTAGTGGTCCGAGCTTATGGGTGCCGGGATAAACGCAGAAGCAGCCCATCTCCGGCGTCGCGTCCGTGAGGTGGATGATGGCGGCTGCCATTGTGTGTTTGGTGTGGGGGAAGTAAGGATAATCTTGGTGCATGGGAAAAGCCGAGCCTTTCTCCGGTGGTTTGATGAACGCCTTGGTGTGGTGGAGTTGCACATTCGGTCCTGTTACCGCTGCCAATGTAGTGGTAAGTCGGTTATGCGTCAGGGTGCGCGCCCAAGCGGCGGAATACAATTGGACAGCATGCGTATGCAAGATTTCAGTTTTTGGAAGCGTATTTTTCCAGTCGCCGCTCCATGTGGCATCTAAGTGAACCTTACCGGCGAGCCGGCGAGCGATAATGGCGTCCAGTTCTTGTTCAAGTTCGTCTAGTTCTGGTGTGGTAAAAATACCGCTAACTACGATAAAGCCATCTGTCTGATATTTTTGAATCTGTTGGGGTGTAATCATGGTAATAAAATATTCAAATTCTTGTAGCTCGCAATTGGAATGATTCCGTACTTGTGGTAATAAATCGGCATGGAAACCCCAATCGTTCGCTGGCCAATCCACGCGGTACCGGTGATTGATACAGCCGGGCGATATCCATTAGACGAACAAAACTTCGTTACCACCTACCACCATCCTACGCACGCTTTACATTTGTATGAGTATCACGGGCGCATTCGAATGGGCGATCGGAAGTTTGATTTGCAACCGGGGGATTTGACGTTGTCCAACGCCGGTGGTGGTGCGGCGTACGATTTGCCGGTACCGGGGTACCATTGGTGTATTCACTTTTATCCGTCACCGGTGCGGCGAAATTACATTGCATTACCGCAGTATTTGCATCTTGCGGCACAGCGGGGTTACGCCGTCAACCGAATGATGGAGATTGCGCGATTACACAATCAGGGGCGGCAACAATTGACACAGGCGCGGGCGGCAATCTTATTGCAGGATTTACTGCTCTGGATTGCGGGTATCACAAATGTAAAACCGCCGGTGCGCCAGTCGGATGCTAAGCTGGTGCAAATCCTCGCATTGCTGGATGCGCGATTTACTGAATTGTGGACGGCTCCTCAACTGGCGGAAACCGTTGGTCTCACGCAAGATCATTTGGCGCGCTGTTTCCGTCGTCAAATGGGGGTGACGATTCCACGCTATCTCTTGCAGCGTCGCATCGCTCATGCCCGGCAATTATTGCTGACCACTGATTTACCGGTGAACCGGATTGCGGCTCGCGTTGGCATGCCGGATCCGCAACATTTTAATAAGCAGTTTCGTCGACTCACCGGGTTAAGTCCGACAGCTACGCGAGCGAGTTGATGAAAGTCTAGCGGACGGAATTTTGTGGCAAATGAAGGATTGAAATTGTAATACGAACGCCAAACAAACGTTAGGAGAAATCTCATGGGTCGCAAATTTTGGTTGGGGCTGATTGCTTTTTTGGGAATGGCATCTTGGGCGTGGGCGGATGGGGCGCCGGCGAAGATTGATTCGGGCGACACGACGTGGGTGTTGGTGTCGGCAGCGCTGGTAATGCTGATGACGCCGGGCTTGGCTTTTTTTTATTGCGGCATGGTGGCGCGCAAACATGTGCTGGGGACGATTATGCAAAGTTATGCGCTGCTGGCGGTGATTACAGTGCAATGGGTGTTGATTGGTTACAGTTTGGCGTTCGGGCCGGATGTCGGGTCGGTGATTGGAACGCTGGCGTGGTTCGGACTGAAAGGTGTCGGTGCGGCGCCAAATCCGGATTATGCGGCGACGATTCCGCACAGCGCGTTTATGATTTTTCAGATGATGTTTGCGGTGATTACACCGGCGTTGATTTACGGTGCGGTGGCGGAGCGGATGAAATTTTCGGCGATGCTGGTGTTTTCGTTGCTCTGGACGACGTTGGTGTACGACCCGGTTTGTCATTGGGTTTGGAATGTCGGCGGCTGGTTGCACAAGCTGAATGCGCTGGATTTCGCCGGTGGCACAGTGGTGCATATCAGCTCGGGGATGACGGCGTTGGTTTGTGCGTTAGTGCTCGGAGCGCGAGTCGGGCACCGCAAGATGGAGCCGCACAATATGACGCTGACGGTGCTCGGTGCGGGGCTGTTGTGGTTTGGCTGGTTCGGATTCAACGGCGGTAGCGCATTGGCGGCGAACGGATTGGCGGCGCAGGCATTCATCAACACACACATCGCTTCAGCGGCGGCGGCGATGTCCTGGATGTTTGTGGAATGGTGGAAACGCGGTAAGCCGAGCGTGCTCGGAGTGGTCTCGGGTTGCGTGGCGGGATTGGTTGCCATCACACCCGGAGCTGGATATGTGACGTTCACCGGTGCGTTGTGCATCGGATTGATTGGCGGCGTGGTTTGCTACTACGGCGTGACGGTGAAAAATAAATTTGGTT
>Ga0007854_10001988_pt1 | contig 12863 bp, 12 predicted proteins | sample CryBogCBH12Aug08_FD_60382 | JGI IMG/M metagenome (GOLD analysis project Ga0007854, IMG submission 60382) | Freshwater microbial communities from Crystal Bog, Wisconsin, USA - CBH12Aug08 | ecosystem: Environmental > Aquatic > Freshwater > Lake | place: Crystal Bog, Wisconsin, USA | collected...
GTCAAGTCCGGTACACGCATCGAGGAAACCGCCCGCACAGTTGATTTCATCGAACAGATGATCCGCCGGATCATTCCAGCAGACCAGATCGACGGCATCATTGATAATATCGGCCTCCCTTACAGCGGTATCAATCTTACCTACAACAACACCGGGACGATCAGTTCGGCGGATGCCGACATCATTGTTTCCCTCAAGGAGAAGCACGGTCCCACCAACGAATATGTCCGCAAGATACGCGAAGAAATGGCGGGGAAATATCCGGGGGTCTCCGTCTGGTTCCCTCCTGCCGACATCGTAGCGCAGATTCTGAATTTCGGTCTCTCGGCACCGATTGACGTGCAGATTCTCGGCACAGATCGTGCGAGGACGCACGCATTTGCAGAAAAAGTGCTCGAGCAAATCCGCAAGGTTCCCGGTGCTGTCGACTTTCATATCCAGGAACCGAACGACGCGCCGCAGATCAATGTGACTGTGGATCGCACAAAAGCATCCACTCTCGGTCTCACTCAGTTGAACGTGGCCAATAGCACTCTTGGAGCTCTAGCCGGATCGCTACAGACTAGCCCGAACTTCTGGGTCGATCCGAAGAACAACGTCAGCTACCAGTTCAACTCCCAGTCGCCGCAATACAGCCTCGACTCCTTTGATGCGTTGCTGAATCTTCCGATCCTTGGCAGTACCATTGGGCAGACACAGATCCTCGCAAATGTTGCCAGCCTGTCACGCAGCCAGACCTCGCCGGTGATGGATCGTTACAACATTCGCCCCGTTATCAACATCTATGGCTATTCGGATGGCAGGGATCTGGGCTCCGTGGCTGCCCAGATTCAAAAAATCCTCGATGAGTTTCGCAAAGATCTGCCACGTGGCAGCCTGTTTGACCTACGCGGTCAGGTTTCCATGATGAAGGAATCCTTTTTTGGACTCTATGTCGGACTGGTCTTCTCCCTCGTGCTCATCTACCTGCTCATGGTTGTGAACTTTCAATCATGGGTGGAGCCGTTTGTTATAATCACGGCCTTGCCGGCCGCCTTGGCGGGCATCGTCTGGATTCTTTTCATCACAGGTACAACCCTGAGCGTTCCCGCGCTGATGGGTGCCATCATGTGCATGGGTATTGCCACAGCCAACAGTGTGCTTGTCGTCACGTTTGCCAATGAGAGGTTTCAGGAATGCGGGGATTCTAGACGTGCCGCTTTGGAAGCTGGTTACGCGCGTCTGAGGCCCGTGCTCATGACGGCGATCGCCATGATCATCGGCATGGTGCCCATGGCCCTTGCTATGGGGGAAGGTGGTGAACAAAACGCCCCGCTCGGACGGGCCGTCATCGGCGGCCTGATCTTCGCCACCGGGGCAACTCTCTTCTTTGTACCAATTATCTTCAAGATGGTAAGGCACGAAAAAGGCTCCTCATCCACCGCCCTGCCGTCGAAGTCCCCACAATCCTAACATCCACGCTCATACCATGACACCAGGAGAACCTCTTCCGCCAGAAAGCGTGCCCCGCACCCCTTCTAGTGGCGGATTGCCACTTGCTGAGACCCAGCAGACCGAGACAAAAAGGCATCGGCTGAGACTTATCCAAATCATCCTCATCGTCGGCCTGATCGCTCTGGCCGCATATGGAATCCAACAACGCCGAGCCGCGTTCAAAGTGCTAGAACAGAATGCACTGGCTGCAGACAAGGATGTTGTTGCTGTTACCCTGCCCCAGAAAACACCTGCCACTGTTACGATCGACCTCCCCGGAGAAACCCAAGCATTCATCCAAGCGCCTATCTACGCCCAAGCCAATGGCTACCTGAAAAAGTGGTACTTCGACATAGGCGCTCATGTTCGCAAGGGAGACATTCTCGCCGAAATCGACACGCCTGCGCTGGATCAACAGCTTGCACAGGCTCAGGCCAATCTGAAACAAGCCCAGGCTGCCCTCTGGCTTTCGCAGTCGACCTACGACCGCTATGCTGGGCTGTTGAAGAATAAAGTCATTTCGGCCCAGGATTTCGACAACCAAACAGGCGACTACAAGGAAAAACAGGCGGCAGTAGCAACCGACGAAGCAAATCTCGGACAGATTCAGGCCTTGATGACCTTCAAAAAGGTCGTTGCTCCCTTTGACGGCATCGTTAGTGCGCGCAATACCGATATCGGCGCCCTGATAAATCCTACTTCCGGCACCCCCCTCTTCACCGTCGCGCAGATCAATCCCCTTCGGGTCTATGTGAACATCCCGCAGACCATGGCTGCATCGGTTCAGCCGGGCGCAAAGGCAGAAGTGACTTTCGACACCTTTCCCGGCAAGAAATTTCCGGCGGAAGTAGTAGCCACGGCGGGAGCGATCAACCCGAGCACCCGAACACTTTTGACCCAGCTGATCCTACACAACACGCAGGGCGAACTTCTCCCTGGTGCTTATGCTACAGTCCATCTCAAGATAGAAACCGACTCATCCAGCCTGCTTCTCCCTGCCAATGTCTTGCTCTTCCGCTCAGAAGGAGCGTCAGTTGGCGTCGTCGGCCCTGGAAACAAGGTGGAGATTCGCCGTATAAGAATCAGACGCGATCTTGGTGACAAACTGGAAGTTGCCGAAGGATTAACTCCGACCGACCGGGTCATTCTCAATCCCCCAGACAGCCTGACCGCAGGTACCGTCGTTGAAATTGCCGGGAACGAGGGGAGAGCCAACCGTTAACTCTTGCAAACAGACTCGTTGACCGCAGGGCGGGGACGATTATTGTATAAACACAATGCGGGGGAGCCAGCAGGCTGAGAGGTTCGGAACATCCCGAACGACCCTTTGAACCTGATCCGGGTCATGCCGGCGCAGGGAGAAGACTCAGGCCGCGCCGTGCACCCCACGCGTGGCCTTCCTTGTTTCCCATGATCTCTACCAAAGCCGACATCGAACCTCAGAGTACCGACGCCCTTCCAGCTAGCAGGCGCGTCTATGTCAACGGGGAGATCCATCCCGATGTATCTGTTCCGATGCGAGAGATAGAGCTTTCACCGACGAAGAACTTCTCCGGTGAACTTGAGCAGAATGACCCAGTCCGTGTCTACGATTGCAGTGGTCCTTGGGGGGATCCCGACTTCGACGGTGATTCTTCCGAGGGTCTTCCCTCCCTTCGTCAGAACTGGATCGAGAATCGCGGCGACTCTGCTTCCTACGAGGGGCGCGAAGTCCAGCCTATGGATAACGGCTACCTCTCAGGCAAGCACGCCGAGTATGCCAGCCTCTCCGAGCGGAACCGCCTGGTTGAGTTTCCAGGACTGATCAGCGCCCAGCGCAAGCCGCGCCGCGCTTCCGCCGGACATCCAGTTACCCAGCTCTGGTACGCTCGCCAGGGGATTATCACCCCTGAGATGGAGTTTATCGCCATCCGCGAGAATATGGGCCGAGCCCAGCAGACCACCCTCTCGGATCTCTCCGGCGACATTGCCCGCAATGATCTGTGCAAGCAGCATGCAGGTGGTGCTCAGCTTTCCTCCAACCCCTATACCCCCTCGATTTTCGGTCGTTTTCCGCAGCGCATCCCTGCAGTGATAACGCCCGATTTTGTTCGTTCCGAAGTTGCTGCAGGTCGGGCCATCATCCCTGCGAACATTAACCATCCCGAGCTCGAGCCAATGATCATCGGCCGCAATTTCCTGGTGAAAATCAACGCCAACATCGGTAATAGCGCAGTCGCCTCATCGATCGAGGAAGAGGTCGAGAAGATGCGTTGGGCCACCAAGTGGGGGGCAGACACCGTTATGGATCTCTCCACCGGCAAGAACATCCATGCCACCCGCGAGTGGATTTTGAGGAACTCCCCTGTGCCGATCGGCACCGTACCTATCTATCAGGCCCTGGAGAAAGTGGCCGGGCGCGCCGAGGATCTCACCTGGGAGATTTTCCGCGACACCTTGATCGAGCAGGCCGAGCAGGGTGTCGATTACTTCACGATCCACGCAGGAGTTCTCCTCCGCTTCGTCCCCCTCACCGCGAACCGCATGACCGGTATTGTCAGCCGCGGCGGTTCCATTATGGCGAAGTGGTGTCTTGCCCATCACAAGGAGAACTTCCTCTACACCCATTGGGACGAAATCTGCGACATCATGGCTGCCTACGACGTCAGCTTCTCCATCGGTGACGGTCTTCGTCCCGGCTCTGTGGCTGATGCAAATGACGAAGCCCAGTTCGGCGAACTAAAGGTTCAGGGCGAACTCACCGAGCGCGCTTGGGCTAGAGGTGTTCAGGTCATGAACGAAGGCCCCGGCCATGTCCCGATGCACATGATCGAGGAGAATATGGCCAAGCAGCTCGAATGGTGCCACGAGGCGCCCTTTTACACCCTCGGTCCCCTGACGACCGACATTGCGCCCGGTTACGACCATATTACCAGCGGCATCGGTGCCGCCATGATCGGATGGTACGGCTGCGCCATGCTCTGCTATGTCACTCCGAAGGAACATCTCGGGCTTCCGAACAAGAAGGATGTGAAGGAGGGTGTAATCACCTACAAGATCGCCGCCCATGCAGCCGATCTGGCCAAGGGTCATCCTGGCGCCCAATATCGAGACAATGCCTTGAGCAAGGCCCGCTTTGAATTCCGCTGGGAGGATCAATTCAATCTTGGCTTGGATCCCGTTACGGCCCGTGAATTTCATGATGAAACACTGCCTCAAGAGGGTGCCAAGTCAGCACACTTCTGCTCCATGTGTGGCCCTCACTTCTGCTCGATGAAAATAAGTGAGGACGTCCGTAAATACGCCGCTGCCGAAAAACTCTCTGAGGAAGAAGCCCTTAAGAAGGGCATGGAGGAGAAGTCAAAGGAATTTGCCGAGAAAGGTGCGGAGCTCTATACGAAAGCGTGAGAAGTCTTTTTTCTTATGGCTGTCCTGCTCGCAGATGTCGTCTAGCCAGAACTTTATCCTGAAGAACGCGTTTTGACCTTGGGGAAAAGCCTGATGGGTCTCTTCATCGATTTTTTTCGGCCGAAAAATCTCAATCCTTTTTCAGTGCCGCTTTCGAGAGAGCATAAATTCATTTCCTTCGGTGTCTGCACACATCGCGAGATGCACAGTTTCTCCGCTCTCTGGTTGTGGCTCCCTAAGCAATTGACCTCCCGCTGCTACAACTTCTGCGGCCCCAGTAATAACGTCCGATACCTGAAAGCTCAGACCGGTCCAAGTGCGCTTACCCTCGCCGCCGCCATGTATTCCGATGATTCCGTTGCAGACCTCAAGATCGGTCACTGCAGGATTCTCCCTGACGATTTTCGCGCCGAAGAGGGTGGTGTAGAAAGTTACAGCACGCTCTCTGTTTGCGGCCCAGATAATATATGTCAAGCGCTCGACGTGCACTATCAAGGACAATGATACCGACTCACGGAAGAGGAATCTTATCTTGCCTGGCAGCTTCCAAGAAGGCGGACCGAAACTTCGAGTTTGCCTCAAGTTCGCTGAAAAGGAGATCCCCCAAGGCAAGACCGGCTTCAGTATCACTAGCGTAGTGTACTCCGGCTACTACTCGGCTGTCCGCAATTTGACGGGCCCGATGGAGGAGGGCTTCGGCCTTGCCAGGAAAGAGTTTTCCAAGCAGGCGTGCCTGCAACTCTGAGGAGGAAGAGTGTCCGCTGGGATAACTGAATTCAGCGGATGGAAAAAGCGGCAGCACCAAGGTGGGATGCTGGACATACGGCCTGAGGCGGCCGTTTTCATTTTTCAGTATCGAGGTGATAAAAGCGCCGTCCTGTCCTGCCTGCTTGAGTACCTCAAAGGTCCTCGGATATTTTGTTTCAAAGGAGGGATCGATCTCTCCGGCCACGAGATTGATGGAGAACTTTTGGTCGCGATTTGCTTCGGTCTTTTGTTCCTCATTGCGCGAAGCTTGGATGGAAAGCGTAATGGCTAGGTCTGCCTCATCAACGGGAGAGCCAAGTTGAGGGGCCTTTGGGAAATCTGCCCAGAGCTTTTCCTTGCCGGTCAGGTAGTTTGGATGAAGTGGAGACCCGTGGAGCGGGGAGGCAGTCGTCGCCGTATCTGCCCTTGCTGGGATCAGCCAACTGGTGCATCCGGCTAAGATGACCATCGCAGAAAGAATGCGCATAAGTCTTTTCACTCAAAGATAAGTACCTGCTGCCGATGATGAAATCCACACCTGAAACGATTGTTTTAGCCAGATTTCTAATAGAAAGAACCTCTCCCTGATCAGCCTGTCGGCAAGGCTCGAAAGATCTATAGTAAATGCTTTTCATATCCGCCGGGGAATGGCAGTTTTTCGAACCTCCGAATGCTCAACTTCATTTCCCACGCAAGTTCTCTGCAGGTTGCCTCTGGTGCCTTTTGCCTCATTTTTGGCGGCGCCATTATTGGGTTTTTTATCCAGCCGCTTATTCCAAATCACCATTTTTCTAGTGAATCCAAGGATGCGGCGAAGCTAGGAGCGGGGCTCGTGGCAACTTTGGCCGCATTGATACTAGGGCTGCTGATTTCCTCCACGAAAGGAACCTTCGATCAGGTCAACACGCTTATGAATCAGGTTGCGACCAACTACATTCATCTGGACCGGCTTCTTTCTGACTACGGTCCAGAAGCTGAGCCGATCAGAAAAGAACTCCGCACTGCCCTTGAGGCAAAACTTCAGGAAATCTGGCCGGAGGAGTCAAAGACCCCAGTTCCCGTTTCAGGTGAAACGAGGAGCCGTTTCGAGCAGATAGGGAGCGATATCGCCTCGTTAAAACCATCCAATGTTTTTCAAACCAGACTCCAAAGCGACTGCCTCCAACTAGAAGAGGATCTCCTTCACGAGCGCTGGATGATCGACGTGGTTGGTGAGGGGGGGCTTCCAGGGCTTCTACTGCTGATTCCTGTTGTCTGGATCACCTTTCTCACTTTTCTTTATGCATTCTTTGCCCCGCGCAACATGACTGTGATTGTGGTGCTTCTCTGCTGCTCGATGAGCATTTCGGGCGCCATCTTCCTCATCGATGAAATGTCAGGACCGTTGAGCGGATTGATCAAGGTGTCCAGCGCCCCCCTCCGCCTAGCGCTCACACAGCTCGGAAAATAAGACGCCACAATGTCATTTGCAGACGGGCATCTGCCGATTTTACGATGGGAGCCGACTTCATTCCGGCCATTTGCAGCACTTCTATGTATAATCATCTCACTGCAGGCTGTTTCAGCAAAGATTACTGCAAAAGCCGTAGAATATACTGACGACCATGGAACGGCGCTCGAGGGCAGTGTATTTTACGACGATTCTCTCTCAACCAAAAGGCCTGCAGTTCTGGTTATCCATGACTGGAGGGGGCTGACTGACACCACGAAAAAGCGGTGTGAGATGCTGGCACAGCTGGGATATGTCGCGTTTGCGGGCGACATTTATGGAAAGGGAGTGCGTCCGAAAAGCGTCACGGAATATAGCAATCAGGCGACCATTTACAAAGATGACCGACAACTTTTCCGTGAACGGGCGCGTGCCGCCTATGAGGCGCTTCTCAAGCAACCCGGGGTCGATACCAGTCGAGTTGCGGCCATCGGCTACTGCTTCGGTGGCACCGGCGTAATCGAAATGGGGCGCGACGGGACACCACTTCTCGGCGTGGTGAGTTTTCATGGAGGGCTCGACAGTTCTCCGCTGAGTCCAGGAAAAAATTTCACTGCAAAGGTGCTGGTGCTCTGCGGTGCCGACGATCCCTTCGAATCACTCGAAGATATGACAGCCTTCGAACAGCAACTGAGGGATAATCATGTGGACTACCAGATTGTGAAATACGGCGGCGCGGAACATTCCTTCACTGACGAGGGGGTGGACTCACTTAACCTTAAGGGAGCGAAATATAATCCCGATGCGGATCGCCGTTCATGGAAGGCGATGGAAGATTTTTTTGGCGAAATCTTCGCGCCTGCTCCGCCCAGCTAAATTCGTTGTGAATGTTTCTTGAGAAGCAGGTTTTCAGAGGGTGAAAAAGACGGATAATTCAGCCTCTAAAGGCAGTTGGCTTGGTCAATTCAGCCGCAATTTTTCGAGGGGTTCGAAACTGATTGCAACCGGGCCCGTAAATGGAAAGTCGAGATTCACGATGGTGTAAAGGGTCATGCAAATTACCCCGGCAAGAAGGATGGTCATCACGGCTTGGGCGACGAAATTTTGCGCCCCAAAAAGATAGGTGAAGGAGATCGTCGCAACCGCTCCTGCCAGTAGAATACACCAAAGAAAAGGAACCAATCCGGAAGAAGCATCATCAATCCGCGAGGCACGCAACTCCTTCATCCGATTGAGGTTTCGCACGGAATCACTGAAAAAAGAATTCTCCGATGAGTCACTTGTCTTGTGATTGGCATAGGTCATTGTTATTTGGTCGAGCAGTCTAGTGGCTTCAGGGCTGCCCTCCCCGTGCGCCAGATTTTTCCACTCCAAATTTACCAAGGCATTTCGATAATCGCGCAGAAGCCTCTGAAGTTGGCTTTGAAATGACGGATCAAACGCATGGGAATTGGTAGAAAGATCGCCGATGCATCGCGCCTCCTGGACAATGTTAGAACCTGTGCTGATATAGGATTGCCAAGTTGTGGTCACAACAAGCGCCAGAAAGATTCCATATACGGTGCCCATCGTGCAGAAAAAAGGACCTGTCACATCGTGGTGTTCCCTATGAAAGTGCGGGGGGATTATCTTTCTGGTGACCAGCAATCCCAGATACGAAAGGGTCACCGGACACGCCACGCAGACAACGAACAGCATCACAGGAGAAAAATTCCACGCTAGGGACTGCTCCAGAGTTAAGGATGTTCCTAATAAAATTTGCATCTACGCTTTAAGTGGCTCTCCGCGGGACAAGGACTGGTCTGCAGCGACAAGGCGATCATAGAGAGGTTGCAATCCTTCCGGGATAATCCGCGCCCCTGCGAGCATGGGCATGAAGTTCTGATCCCCTGTCCATCGCGGAACGATGTGGAGATGGATATGCTCATCGAATCCTGCACCTGCGGAGGTGCCAAGGTTGAAGCCAACATTGAACCCCTCCGCCTTGACCACCTCCCGCAGCAGGAGCTGTGCATGTATTGCCAGATTCCAGAGATCCAGAACCTCGTCAGTGGAAAGCTCTTCCATGCGTGCGGTTCTGCGGTATGGGACGACCATCAGGTGTCCTGATGCGTAGGGATATTTGTTAAGGATCAGAAAAGCATTCTTACGGCGTGTTACTACGAGGTGTGCAGCATCGTTGCTCGATCGGGCTGCCTCAGCTAGGAAGTCCTCCCCGGTTCTCTTCTCGTGGGTGAAATATTCCACGCGCCAAGGGGCCCAGAGCGTTTCAAGATGTTCCTTGGGGAATGTCACAGTTACTTAATGAGCTTTTGCAGGGCATTTTTCCAGACATTCGATCACAGCCTGCGCAGCTCTGTTCGAGGCGGTGAGTTCTCCTCGTCCACCCAGAGTGGCTACAACAGCAGCCAGTTCTTCGGAGAGGCGCACACGAGTTTCCTCTTTATTGAGCAACCGCAACGCCTCGTCTGCCAGGGCTGCCGGTGTTGCGTCATGCTGAATGAACTCCCGGATGACAGGTCGGTTCGCCAGAATGTTCACGATCCCGAGATAAGGAATTCTGATCACGCGGACACCTACCTCATAGGTGAGCGTTGCAACCTTGTACACCAGCGCATAAGGAAGGCCCAAGCAGGCGGCTTCGAGAGTTGCGGTTCCCGAGCAGACGAGCCCCACCGTAGAACGACGCATGAGATCGCGTGAGGCAGCCGTGGAGATAGTGACGTCAACGGCGGATTCCGAGGCCATACGCTTCATCAGTTCTGCGTGGGAAGGGGACGCAGCAGCGGCCTCGACGCGAATTTCGGGCCGTGATAGTCGGACGAGTCGGGCGGCACCGAGCATGGACGGGAAGATTTTTCGCACCTCCCGCTCACGGCTGCCTGGAAAAAGACCGAGTAGGGAGTCATCTCGGGATCCTGACGGCACGGCATGAAGTTCTTCTGCCATGGGATGGCCGGCAAAAATGGTAGGAAGACCTGAGGATTCATAGATCTGCTTCTCGAATGGGAAGATGCAAATCATCAGATCGAGGGTACGTGCCATTTCTGGGATGCGTCGTCGATTCCAAGCCCAGACCTGTGGGCTGATGTAGTAGATGATCCGTGTTGGGATTCTTCGCTTTCTGACAGCCCTAGCCAGCCGAAGATTGAAGCCGGGATAATCCACTAGGATCAGCGCATCCGGAGGCTCGTTGGTGAGTTCCGCAAGCAGTGAGGAAAATTTCCTGCGGAAATAGGAATAGTGCCGGAGGACATCCCAGAGACCAAGGACTCCTGCTTCTGCAATCCAGTTGTCGAGGGTTCCTGTGGAGGCAGTCACCTCAGCCGACATCTTTGGTCCTCCCTTTCCGGAAAAACGAATGTCGGAGTGCTGCTCCTGCAGGGAATGCATTAGGGCCGCACCGTGGGTGTCGCCGCTAGCCTCGCCGGCAACGATCGCAAGATGTGTCATGCGGGAAGATCCGCCTTTTGCTTGCGGGGATCGGCCTCCTCAATCTGCCTCGTAATCCGGATTGCTAGATCAAGTGCAGCAGCGGCTTCCCGGCCGGTTACACGTGGCACGAGACCCTCTCTCGCACATGTGACGAACGCGTCGAGTTCCCTCTGAAGAGGCTCACCTTTGATTACCCTGACGCGCTCCCGCTTGATTGTACCATTCTTGAGCCGGAGGATGTAACCGCTCTGCTTCTGATAATTGAGGGAAAGATAGGCGTCCTCCTGGAAGATGCGTATCTTACGAACCTTGTCACGACTGATCCTGCTGGCCGTGAGATTTGCCACGCAACCGTTTTCAAAGCGGATACGGACATTGGCAATATCCTCGCCCTTGCTCAGTACCGCTATGCCGATGGGGTCAACGCTCACGACCGGGGAACGGACAAGGTGAAGAAGGATCTCAATATCGTGGATCATGACATCCAGAACAACGCCAATATCCATGCTTCGGTTCGGGTAGGGAGAGAGGCGCGTGACCTCCAAAAAGCGCGGATTCTCGAGTTGCTTCTCAAGGGCCTCGAGACCCGGATTGAAGCGTTCAATGTGACCCACTTGCAGGATACAGTTGTTGGCAGTCGCTGTTGCGGCGAGATCCAGTGCCTGTGCGGTATTGGTTGCGATCGGCTTCTCGATCAGAAGGTGGATGCCTTTCTTAAGGAGAAGGGTTCCTATTTCATGATGGTATTCGGTGGGTGTCGCCACTGAAGCAACATCAACGAGATCCCCAAATTCCTGCAAAGAAGCACAGACCTTCCCTCCATATTTTGCGGCGGCCCGTTCGGCGGTGGATTTATTCGAATCGTAGATTGCAACGAGTTCGCAGTCTGGAAGCTCGCTGTAAACACGTGCGTGGTTGATACCGATGCTGCCTGGGCCGACGACGCCGGCGCGGATGGTTTTCATAATTGTATACCCCAGAGGGTGATGTTGTGTTGGGTGGCGAGTTCTCGGAGTCGTTCGATCTCAAGAAGCAAGGACAGATTGGCTTCCATCGCAACAGCTGCGACTCCGGCTGCCGCGGCGGCTTCAATAGTGCGGGGGCCGACAACCGGCACATCAAAGCGCATATCCTGATGCGGTTTAGAGACCTTGACGACGACCGCTTCACCGCGACCGAGTTCCCCTCCACGGCGGATGGTTGAATCAGTTCCGTCAAACCCCTCAACGGCAAGCACCGTCCCCCTTTTTACAACGACCGTCTGGCCGATATCCAAACGGCTGACTTCTTTGGCGATGCGGTGTCCAAATGCCACGTCTTCTAGGAGTCGTGCCCTTGGTTTTGGACCAGCAATGAGGCCTTCATGGGCGAGGTGTTTTTCTAGGAAAGTTGTCGCAGGAAGCAGAGGGACACCGGCTTTTTCCAATTCCTCCGCAACCGCTCCGAACAATGTCTCAGCATTGCGCTCTCGGAGTTTTGCCAGCAGAAGCAGGGCATGAAAGTCTGGCCTCAAATCAAAGAGGTGTTTGGGTGCGATCTGACCGGCCATTATGGCAGAAGTAGCCCCGCTTTTTTTTGCCGTATTGAGCAGGCGACCGAGCTGTCCAACCTTCATCCAGTGAATTTCCTCGACGAATCCGGCCAAAGACGGATCAGTTTCTCCCTCGAAAGCGGCCACTATAATCCGTGAAACTTCGGCCTCGCGCGCTCCTCGGACGACTAGCCTTGGATAGGAGCCATTCCCGGCGATCAAAAAGAGAGGTTCTCGGTTCTTCACAAAGACATCCTATAAGGATGAAGTTAATACTAACCGCAAGAGAAGGCATCGAGCAGCTAGAAAAACACCTTTTCCAGCAGAGACATTCCGATCCATGCTTCATGATATGCAACGGCAGCTGATTCTTGGCTTTTTGGTTGCCCTTGTCATCGCGTCTGTTTCATCGGCGGCACGGATAGATGTGACTCAAGCAGAGGCTGGTGAGATGCTGTTTCTGAAAAGAGGGGACCTTCTGGTGATCAGCCTTCCATCGAACCGTACAACTGGTTACTGCTGGAGAGTTACTTCTTCAGAGCGCGGCGTCCTTAAGCAAGAAGGAAAAGTGCTCTACGAGCGTTCCGATGGTGGAATGGTCAGGCTTGGTGCCGGCGGCGATGAAGTCTGGAGATTCCATGCCACTGTTGCCGGTCGGACGACCCTGACATTTTCCTATGCCCGGCCTTGGGAAAGGGATGTTCCTCCGGTTAGGGTAGTGGCATGGTCTGTTAAGGTACGATAATGAATCGTATCATCCATTGGTTCCGGCGTGATTTACGGATAACCGATAATTCGGCTCTCGCCGCAGCTGCAGCAAAAGGCGGGGAGATTATTCCTGTCTTCATATTAAGTGACTGG
>Ga0007854_10001993_pt1 | contig 12838 bp, 7 predicted proteins | sample CryBogCBH12Aug08_FD_60382 | JGI IMG/M metagenome (GOLD analysis project Ga0007854, IMG submission 60382) | Freshwater microbial communities from Crystal Bog, Wisconsin, USA - CBH12Aug08 | ecosystem: Environmental > Aquatic > Freshwater > Lake | place: Crystal Bog, Wisconsin, USA | collected...
CGAGCACGCGATAGCGCATTCCGTTTTGATGGACGAGGACGCCGTTGGCCACTTTTGATTCGCGCAGCGCATCAAGGTTGGCGAAGTCGTAGTCGTAACCTTCGGGCAGCGGAATCGAGAGCTGATCGCGCCAACCGCCGGCGCTCGGCGCGCCTTCATCAAGCATCACAAGCGCGTCGGCCACAAAACGACCTTGTTGCAACAGCGACTGACAGCGCGTGAGATAGCTGACCCACGCCTTACCCGGTTTCCACCAAGTGCTGGTGCGGTCGAAATTGATGCCATAAGGGCCAAAGGTCATTCCCGGCGCAAAATTCGTCCACGGCTGGTGGCAATAGCGGTGGATGTAATACTGGTTCACGCCGAGACAAAACGCGCGGTCTCCAAGCGGCTTGAGACTCCATGGATCGTCAAGCCACTGGCCGCGTCCTTCCGTGAACGCCTCCCCACCGGCCATTTGACGCCCGCTCAAGTGCGCGGCGCTCGCGGCCGCCTTGCAATCCGGACGCGGCCCGCCGCCGACCCAGAATTCACCGCACGCCATGTCGCAGGCACGAGCGTAATTCATCGGGTCGTAGAGAAATTGTTGCCGCCCGATGGACTCGGCCCGGAATTCAATGCCGCGCTGATGCGCCAATTCCATCGAGTGTTTCCAATAGTTTTCCACGATGAGGTCGGCAATGGTGCGCCGAAAATCCCAGAGCACGCGCTCGGACTGGTCGCGCGAACCGATGATGCGTCCGCCGGCCAGCACCGGCAGCCACGGTGTCAGGTCGTAACCGTGACGCGCCTTGAACTCGGCCGCAAAATTTTCCGACCAGTTTTGCGGGCCAACTTCCCAGCTATCAATCCAAGTATGTTTGTAGGCGTGCTTGCCGGCGGGCGTGGCGGCAGAAAGCAGCTTGTCCACAAACGCCGCCTGCTGCGCCTCGATGCCGCGCGGGTTCAGCTTGTCGCACTCCAACCCGACGCCGGCTTTCGTGGCGGGTGCGTTGTGCGCGCCGGTCGGCGTGTGGCCGATCCGCATCACCATCCAATCGCCAGCGGGCGCAGTCCATTTGTCTTTGCCGGTAAGATTGACGACGCTCGTCAATGGAATACCGGGGGCATCCAGCGCACCGGCATCGAGAAAATATTTCGCGCCGCCGCCGTGTTCGGTGTGGCTAACAATCGCGGACTTGGCCTGCCAATAGTTGATGCGCGCCTTCGCGGAAAGCGCGGCTTCGGCAATTTTCAATCCCTCGCCCTTCCCAACGCAATTCGCTGGAAATTTCACGCGGAAATGCCGGGCGGTGGCGGAATTGAATGCGACGGTCAAATCCGTCCGTGGATGGCCGCGCCAGGCGGTCATAAATTCTTTCACCGTGCGCCACGTTGTTCCGTCGTCGCTCACTTCGATGATTGCGCTGGAATCTGAAAACGGATTCTGCCCCTCCACACCGGACAGCGTCAGCTCGCGCGCATTCACCGGCGCGGCGAAATCGAAACGAAGTTCCGCCAAGCTGTCACCTGCCGGACGCTTTAAGACAAGGTTCTTTTTAACTGACAACGGCGCGGCCTGATCACCGGGCGGAGTCGGAAACGCCAGCACGGCGATGTCGCGATAATAATCAAGCTGGCTGGCTGGCTGCGACAGCTTGCCAAGCTCGACGGTGTCACCGCCGCGCACGCGCGTCTCGCTCCAAGTAAGTTGCTGCATGGCGAGTTGCGGCGTGATGTCCGGGCCGCCGGCGTTGCCCCAACCGTCGCAGACCGCCGAGCCGAAATCGAGGCCAAGCCGCGCGCTTTCGTTGAGCATGTGCTGGAAACAATCCTGCCACGCGGGCGTCATGAAATCCTTTTTCTCCACCAGATCGGTCGGGATACCGACGCTGACGTTCATGAAGAGCGTGCCGCCGAGGCCGATTTCCTTCATCGCCTCCAAGTCGGCGGTGATGCCCGGTTTGGTGATATTGCCGCTCATGTGAAACCAGTAGGTGCGCGGCTTGGCGGAATCGGGCGGGGCGGAAAAACTTTTTTCCAATTCACCGGCGCGAATTAGCGCAACGCAAAAGCTGATGGCGGCAATAAAGACCAATGTGTGTTTCATCGTTATATTTGGTTATTTGATTTTTACTCGCACTTTGCCAATGAGGAAAACTACGGAGACTGAACCAGTTTTTCGCCGCTCACTGGCGGCGTCAACGTGGTCGTGCCGGTGAGAAATTTGTGTGCCACGAGAAAACGGTCGGCCTGCGCCAGCGCCACGTCCTGCCACGGCGACCGGTTGAAAAACCCGTGCCCCTGTCCGGCGGCAACCCACATTTCCGCATTCGTGTTGCCGAGCGTTTTCAGCTTTTGCAACAGCTCGTCAGCGGATGGTTTCCACCCGTGATCTTGATTGCCAAAGAAAAAAATGGCGGGCGGCAAATCAGCTTTGACCTGCTGCAAAATTTCCACCTCGGCGTCGGGAGCTTTGTCCGGTCGGAGCGCGGGATTGAACAGCAGATACGCCGCGACACGGGTGTCGGTTTTTAGATTGTCGCCCGGATCGTTCAATCCGGGATTGAGCGTGGCCAGCAGCACAACGTGGCCGCCCGCCGAGCCGCCACCGGCGATGAGCCGCTGCGGATCAATGCCGAGTTCCGCGGCATGTTCTTTCATCCAACGAATCGCGCTCTTCGCATCGGTGATACAGACGCGCTTGTAAGATTCGGTCGCGGGCTGGCTCTCGCGCTGCTGCTTGGTCAGCATCCGATAATTTGCCGTCGCGGCGACGAGGCCGCGGCTGGCAAGGTAATGACAGGCGTAACGAAATTGATCCAGATCGCCCGCCCGCCAAGTGCCGCCGTGAAACAAAATGACGCCCGGCCCTTTGCTTTTGGCCGCATCCCAATCCGGCGGAAAATAAACCTCCAGCTCCTGCGGCTTTCCGCCCGATTGTTTATAGACAAACTTTTTCCCCGGCAGCGCGGACACGACCGCCGTGTCATCCGGAGCTTCATTCTTTTGCGCCCGTTTGACGGCAAATTTCTTTTTTGGTGGTGCTAACGCGGCGTCATCGGCAGTGGCAGCGCTGACGACACCGAGGTTGCTACCAAAAATACAAGCCGACACGAGGATTAATGGTAGAAGTTTCATGGGTTAAAAGGGTGCAGTGTTTTACCGCATGGCGAACAAGCACGCAACTCACTTTGCCAGCGCTCGCACGGCCTCATCATTCAGAACGTGTCTTGCCGGCGGCCCAGTATGAAAATCTGGAAGCAGCTTGCCTGTTTCGCGACTGAAAGAGTCCGCCGGACGCGGTGACGGGACAAAGTCTTTCGTCTCCTTTCGCCATTCATCCAACTGCCCGCGAAGCTGCTTCAGCGTGTCCGCATATTTCGGATCACCCGCCAGATTTTTCAGTTCCTGCGGATCGGTCGTCACGTCGTAAAGTTCTTCCACCGGACGCGGACACACAAAGCAGGCCATCTGGTTGGTGTCCAGCTTGCCCGCATCGCGCAGCCGGCGCATTTCCTGAAACGTGATGCTCGCCACCGCGTCGGCGGGCGGCGTGGCGGGCAGTTCATTCCAAAAATTGTGGATGTATTTGAACTGCGCCGTCCGCACCGACCGTTCGTAGGCGGTGTAATCATGCCAGTTGTGTTCCGCAAAAACACGGTCGCGAATCGTCTTCTCCGGCGCGCTCAACAACGTCTTGAACGACTTGCCTTGGAAAGTTTTTCCCGCCGACAAACCCGCCAGCTCCAAAATCGTCGGCGCGAGATCAATCGAACTGATGAAACTGTCGCACACGGTGCCGGCCTTGATTTTTCCCGGCCATTGCACCAGCAACGGCGATTGGATGCCGCTGTCATACACGCTCGTCTTGCAACGCGGAAACGGACGCCCATTGTCCGTGATGAAAAGAATCACCGTGTTGTCCAGCGCATTCTCCCGCTTCAATTCTTCCATGACTTTTCCGACGTAAATATCCAGCCGCCCGATCTCGTCGTAATACATTGCCAAATCTTTTCGCGTCGGCGGCACGTCCGGCAGATACGGCGGCACTTCCGTTTCCTCCGGCGTGTGCGGCACCGCCAGCGTGTTGGGAAAATACGGCCGATGCGGATCATGCGAGGCGAACCAGCAGAAAAACGGCTTGTCTTTCGGACGCTGTTGCAGGGTCGGCACCCAGCCCTGACAACCGCTGTCGTCATTCTTCACACCTTTTTCCATGCGATCCTTGCGCACCAGATCAAAACGGTCTTCCACCGCCGAGCCGAGATGCCACTTGCCCGATTGCGCCGTCCAATAACCCGCCGCCTTGAGCTTTTCCACAAACGTCACTTGCCCCTTCGGCAACGGTAGATGCAACCATTCCGCACCCGTGTTGTGCGGATACCGTCCCGTGATAATGCTGCTGCGGCTCGGACTGCATGAACTGCAAGTGTTGAACGCCCGCGTGAACTTCATTCCGTCCTTGGCGATCTGGTCGAGATTCGGTGTATGCACACCTTTACAGCCGTAAGGCGTGGAATCTTCATAGCCCAAATCATCTGCGATGATGAGAATGATATTGGGTTTGGCCGGCGATTCGGCGGCATGGATGCAACAGGCGGCGACGGCAAACAACATCGCAGAAAGCAGATGCTTTAATTTCATACGGTAATTTTGCAAGGCGGTAAGATAAACAGGACGCTGCTGGCCGGCAAAGGTTTCGATAAATTTTCCACAGCCAAAGACAAATGAAGCATTGGCAGAGATGTCGCGCGCCGACCCTACCATCAATAAACCGCCGCGTCCTGTGCCGACTTCACCAAGTCCTTAAAAATGGTAGAGCTGCGGTGCTCCGCAGCCTAAATATTGAGGCGGCGCGGCAGCGACCGCCCTGCTAAAACAAACCGCCGGCGCAAGAAGTTGTTCCGGCGGTTTTCTTTTTTCAATTCGCAGTCAGGTCGGAATCATTGTTCATCCGGGTCGGCGGCTTTGCCTTTTTTGGCTTTGCCGCCGCCTTTGACGGGCGCGGGGTATTCGGCGATGAGCCGGGCTTTGGCGGCGCGGAGCAGTTGCGAATTGTCACGATGCGCGAAAGCCTCGGCCAGCGGGTCGCCGGTGCGTTGCAACAACGCCAGCAGTTCGGCGCGCATGGAGGCAATCTCCTTTTGGTGCGCGGGGTCGGCGATGAGATTTTTCCGTTCCACGCGGTCGCTGGTGAGGTCGTAAAATTCCTCCGGCACGCGGTGGAGATAGTAGTCCACGCGGTCTTTGATTTCCGGATTGCCGGGCGCGGCCTTGACCATCGCCTTCCACGTCAGACCCGCCATGTTCTCGGCGTGATACTCCATCTGGCCATCGGCCCAGGCGTTCCAAATGTAGGAACGATCCTTGGTGCGGATGCAGCGCATGAGCAGCCATTCTTTCGCGGACGACTGGTTGTAAAAGGTGAACACGCGATCCCAGCCGGACATTTTCTCGCCCTTGAGCGCAGGGAGAAAGGAATGGCCGTCCAGATTCGGAATCATCGGCAACGCCACGGCGTCCAGCAGCGTCGGCGTGAAATCAATTGTCGAAACCAAGTCATTCGTGTCCACGCTGCCGGGCTTGACAACTCCCGGCCAGCGGAAGATGAGCGTGCCGCGTGAACTGTTTTCGTAGTCGTTGGATTTGGCGTAAGGGAAAGACATGCCGTGGTCGCCGCCGTAGAACATGACGATGGTATTGTCGCGCTGGCCGGATTCATCAAGCGCCTTCAAGACTGCGCCGACGCAGTCGTCCAGCCGCCGGACGCTGGTGAGATATTGGGCAATCTCCTTGCGCACGGCCGGCAAGTCTTCGAGGAAGCCCGGCACACCCTTGAGTTCTTCCGGCTTGATCCAGCGGCTGGGCGGTTCGCCGTGAGCAAGGTCGTCCGGCCCATTCGCGCCGATGAAAGTCCGGTGCGGGTCGGTGCAATTAACATGATGAAAGAACGGTTTGTTTTGGGTGGCGGCCAGTTTCAGAAATTCCTTGGTCAGCCGGTAAAGCTGGCTGGGGCTCCGCGGCGCCTGTTGCACCACGCCATTGCTGCGGACAAGCAGTGGCGGGGAAAAATCTACGCAGAATTTTTCCGCCGGCTGATAGTGCGGTTCTTTGCCGATCATCGAAATAAGATAACCCGCATCATGAAGCTGCTGGTTGACGGTGCGCACTTCCGGCTTCAGCGGCATGAAACCCATCGCGCCGTTGTGCTGCGGATAAAGCCCGGTGTGCATGATCTCGCGCACCGGCTGGCAGACGGCGACGGTGGAATAGGCGTATTGGAACCGCATCCCCTCGCCCGCCAAGCGGTCCACATTCGGCGTGAGATCTTTGATGACGCAACCCGTGCAACCCGCCGAATCGTAGTTCATGTCGTCGGCGGTGATGAAGAGAATATTGAGTTTGGCTGGTTTGTCGGCGGCAAAGACCAGACTGGAAAAAATGCCGATAGCGCAAAAGCATGTGAGTAGAAATTTCATGGGTTTGATTCCAGTTATTTTACAGGCGGCAGCGAAATTAGAAAGGTTTCGCTGTGAACGACGTCACCGGAAACCAGCCATCGCCTTTTCCACTTCCGGCGGGCCTTGCAGCCAGCCGAGCGACGCGAGAAACTTGTCGCTGTCCTGCATCGTAGAAATGAAGTCCACGCGGCTCTTGCCAAAATTGAAAAAGGAATGTTGCCGGCTCGGATAGGGAACAAGCTCGCAGCGGTTGCCCGCCGCCTTCATCGTCTTGGCGAACAGTTCCACCGTGGCGAACGGCACGGTCGTGTCTGCCGTGCCGTGCATGATGATGGTCGGTGGCGCACCCGCCTTGATGTGGTGATACGGCGAAACTTTTTCCGGCGCGACACCGGTGCGCGATTCCACCATCGCGGCTTTCAACGGCTCGGAAAATTCAACCGCCACGTCCTTGACCGGCGCGAGGACGAGCGCCGGATTGAACAGCACCAGCGCATTCGGCTTGCTGCTGATTTTCGCGTCCTCACCCGGCTCGTCAAATCCGTCCAACAGCGCAATCGCAGCAGCCAAATGTCCGCCGGCTGAACCACCGCCCGCCGCGATGCGGTCGGGGTCAATGCCCAATTCCTTCGCGTGGGCGCGCACCCAGCGCATCGCGGAAACCGCATCGCGCACGCAACCGTCAATTTTCACCGCCGGCGCGAGACGGTATTGCACCGTGATGGCCACCATGCCGCGATACGCAAAATAGCGGCATTGCGGCAGGAAGGCGCTGGGGTCGCCGTTCCGCCAGCCGCCACCGTGGAAAAATACAATCGCCGGACGCCTGTCGCCAGCCTTGTGTTCCTTGGGCTGGAAGACGAACAAGTTCAGGTTTGTGCCGCTGGCGGTTTTGTAGGTGAACTTTTCTGCGCCAGAAATTTCAACCGCGCGAGCGGAAAGATTCGCCAGAAAAATGGCTGCGGCAATCAACTGAAAAAGTTTTTTCATAACAATCTCCTCAACCATTTCACCGGTAAGTGATTTGCGTCTGGCACTGCACATCGCGGCTGGAGTTGCCGAGCAGCAACGTGAAGTCGCCCGGTTCAGCCGTCCACGCGTGGGTTTTCACATCCCAAAATGCCAGCGCTTTCCAGTTCAGCGGGATGCTCACGGTTTTGGTTTCTCCCGGCTGGAGATAAATTTTCTGGAAGCCCTTGAGTTCGCGATACGGACGTTCCACGCGGGCGGCGTTGTCGTGGACGTAAAGCTGCACCACTTCCGCGCCGGGAACTTTCCCGGTGTTGGTGACCGTTGCCGTGACCGTGATGGGTTTGTCTTTGCTGATGACCGCTGAAGAAACTTTCAGCCCCTCAATCCGAAACGTGCTGTAAGACAGACCGAAACCAAACGGAAAATTCACCGGTTTCTTTTTCGCTTCATACCAGCGATAGCCGACGAAAATTCCTTCTTTGTAATTCACGTCCAGCACCGGCGTCGTCTCGCTGTTGACATTCATGTGCCAGAGCGGTTTTCCGCTGACGAAGTTATAGCCGAAAGCGGGAGAATCTCTGAACGTTTGCTCCATGCTGAAAGGCAGTTTGCCGGACGGCGTCACTTTTCCGGCGAGCACGCTGGCGAGCGCGTTGCCGTATTCCTGACCCAAATAATAGCAATGCACCAGGCCTTTGACCTGATTGAGCCACGGCATACCGAAGGCTGTGCCGGTGGAGGCGACCACAATGGTATTCGGATTTTTCGCCGCGATGTCTGCAATCTGGCGGTTGACGGCATCGGGCAAATCAAAGGAACGGTCGCTGCCTTCGCGATCGCTCATGTTGATGAAGCAGAGAACCCGGTCCGCCGTTTTCAACTGCTCGTCAGTGGGATTTTCCGCATAGGTAACAGCCTTGCCGAAAATATTTTTCAAGCCATCAAAATAATTGACGGAATCATAGCCTTCCACCGCGCCAGAACCGCCGCCGCCGATGGCGGCTTTGACGCCCTTGTGATCGCCGACGACCAAAATTTTCTGCCCGTTTTTCAGCGGCAACACGCCGTCGTTCTTCAACAGCGTCACGGCGGCTTCGCCAATCTGCCGCACCAATTTCTGATGCGCCGCGTAATCCACCACGGCGGGCACGGGGACGGGCGGACGATTCCAGATGCCGGTTTCCAGCAACACCCGCAACGTGGGCGCAATCATCGCATCAAGTTTCTTTTCCGTCGCCGCCGGATTTTTTTGCAGCTCGGCGCGGACATATTGGCCGAAATTTTTCATCTGCGGCATGATCAGGTTTTGGCCGGATTCCAAAATTCGCGCCGCATCCAGCGTCGTTCCGCCCCAATCGCTCATGACGAAACCTTGGTAGCCGAATTCGCCGCGCAAAATGTCGGTCAGCGTCGTCCGGTTCTCGCCGCATTTCACTCCGTTGAACCAGTTGTAGGACGACATGATGGCCTTGGCCTGGCCTTCCTGAATCGCGGCGGCGAACGCCGGAAGATAAATTTCGTGCAGCGTGCGTTCGTCCATGATGGCGTTGCAACTGCCGCGCAACAGTTCGTTGTTGTTCGCCAGAAAATGTTTCACCGTCGCCACCACGCCCTGGCTCTGGATGCCTTTGACCTGCGCAACGCCCATCCGCGCCGCGAGAAACGGGTCTTCGGAATAATACTCAAAGTTCCGGCCGCAGGTGGATGTCCGCTGGATGTTGACGCCCGGCCCAAGCAAAATCGCCATGCCACCGGCGCGACATTCTTCGCCGACCGCGCGCCCCATTTCAAACACCAGTTCCGGCTGCCACGTCGCCGCCAGCGCCGAGGCGACCGGAAACGCGGTGGATTTTTTCAGCGGCGTGTATTCCCAATCCTGCGCATCGTTGTGCAGCCGCACGCCGGCGCTGGTGTCGCACATCAACGCGGGTTGAATGCCAAACCGCTCGAAACCCGGAATGTAAAACATGTTCAGCCCGCTGCTGACGCGGATTTTTTCGCGCGGCGTCATCCGCGAAAGCAAATCCTGCACGCGGGCGTTCAAATCGGCTTTGGCATCGCGGTAAAGCGCATCCGCCGGCACTGGCTCGTAGGAAAACGGACAACAGCCGTTGATATACACGTCAAAAATCTGATACCCGTCGCCCTTGCCTTTCAGACAGTGGAGGCGCAGAAACTTTGCCGTCACCGGCGCGGCGAGCGCGTGCTTCGTCCAGCCCACGCGCGAATCTGCCTTTGGTTTATCTTTGAACGTGTTTTGAAATCCCCGCACGGCACAAGCGGTTTTCCACGCCTGACCATCTGCCGAGAATTGGACTTCGTAATCGGAAGGAAAATTTTTACCCCATTCGATTTCCACCGAACGGATTTCCACCGGATAGCCGAGCGCCAGCGTGACCGCCTGTTCGCCGCCGGTTTTCGACCACCACATCGTGGAGTGGTCGCCGTCCAGCACGGCCTGCGCGTCGGCCACCACCAGCGGAATGAAACCCGCGCCCATGCACTTCATCGTCCCCGCCTTGGCTGCCGCCGTCGGGTCGGTGTGCCGGGAGGAAGTCGCCACGGCAGACGTTTCCACCGCGAAAACCAACTGCCCGCTCAAACCCAAAACCAGTAACGCCAGCAGACCTGCCCGGCACGAAAGTATTTTTTTCATTTCTTGTGGAACGGATAATCAAACGGCACGGCGCTGGCGACTTGGAATTTCTTTCCGTCCAGCCGCAACACCTGATTCGGCGCGACGGAAAATTCAATTCGCTGGCCGCCCATCTGCACGCTGCCCGATTGCGGCTTGGAATCAATGCCGACAACTTGGCAGTTCTTTCCGTCCAAATCCGTCACGACGCGAACGCCCGCCGTGCAGGAGAACAGTTCACGGTCGTTCAGCCGCGCGCGGAAAATTCCTTTTTCGCTCGTCAGCGTCCACGTCCGGTCGCCCCAGCGTTGCGTGTAGGTAAAATCTTTTCCATCCGCCAACGCCGACCACCACACCTGACCGTTGACCACGTCCAGACTGACGCCGTGCATCCGCGAGAGGTATTCGAGCATCGCCAGCAGCGTCGGTCCGTAGCCGTCCTGCTTCGAGAGCGCCGGTGCGCCAGTGAACGGATCAAACTGCTGGACGAACCGCCCGCAGCGTTCCAGCGTCTCAATCCACTTCTGCCCCAACAACGTCACTTCCGCGTAATGGCCGTAATTTTCCAGCGCGCCGATGGCACGTTGATACGTCAAACCTTGCGCCTGACCGCTCCACGGCTGGCTGCGGAGGTTGCGGAACACCGGCTCATGAATGCCGTTGGACGGCAGCGGCAGCGGCGACCAAAGTTCGTCCGGATTGAGCCATGTGTTCGCGAATAAATCCATCCGCCATTTCCTGCGTGAACATCCCGTGCCACATGCAACGAATGTTGTTGTGCGTTATTTCCGGCATCTGTTTGCCGTTGCGGTCGTGGTCGAAACACGCCTGCCGTTTCTCATCCCACAAACCTTTGATGACATGCTGCCGCACTTCCTCGGCCTTCTGCTGCCAGAATTTTTCGCGGCCATTGCCGAGTTCGCGAGAAATTTTCGCCAGCGTGATGCGGCCGCCGTAGCTGTAGGCCATGATGTCCATCGAGGCGATGGGCGCGAGCACTTCAGCCAACGTGGTTGGCGCGGGCACGTTGTCCTTGAAATGTTCGCTCCAGTAACGCTTGCGCTCGGCGAGATTCTTCGGATCACCCGTGCCGGGCGAGCCGGGCGGTTTCTCGAACGGCCAGCGCGTCGGCACGCCGCGCATCATCAACCGCATGTTGTGGTCTTCGCCCGTGTCGTAAATGCACCAAGTCTCCAAAATGCCGTCGCCGTTGGAATCGCGTGTGCGCCAGAGATAATTGTCGTGGCCTTCGAGTGTGTCATAAAGCTGCTGGAGATAGGTGCGATCCTTACCCGCCCAGAAATACATCTTCCACGCGGAGTCGGGAAAATTGTAGCCCTGAAAACTCTGGAACACCGCCAGCATGTTCATATTCGTCAACCACACAAACCCCTCCGGCGTGTGTTCCTTGTCGCGGCCTTTTTCCACCGCCACCTTCTCGGTCACCAACGACGCGGCCACGCGTCCGTCCGCCCGCCGGGTCTGGATGAAAATCACCTGGTTGTTCAAGGCCACTTCGACGTTGCGCTTGGCATACATCTCGCCGCCCATCGGCTGCGTCTCCAGCCAGCAATTCCGAAAGCCGCCGCCCTCGACGAGGATTTTCATCGTCGGCGTGAACTGGATGACATTCACCGCCGCATTGCTCACGGCCGAATTGTAAATTTTTTGCAGCGCGGCGTCCGAAGTTTTGAACGTCACGCCCGTAACCGGCAACGCAAAAGCTACCAACGGCGCGCTGGCCGAAAGCACCGATAAAAACAACAGGGATTTTAACTTCATATAATAAGCATTCTTGGACGCACAAACTTGAAAAAGGTTTCCATTGTATTTTAGCCACAGAACCACTGACGGACAATCATTTCTAAAACAAGTTTTAATTCTCCTGCAACCGCACTATCCGCGCCGACGATTCAATCGGGTTAAGTTTGACAGCGGCGCGGTCGAGTTCCAGCTTCACGATGGTATCAATAGGCTTGATATCGGCCGCAGGAATCTCAATGGACACGTTTTGATCTGTCTGCTTCACGACAACTTTACCACCAGTCAGCAACGAACTTTTCACAATCTTCGCCGGCAATGGCGGCAACACCAGTGCTCCAGCTGGAGCTTTGAGGATGTGCAAATAAACCGTGCGCCCCGTGCGAGTGCTCACATAGCCCGGAAGTTTGAAGGTGCGTTTCGGTTGCTTAATCTCGTAATACAGGCCGGGTTTATACGGGCCGCCGCGTGTGCTGTAGATGCTTTCGCCATACTGCTTAAGCCAACGGCCCATTCCTAAAATCACTTCGCGCTGCTCCGGCGCAATCTCGCCCTGTGGGGTCGGCCCGACGTTCAACAACAAGTTGCCATCACTGCCGGCGCAGGCGATCAGACAACCAAGGCAGGTCGATAAATCTTTCGCGCCGTCCCGTTCACCGCCCCAGGACCACTGGTCGTGCGCGGACGTCGTCATGCACGATTCCCATGGCCAATCCAGCATGAAACCGCCGACATGTTGTTCGGGCGTGGCAAAATCACCCCACTGCCGGCTGTTGGGTGTGCCGGCGCAACGGGTGTTAATCATCATGCTGGGCTGTAGTTCACGAATCATTTTGAATAGCCGCAGATTGTCCCAGGTTTCCGGGTTGTTGACGCCGCCGGTGCGGTCGAACCACAACTCGAAGACTGGCCCGTAATTCGCCAACAGCTCCTTCACCTGACCGTGCAGATATTCGATGTAACGGGCGTGGTTGGTGGTGCAGAAATCCGGATGATGCCAGTCGGGCGGCGAATAATAGATGCCGAG
>Ga0007854_10001994_pt1 | contig 12836 bp, 21 predicted proteins | sample CryBogCBH12Aug08_FD_60382 | JGI IMG/M metagenome (GOLD analysis project Ga0007854, IMG submission 60382) | Freshwater microbial communities from Crystal Bog, Wisconsin, USA - CBH12Aug08 | ecosystem: Environmental > Aquatic > Freshwater > Lake | place: Crystal Bog, Wisconsin, USA | collected...
ACCTGAGCGTCCGCCAGCGACGCCGACAGTTTTTGCAGGCTGTCCGAGGAGCAACGCTTGGTCAGCTCATGCGCGAAGTATTTTGCGTGGTAAGCGGTAAGCATTTGCCCCTTCAAGGTGTCCCGCAGAATTAGCGCACAGGATTATTCCCTCAATAGGTCACCACCCCGCCCGTAGTTGGACTAGAATACCAAATTGCGGCGGTTCCCATCTTAACGACACTAACGCACGCCTGATTCAGAGCGCGAATCAACTCCTTCACCAGACCATCAAACAAACGCCCTTGCGACTTCTCATCAATGAAAATTGTAATGATGCTGCATCTTTCCCAAAAGCCTATAGTCGTATCGTTAGGGTTGGGCGTCCAATAACCGGTTCCTTCAGTGATGGTAAAGCCAGTAAACTTGTAATTTGGGCTTCTCAACACCTTGTTAATAATTTCGACCTGAGACGCGGTTACGGTCCGGTTCGGGGCATCATTCCTTGCGCCGATGATAATTTGATAAGCAGTTAATGGTGGATTTGGCATTTATGATTTTGTCAACAACTGGGGTTGTTCTACAATCAAAAAACAAGCAGCCGGCGCGCATCTAAAATGCCATGTGCTAATCTGGAAAATCACAAAATCGCATCGCAAGAAGCTGCCGCTTAAAATGTAGAAGCCGAGCGACCGCCGAAAAGCAAAACACGGATAACACGGATAAACAATATAAATAGTTCAACAACTCATATCTTGCGATTTTACAGTTAAAATATCCGTGTTTCACGTGGTTTCATTTTGGCGCAGCCAAATCGGCTGAATTGGAGTCCAGAGGCAACGCCTCTGGCGGGTGGGGTGTGGGGCGGAAGTCGCTGCCCCACAAAAAAGGAGGCTGAAACCCTCGCAGGCTTCAACCTCCGGCAAGTGCCGGTTCAAGCGGTGGCGGTCGCCGGCTCGCTGGTCGGCGCTTCTTCAAACTTGGTGCCGAGAACGAAGTCGGCGGCTTTCTGCGCCATTGCTGCGGCCTGCACAATCAATTTCTTGTCGTTCTGCAACTGCTCCAGCCAGTTTTGCAAATAGGCGGCGGAATTTTCCAAAGTGCTTTCGCCGATCCCGGCCTGACCGCACAGGAACGCTGCGCCCATTTCGGCGATCAACTCTTCCTTGCAATACGGATTCGAGCCAAAGCCGGCCGACTCCGTCAACGTCGGACGGTTCAACCGTGAGACATGGCCGGTGCTGTGGATGGCCTCATGGTAAAGCGTGGAAAAAAAGCCCGCCTCATTTTCAAACCGCTCGCGGTCGGGCATCGCAATGATGTCCTCTGCCGGTGAATAAAACGCCTTACGCATTCCGTATTTGATTTCCGGGCGTTGCGGCATGAAGGCAATGATTTCCTCCGGCTTGGTCGGTGCGCTCAACGGAGTTTCGACCACCGGCGCGGGAACGTCTTTCAGCCCGTCGCATTGCGCGGTGTTAAAAACGTAGTAAAACCGGAGCATCGGAATTTTTTCAATCTCGTGTGATTCCCTGTCCTCAATCTCAAGCTGTTTCCAGAACACAACAGGGCACGCCTTTTCACCCTTGCGGACAGTTCCGCCAAGCTGCTGCGCCTGCTTGAAGGTCAGCCAGAAGGGTGATTCATAGCTCATGGCATGAAGCAAAAAGACATTGATGCCGCGATAGCATTTGCCGGAAACCAAGTTGCGCGGGAAACCTGATTTGGCCTGCCACGGTTTGCGCCACGGCACGGTGCCAGCCTCCAGCATGGCGATGATTCTTTCGGTGATGAGGTCATAAACGCTGACGCGTTTTACGTCCGCTTTTTCGGGATGGCTCAAGAGTCCTGAACCTTCGGTGTTAATTATATTTTGAGTATTCATGGTCTTTTTTTTGTTACGCCCGCTTTCGGTCTGGTCTGTCGTCCTTCACCAATCAACGCCCGTGAGTCAGGGCGGCTGGCGGGAGGAATCTACGGAGGGCACCGCCATGAAGTTGCCCCCTGACGGCAGCGGGCGGGTGAGGACGGCGGAGCAAAGACCGTGGGCGGAGCTAAAAAAACGACCTGAATCAAACACTCTCCGCGCAGCGGGCGCGACGGGCAGTCGCGTTTATCCGGCTCGCTTGGAAATTTCTGAAACCGTGAGCGCAACGAAGAGTTTGGGGTTGGCCGCCCGCGTTGGGAAAATGGGTCGCGGATCAGCGGACAACCCCAAACCGGAGTGGAGCGGCGGTGGAATGAAATTCACAAGGGAGCATCCCTGGGCGAGCGCAAGTCTTGGGGGCTTACGCGGTGCAACCCGGAAGGCCACCAAGTCTTGCGCGACGGGGCAAAACCAACGGAGTCGAGAGGGCTTGCCCTTTCGCGCGGGTCTGGGCGGCGTGAAGCCCAGAATTCTGATTCGTGCCAATGGCATTTTTTGACACGGGACAACGAATTCTCTAGCTTGGACGAATGGCGGACAAGACACCTCCAAATCCATACGAAAAACTCTTGCCAACATTGGAAGGTAGGATGCCCCGTCGCCGACTCACGCTCGCTGAAATGTTGGAGCAGGTGTCACAAAGCTCGACTTTGAGTCCGGCGGGGCAAACGATCCTTGACCGCGCCAAGAAAGCGCAAGCCAAGTCCAAGCGGAAAAAATCAAAGTGATTAGTCCGGCGTTCGATGGCGCGGTCTGGGTCAAATGCCGTGGCCGTCCCCGGTCATTATTTGGGCGGCTTGATGCTTCTGCCAAATTCCGGCGCGGTCTTCGGCATAGAGGTCGCGGACTTTAGCCTGGGCGTTTTCGTCCAGTTGGTCGGCCACGCGGCGGGCGAGGTCGTAAAACAGATGCCAGCGGGCGCGTTTGTAAATGCGCGGCTTCTGCGCGTGCAACCAAAAGAACACGGCGCGGAGCGTGTCGGTGGTGTCGTGGGTCAGTTGATAGCGCGGATGCGTGGTGCCGGGTTTCAACCGGGCAAGCGCAACACGTTCGCCGGGGAAAAGCTCGGCGGCGAGTTGTTGCGCCTCGGTTTTGGTGCGGGTCAAATTGGGCAAGGTCATAAATTGAAATGGGAAGCGGCGCATGGGTGTGAGCCATGCGCCATTGTTGGTCAGTCCTCGTCTGGCAGCATCAGCGTCAAGGCTGGCTGCGGGTCGTCTATGTCGAGCGCGGAGCAAACCGCGATCAGCTTCACCAGCTTGGCGCGGTGGTTGTCGTTACGAACATACAGGGCAACCGGCAAGCGGTCAGTGTGGCCGTGGCTGCGGAGGATGGCAAAGCGCGCCATCCAAACCAGATCCCATAATCTTCCGGCCTCGTCCTGACCGGTCACGTCCGGTGGCACGGCAACGTAATTGTCGAACACTGCCCGCGTCAGGAACATCGGGAATTTGATTCCGGCTTCTTGGGCGGTCTTGGTCACGTTAACCTGCACGCCGTCGGCGACAGCTTGGGCGCGGGTGTAGGTGTAGATGATTTCGCCAAAGGGCGATTTGTTTTGATTTGTATTCATGGTGTGATTCCTTCAATCGGGCATGGCTTCGTGGATGAGTTCAAGGCGGCGGTCGCGTGCCATGCGCCGCGCCAAACCTTCGGCAGACTTGAACCGGTGGCAGTGATAAACCGTGCTGACCGGCTGGGCGTCCTCGTCGCCGACATAAACCAGCCAGATGGGTATTTCGTCGCCGTCGTGGTTCTGGTCGGGTTGCGGGCCGTCAAAAAAGATGCCGCGCCACTGGCGGGCAATGGTTGTGGTGGTGGCATTCATTTTCTGGTGGGGTTAAGAATTTCAACTTCGGACTGCGGTGAGATTCGGAACGTCGCGGGCGGCGGTGTGAACTTCACCGGCTTGTCAAAGCGGGTGGTGAACTCGCGCGTCGGGCGATTCATAATGACGACGGCGGAGCAATCATTCACCCGCATGACGCGGCAAAGCCGGTTGTCGAAGCGGATGACATCGCCAGCGCGTAGGCGGTGGGGGTGCGTGTCGGAAGTGAGCCAAATGACACCGACAAATTCGGCTTGGTTCGGGTCAAAGGAAAAGCGTTTGGAATGTTTCATAAAATCAGGCGTAGAAATAGCCATTGGCCCGGAGACTGGAAAAATTCGGCCTGCCGATGACGACATGGTCAACCACTTCAATTTTCAAAAGCTGGCCGGCGCGGATGAGGTCGCGGGTCACTTTGATGTCGGCTTCGCTTGGTGTGTGGTCGCCGCTGGGATGCTGATGCGCTAAAACGATGGCGGCGGCGGAGGTCATTACCGCCAACCGGAAAACAGAGGTCGGGCTGACTAACAGCGTGTCCATCGTGCCGATGGAAACAAGCTGGTGGCCTTTCGCCCGGCGGCGGGTGTTCAAAAGAATCACCGCCAGACATTCCCGTTCGGAGTCAAAGTAGGGATTCGTGGCGATGTGAAGATGCCAGTAGGCCGCAACCTTGTCGGGCGTGTCGCACGTCTGCAAATCCATCGGCGTGGGACATTCCCGCAAAGCTGTCACCTTGTATTCATGGGGCTGTGATTGAAACTTGAACGGCTGCACAAGGCTTTCGATGCCGGGCAAATCCGGTGTGGTGGGCGTATTCACTTGGCACCTCCGTTCGCGGTGACGAGCGTTAAATCCCAAAGGCTGCGGTCGGGACTGGTGAGAAACGATTTCACCAGCGCGGTGTCCTGCGGTCGGGACTTCAAATCCAACGAGGTGCTTTCGCCACCAACCCAAAGGGCTTCCGTGTCACCCATAAAAAAACCGGCACTGACAAGCTGAATGTGGGGAGCTTCCTCCTTGGTGTATTTGAAAACCTCCGCGTGTTGGACATTGATTGGGAACGCGATGACTTGCTCCTTTTGATTCCAAATGATGATGATGTATTTCGCCGCTTCCCCAGCTTTACCCGATGATTGTTCGGATCGGCTCAGGAGCCCCCTGCTTAAAATTTGACTTGGATTTTTCATAGTGTTTTTTTTCCAGAGTTCCCGCGCTTGATTGTTCGTATTCGGTCTATCGCCCTGCACTGAAGCAAGGCCGTGAAGCAGGGGCGGCTCGTGGGAGTAGTCTTCAGAGGGCACCACGAAAGCCCCCCCTGCGGAATCGGCCCAGAAAGGGCGATGACTGAATACGACAGCAGCGGGAATGATTAAAAACGCACTTGAATAAATTCGGCGTGTTGACCTGTTCTGACTTCCAACGGTTTGGGTGCAACGCAGTGGAAAACAAACTGGTGGAGGTCAGACTAATTTGGTTTTGCAGTGAGGGCGGAAAGTTTTGCCAGCGCAGCACGGCGAAAGCTGGCCGCGCTCACGGCTGCTATTGCTGATGTCCTGGCCGTGGCGAAGCCTCGCGGCATATTGCTGTGTCCGGGGCGATACGCGGAGCGTCGCGCCCTTCCCAGCCTGTCACTTCAGGATTTGCCCCCGGATCGGAAAATGATTTTCAAACCGGAAAATTTAGTTGATTGGAAGACTCAATCAGCAAAAATGAATGCTAGACGTATCGGCGATCAATAATTTATGAGTGATAAATACTTTACCTTCAAAAAAGTGACGGAAGAATTGTTTCTGAATATTCCAGAGGGGGCCATTTTTTGGATAACTGATTCATCCAAAGTCGTATTGTTTCTCGGTGAAGCAGGTCCAATGAAAGAACGTAAGGACGATTGGGATTTTTTGTATGGGGAAACAGTTGGCAAGATTTTACATTGCTTCAAAGATTGGGATGAATTGCAAAAGTGGGAAAAAGACCAGTTGGAAGAGGAGCGGAGAATCGAAGAGGAAAAGAGGCAAAAATGCATTGTGCCTTTGGACTTCGCTTGACGCTTGCGTTCCCTTTGCCCCTTTACGCGGCCAAAACCTGTCGCCGACGGATTCAGATTGCGGAACGGAACAAAACGAAGCGCGAGCAGGCAGGCATGGGGCGCTATTTACTGGCTACTTTTTTCGGTTGCGGAATAGGTTCGGTGTTACTCCAACCCACCGGCAGAGTTCGGCGTGCGTCATCTTGCCATAGCCAATGGGGCGTTTGGTTGGTGTCAGTCTGCCATTTTTAAGGGATTCGAGGACAGCCGCTTTCGTGGCGGGGATGCCAGCGTATTTCAAGATGTTGTTCGTCCGGTAGGAAAGGCCGTTGTCTGGAAACCGTTCGTAATCGTGGCTGGGATACGGCAGAGACACGGGGTCAACGCCGGCCCACTCGCAAAGATCCCGGTGCGCATAGATGCCGTAGGTGGGCGGGTAGCAATGCGGGTAGAGTTTGCCGGCGCGCAGGGCGGTAGCGACGGCTTGCTTCTCGACGGTAAAGCCGGCTTTGGCCAGAAGATGATTGATCCGTTTGGACAGGCCGTTGGGGGGAAATTGGATTTTGTGGCGAGCGGCCTGATAAATCTGCGCGGCCCGACAATCGGAGCGGTCAAACCGGTCGCCGATTTGCTGGAAGGTCAATTTTTCCTGGTCCCGCAAGCGGAGCACCAGCGCCTCGCGTCTGGCCTTGAATGATTTGGTCTGGCTCATGGCATTGCAGTTTGCGATTCCGGTGCCAGCTTACACGCAACTCAATGGCGACGCCAGCGATGAGGCGAAGGGAGGCCTGCACTCGTGGGGGAATTGGTGCGGGGAAGTTTCTGCGAAGAGGTGATTCATCCCGGAGTTGCCGGCAAATCAAGATGCGGCAATACTTGGTTCCGCTATGAGTCGCCGCAATGAATCCGTTGGTGAAATGCTGATAAAATCTCCGTGGTGGATCAGCGCCGTGCTGGGCGTATTGGCTTTTGCCGGACTTCGCTGGGGCGTCCATGCCTATTTTAGCGACAACAAGATGGCGCAGCCGATTGTGACCGCTGCCAGCAATTACGCCCCTTTCGTGGCGCTGATTTTCGGAGTGCTGGCCGGCCTGTCGTTCTGGTTTGGGAAAAGGCGGCAGGCTTTGGTTGACCAGCAAACCAGTCTGGAATCCCTGCGCGGCGTGCCGTGGAAAGACTTTGAATTTTTGGTGGCCGAAGCCTACCGCCGTCAGGGTTACGATGTGGATTTTTCCCTCGGCAGAGGGGCGGATGGCGGGGTGGATTTGGTGTTGCGCAAAGCCGGTCGCACTTCACTGGTGCAATGCAAACAGTGGAAGGTGTTTTCCGTGGGGGCACCGGTGATTCGTGAAATATTCGGCTTGATGACGGCGGAACACGCTGACGAGGCAATCATCGTGACCTCCGGCAAATTTACCGCCGAAGCGGAGAGCTTTGCCCAGGGAAAACCAATTCAGTTGGTGGACGGCTCGCGCCTGCTGCAACTGGTTAAGCGGGTGCAAACCGGCGTGTCGGCGCCAAACATCGCTGCGACGGCTGAAACGGATGCGCCGCCATTCTGCCCGTTCTGTGGCAAGGCGATGGTCATACGCACTGCCCGGCGCGGACAAAATTCCGGCAGCAAATTTTGGGGTTGCCCAGATTACCCCGGATGCCGGGGGACGCGCGATGTTTGAACGATTTGAACTGTCAACTTGCTTGCGCGAGCGAAATTCGGTCGGTAAAATTTTTCAGGGCACAGAAGCTTCGTTCCGAGTTTTGGCGCGAAAAATGATGCAGTGAATTTTGGCTTAATAATGAATTTATGATGACAAACCTTCTTGAAAGCGAGCGGGGATTAAATTTTCGCCCGCGCTCTGAATTCGCAAATGAGGCTGATTATTCCAAACAATTTCTTTGGCTGGCGCGACCCAAGTTGACGAAAAAACTATTCTTCCAATTGCCTGCCGGACTATATCTGATGGGAAACGGGGGCGGCATAAATTTAGTAATCGCTCCCGAAAACGAGCGCGCGGCCCAGTGGAAATTAATTGATCCCAGTGATCGTCAGAGGCTTTGCATGATTTATCGGAACAAAGCCCACTACGAAGCCATGTTGGAAGAGGGGCGGAAAATCATTGAGGAAAAGAAGCAAAAGTCCATTGTGCCTTTGGATTTTGCATGACGCTTACGTTTCTTTTGCCCCCTTTGCAGGAGAGCGTGAACCGGACGGAGTCAGGCCGGTTTAGACAAAAAACGGTTTTGATTTAATCAATAAAGTTGCCATGCGACACGATGAAAAGTTAGTCAATAAACGCGCAATGAATTCTCGCCCTCGTTCCGAATTCAAGAATGAGGAAGAATTCTTAAACCAGTTTCCAAGGTTTGACTACGCCAAGCTTACCAAACGCCTTTTCATGCAACTGCCAACTGGGTTTTGTGTGTCTTGCTCTGGTCTCTCCAGTAAAGACTTCTTTGTTGTGCTTGCGTCAGAAAGCAAACGCGCGGCACAGTGGGAAACGGTTCCCAAAAAAATTCGACAAAAGCTCTGCGACATTTTTCGTTGCAAAGCTGATTACGACAAAATAATGGCAGAGATTGAGCGAAAGCTCCGTGTTGGAAATGTTGCAAATTCCCCCGACAATGGCTTACCCGGCTCTGACGATGTTCTGTTCTAAAGCTCTCCTCGCGGGGAGCGTGAAATCAGTAAGCCGCGTTACGTTTACGCGGCCAAAACTTGTCGCCGACGGATTCAGATTGCGGAACGGAACAAAACGAAGCGCGAGCAGGCGGGCCTGGGTGGTCCGCGCAGAGAAGTGAAGTGAAGCGGTCTGAACGGGACGGAGTCGGGCCACAGCCCATTCCAGTGCCAGTTTACAAGCGGCTCAATGGCGACGCCAGCGATGAGGTGATGGGAATAAAAAAGCTGGCGGGCTTTCACCCGCCAGCCGGTTGAATCACTTGGCCGGAGCCGTGTTGATCCAGTCGAATGCCTGTTCCAGCATCCGCGCCAGCACCAGCAAATCGGCGCTGCCGTAGCTTTGCGTTTGCTTCCATTGCTCGCCGTCCTTGTATGATTTCTCATGTGAGACGTTGTAGCGAATGCCCGCTTCGGTTTTGTTGCCCCAGATGGTGACGCGCAGGCCGCCATGCCGGATTTCGTGTGCAGGTTTGTTGTTTTCAGTAGCAGTTTTGTTGTTTTTCATATTTACCTTTCATGTTTTGCCCGGACTCGCCGGACGTTTTGTTCTACGCTTTTGCATTGAGAACAAACGACCGGTGAGGCGGAAAAATGGCCGGTGGGAGCGTGCGCGTGGAGGACAGCGGCGCATCAGCAATCAAGTGACAGCAACGCTGGCGCGCGGATTGCGCGGAGCAACTGAAACAAGGAGCGTGAGCCGGTGAAAGGTGGAATGGAAAACAATCTGCTACGGGCAACAATCGCACTCAACCGGCACTGTGCGTGTCATGGGGAAACTCGAAGCGGCAAACATTTCACGGCCGCACACAAGGACGGAAGCGATGGAAAACGGCGGCGGTGGTCGAGGCGCTGGCTGGAACTGCATCAAGAGCGGTTCTGGCACTTCAACCGATGGTCGGTAAAAGGCAATAGCCGGCGAGCAATAATTAGCAATATGGCTAATTAGTGTGTATAGTAAACATCGAATATGACTGCTACCGCCAAAGCCAAATATAAAAATCAGGCCCTAATTATCAAGGCGCTCGCGCATCCCACCCGCTTGTTCATCGTGGATGAGCTGTCACGCGGGGAACGCAACGTGCGCGAACTCACGGACATGATCGGCGTGGAGATGCCGACGGTGTCACGACATTTGAGCGTCCTGCGCGACGCTGGCATTCTGGCGGATGACAAGCGCGGCTTGCAGGTGTTTTACCGGCTGCGCGTCCCTTGTGTGCTGAATTTCTTCCAGTGCGTTGAGGCGGTGCAACGCGGCGAGGGCAAACGGGCCAAGCGAAACCCAGCGCCGGAAAGTTGTTGTGCCACATGAATGGAGCCAATGACATCGCGACTCCCACTGCCGACTTGAAACCCGTCGCTCCCCGCACCATCGGCGGGCGGAATTATCTGCTGTGGGGCATCGCGGCGCTGGCGGTCTGGTGGCTGGTCTATGGCAGTCTCGCGCCGGTCGCGGCGTGGTTCACTTACTCACTCTGCGGGCTGGTGAAGGGTTCACACCTGGGCGCGGCGGTGGAATTTTTCGTCTATGAATCCCCCAAAGTTCTGATGTTGCTCATGCTGGTCGTTTTCGGCGTCGGCATTGTGCGCTCGTTTTTCACGCCGGAACGGACGAGGCGGATGCTCTCTGGCCGGCGCGAGTCCACCGGCAATGTGCTGGCGGCCTTGCTGGGCATCGTGACGCCGTTCTGTTCCTGCTCGGCTGTGCCGTTGTTTATTGGCTTCGTCACGACCGGCATTCCGCTGGGTGTGACGTTTTCGTTTCTGGTTTCTGCGCCGATGGTGAACGAGGTCGCGCTGGTGCTGTTGTTCGGCATGTTCGGCTGGAAAGTGGCGGCGCTCTATCTTGGCACGGGGCTGCTCATTGCGATTATTTCCGGCTGGGTGATTGGGCGGCTGCACATGGAGAAGCACGTCGAAGATTGGGTTTACGAAACCAAAACCGGCACCAGCGCCGAAGATACCGCATTGGACTGGCCAGCCCGCATCCGTCTGGGACTCGACGCGGTGAAAGACATTGTGGGCCGCGTGTGGCTGTATGTGCTGCTGGGCATCGCGGTGGGCGCGGGCATCCACGGCTATGTGCCGGAAAATTTCATGGCGTCCATCATGGGAAAAAATGCGTGGTGGTCGGTTCCGCTGGCGGTGCTGCTGGGCGTGCCGATGTATTCCAACGCGGCGGGCATCATCCCGATTGTGCAAGCGCTGCTCGGCAAGGGCGCGGCGCTTGGCACGGTGCTGGCGTTTATGATGTCAGTCATCGCGCTCTCGCTGCCCGAAGCCATCATTTTACGGAAGGTGCTCAAACCCCGGCTGATAGCAACTTTCTTCGGCGTCGTGGCGCTGGGCATTTTACTCGTGGGTTATCTGTTCAATCTGCTCATGTGAATCACGCAAAAACGAACCAATATGAAAATTCAAATTCTCGGCACGGGCTGCGCCAAGTGCAACGCCCTGATGATGGCGACGGAAAAGGCGGCGCAAGCTATCGGCCTGTCCTACGAACTCGAAAAGGTCACCGACCTGAAGCAGATCATGGCGTTTGGCGTGATGACGACGCCTGCGCTGGTTCTGGATGGCAAGGTGAGAGTGAGCGGCAAGGTGCCGTCGGTGGACGAACTCAAAACAATGCTTCAACCGGTGAAACAGTGAACCAAACGAAGACAAAGCAATTATGAAAAAACATCCCGTGTTAAGCCTGACGACCGGCCTGCTGATCGTCGCCGGGGCGGTGCTGGTCATCGCCCAAACCAACCGGCCCGCCGTGACGAATGGCGCGTGCTGCTCAACCGTCCTCAACCCGGCGATGCTCGCCAGCCTGGCGGCGACCAATGCGCCGGCCACCGCGCCGCAAACGAAGGCGCAGCCCAAGCTGCTGGATCTCGGCGCGGGCAAGTGCATTCCATGTAAAATGATGGCCCCCATTCTGGAGGAAATGAAAAAGGATTACGCGGGCACGCTGGAGGTGGAGTTTATTGACGTGTGGAAAAATCCCGACGCGGGCAAGCAATACAAGATCGAGGTGATTCCGACGCAGATTTTTTACGATGCCACCGGCAAGGAACTGTTTCGGCACATCGGCTTTTATGCGAAGGCGGATATACTGGCGAAGTGGAAAGAACTCGGCGTGGATTTGAAGACCGGAAAATAATCCACTAGAGGCCAAGCCAGCATGGAGAAACTTTTTACCACCTTAAGCCACGCGGTTGAAGGCGCACCGCTGATAGCGTTGTCGGCGGCGGTGGCGTGGGGCATCTTGAGCATTGTTTTAAGCCCCTGCCATCTGGCGAGCATCCCGCTGATTGTGGGCTTCATCAGCAAACAAGGGGAAGTGACCGTAAGGCGGGCGTTCTGGACTTCGACGCTATTTGCCGTGGGGATTCTCATCACCATCGCAGCCATTGGCTCGATCACGGCAGCGGCGGGGCGGATGCTGGGCGACGTGGGCCAATACGGAAATTATTTCGTGGCGGTGATTTTCTTCATGGTGGGGTTGCATCTGCTCGGCGTGATTCCGATGCCGTGGTCGGGGCCGGGTCGGGTGGACATGAAACGCAAAGGTTTGCTCGCCGCTTTCATTCTCGGTCTGTTGTTTGGCATCGCGCTCGGCCCCTGCACGTTTGCCTACATGGCCCCAATGCTGGGCGTGACATTCAAACTGGCGAAGACTGCGCCGATTTACGGGGTGTCGCTGCTGCTGGCCTATGGCGTGGGGCATTGCGCAGTGATTGTGGCGGCGGGAACTTCGACCGAAATGGTGCAACGCTTTCTCAACTGGAATGAGCAGTCTAAAGGAGTTGCCGTGGTGAAAATCATCTGCGGCGTCCTGGTGATTCTCGGCGGCGTGTGGCTGATTTACTCGGCAAGTTGAAAGACAACCTGACAGTCGTGGTTTCGCAAACCGGCCTTACCCACTTCGCACAGCTTCAAAACATTTGAATCAGGCATGGAATAAAATACAAAGATTCCTCGCTTGCGGCGAACGAGGAAACCGCTATCGGTCAGAATCTTGAGGTGTTTGGAAACATTTGCTTGCGACAAACCGGTGGCGGCGATCAATTGAGTTACATTCTTCTCACCTTTGCCAGCGGCAAAAATCAATTTGAGCCGGCTGGCTTCCCCCAATGCACGAAAACGCGCCGCCAACAACTTGATGGCTGCTTCGGTCATGTCTTGAAATGAAGCGGCTTTTAGCATAGTGACGCGATTAAAAAAGTTACGGCTTGTTGCAACTTGGTATGCAAATATAATCACGTTGTCAAATTGCATGACCAATCCACTCACCCCCGAAACGCCCGATGCCGAGTTGGTGCGCCAAGCCAAAGCGGGCGATTTGGATGCTTTCGAGGCGTTGACCAATCGTTACGAGCAGCGGGTTTATGGGCTGGCGATGCGGATGC
>Ga0007854_10001995_pt1 | contig 12820 bp, 10 predicted proteins | sample CryBogCBH12Aug08_FD_60382 | JGI IMG/M metagenome (GOLD analysis project Ga0007854, IMG submission 60382) | Freshwater microbial communities from Crystal Bog, Wisconsin, USA - CBH12Aug08 | ecosystem: Environmental > Aquatic > Freshwater > Lake | place: Crystal Bog, Wisconsin, USA | collected...
CGCTATTGGTTGGGAAGAGGCAGCGAGGACCGGCTCATCTTCGTCGGGCAGTATCTCGTTGGGCTGGGATTCATAGAGCGCATCAGAGTCCGGACGCACCACCAGCGTCCGCGCACTGGCAATGCCTGCGCGGCTGGTTCGTGAGCGACCACCCAAGTCGACTCCTACCAGGACAGCGCGCTCAGGCTTTTCGCCTGGGGCGCCAGTCCCGCGCTCCTCACCTGCCAATCGAGATCGCTCCCCGCGGGTTATCGCTGCTCCGAAATTGCAGAAACAGGAGAAGGCATGGCTACCGGCGCCGAACTGATGCTCGAGGGCACAGCGGACGGCCGGTGTTCACTATGCATAACGCTGCGGTTGCTCACCACGGTCGATATGGCGTGTTTAAAGATCAACTGCTCCTGGCTGTTGTTTTCCAGCAGCACTGAATACTTGTCGAAAGACCTGATTTTTCCGGTGAGTTTGACGCCGCTGACCAGATAAATCGTAATGGGGGTCTTGTCTTTGCGAACGGTATTCAGGAAAGTGTCCTGAATATTTTGTGCCGGCTTGTTCTCCATGTGCCGATCTCCTGCTTTCTTCATAGGGGGTTGGATGTAATCTCAATTTTTTTGAAAACAAAAAAGACGGGCGCGGCCCAGCAACCCCGGAACCGCTCACTCCCGCAATGTGACAACGATATAGCGGATTGCTAAGCTTTTCAACCCTTGGGGTAGCAAAGTACCCCATATTTACACTTTAGTACCCATGGAAGTTATGGGACAGGGGAGCCTTTGCCGCTGGTAACATGAATGCGTGCAAGACTCCGTTAACCCGCCCCGAACCGCTGGTGCAACTGGCCAGCCCGTGCCCATGCTGGACCTAAAACGGCAGTATCAGCCCTTGCAGCAGGAACTGCTGGAAGCGGTAGGGCAAGTGCTTCAGAAGCAGCAGTTCATCCTGGGAGAGCCGGTAGCGGCCTTTGAACGGGAGGCGGCGGGACAATTGGGCGTTGCGCATGGGATTGGGTGCTCCTCAGGCACTGATGCCCTGTGGCTGGCTCTGGCTGCGGCGGGGATTGGGTCGGGAGAGACGGTTGTTACGACTCCTTTCAGCTTTTTCGCCTCAGTGAGCTGCATTCTTCGCGCCGGGGCCAAGGCTGTGCTGGCCGATATTGATCCCGCCACGTTTAACCTTTCGCCTAGCGCTGTAGAGGCGGTTCTGGATGGGCCGGAGGGCAAGGCGGTGCATGCGGTTTTGCCCGTTCACCTTTACGGACAGTGCGCTGACTGGACGGCTTTTTCACGTCTGGGACAAGAGCGAGGGGTGAAGCTGGTTGAAGACGCGGCACAGGCCTGGGGAGCGGGGTGGCAGGGAGTGAAAGCCGGGGCGCTGGGCGACATTGCCGCTTTCAGCTTTTATCCGACGAAGAATCTGAGCGCGGCCGGCGATGCCGGCATGGTGACGACCAACTCAGATGAACTGGCCGAGCGGGCTCGGATGCTGCGGCAGCATGGGATGCGCCGCCGCTACTACCACGACGAAGTTGGCTGGAACACGCGGATGGACGGCTTTCAGGGCGCGATTCTGGGAGTGAAGCTGAAGTACATTGACGGCTGGAACAACGCACGCCGGACGGTGGCGAAGCGGTACGCAGCGCTGTTTCATGCAGCAGGGCTGGTGGAGGTTGGGCCTTATCCCGCGCGTGGCGTTGTGCTGCCGCATGAAGTTCCGGGGAGCCACCATGTGTGGCACCAATACGTGATTCGAACGCCGCGCCGGGACCAACTGCGCGAATTTCTAAGCGAGCGCAAGATTGGTTCGGAGATTTACTATCCTGTGCCGTTGCACATGCAGGATGCGCTGAAGTGCCTGGGCTATGCGGAGGGCAGCTTTCCGGAGTCAGAACGCGCGGCTCGCGAGGTGCTTGCGCTACCCATCTACCCGGAGATTCGCGAAGACGAGCAGGAGACGGTGGTGTCTGCGATTGCGGAGTTTTTGAGTTAGGCGGGATTTCCGCATGGCGCGCGTGAGTTGATGTTTCTGACAGGTGGAAGGTTGCGGTCCTGCACTGCGGACCTGGGGCATGCACTTCCGCAGACTGATTGTGAAATACTATGCGCCATGCGAACTCTGCTTGTTGCCGTTATGCTGCTGGCTGCCACTCTGGTTGCCGCACAAACAGATCGATCCAAAGTCCAAGGTAGAGACGAGCTTCGCTTCACGCTGATTCTGTCTCGGCACGGCATTCGTCCGCCGCTTACGGCTGATTCAGTACTTAACCTCCACTCTGCCGATCCGTGGCCGGGTTGGGAGGTTCCGCTTGGCTATTTGACGCCGCACGGAGCGGTGGCGATACAACAGATGGGCGCATATATGCGGCAGGATTTTGCGCGGCATGGGCTGCTGCCCGCCACCGGGTGCCCCGGCTCGAACGACATCTATATCTACTCCGACACCGATGAACGCAATGTGACGAGTACGCGCAGTACATTTGCAGGCCTGGAACCGGGTTGCGATCCGCGGCCTATCCACACAATCGCTCCGGTACAAGGCGTCAGGGATCCGCTGTTCTCGCCTATCCCCGGAACATTTCCGGCACCACCGGCGGAGGTAGCCGAGGCCGGGATGAAGGCTATTCTGGGCGACGACCCTGCCGCGTTTTTCTCGCTTGCCGGGAATCCCGAGCTTAAGGAATTCGCGCATATTCTTGCGCCGGACGCAGCACATCCGGCGGCGAAGCCGATCCTTGACGATCCCAGACCGCTCACTGCGGCGTCGGCAATGATTGAAGATGTATTTCTTGAATTCATTGACGCCAAGCCTATGGCAGAAGTTGGCTGGGGGCGGCTCGACGAGGCGACACTGCTGCGCTTGAGACCGCTTCATGCCAAGCAATTTATTTTGACAACGCGCTCGCCGCTCTCGGCGCGCACCAGCGGCTCGAACATGGTGGCTCACATCCTGGACACGATGGAGCAGGCGACGGAATCGCGGCAGGGCGCGACGGTTCCTGGAGCGCTGGGCCCCGCAGGCACGCACCTGGTTTACATCAGCGGCCACGACTCGAACCTGTGCAATGTGGGCGGCCTGCTCAACCTGCACTGGAAGGTGGATGGTGTAGCCGACGACACGCCGCCGGACTCGCAGATTGTGTTTGAGCTGTGGCAGAATTCGCAGTCGAAGCAGTGGAGCGTGCGGTTGCTGTATCGCGGGCAGACGATGGATCAGTTGCGCAGCGCCGAGTCACTCTCCGCGACCAACCGGCCGGTAGAAGTGCCGTTGACACCTCCCGGCTGTGTTGCCGGCAAGCCTTGCTCGTTTACAGCCTTTGCCCGCGCAGCACATGCGCTACTTGACCCCGCGCGCGTTCAGCAGAAGCTGCCCCCGATGCAGGTAGCTCCGCCGACGCCGTAGACGATGGGTTGTGTTTGCGCGGTCAGCTCTTGCGGAATCGCGCTGCCACCTGCTCCGCATTACGCGCCAGCAGGCCCAGGTCGCTGCCGGTGGCGGTGAAGTTGAAGCCGAGAGAGAACCAGTGCTCGACATCGTCGAGGCTACCGGTCAACATGCCGGCTGACTTGCCAGTGGCGCGGATGCGCTCTGCCGCATCTTTGAGCGCGGCCTGCACGTCAGGGTGCTTGGGATTGCCGAGGTGGCCGAAGTCCGCGGCAAGGTCGCTGGGGCCGATGAAGATGCCGTCCACGCCTTCGATGGCAGCGATAGCCTCAATCTCCTTGAGCGCTGAGCGGGTCTCCAACTGCACGAGGACGCAGGTGTCGAGGTGTGCATTGCGGTGGTAGTTCTGGATGCGCCCGTAGTCATTGGCGCGCGGGGCCACGGAAACTCCGCGGATGCCGAGCGGGGGATAGCGGGTGGCGGCAACCGCGCGGCGTGCCTCTTCGACATTTTGAACGAAGGGCACGAGCAGGGAGCGTGCGCCTACGTCGAGAGCGCGCTTGATGATGACGGGGTCGTTCCAGGGCACGCGGAAGACGGGTTCTGCGGTGCCGCCGCGCATGGACTGTAGTTGCGGCAGCAGCGTTGAGATGTCGTTGGGGCCATGCTCGCCGTCGATCACGATCCAGTCAAAGCCCGCGCCGGCAAGAACCTCTGCCACGATAGGGCTGGCGAGGCTGCTCCACAGTCCCACCTGACGCTGACCGATTGAAAGCGCCTGCTTGAACGCATTGCGGGACAGATTACCGGGCCACTCGGGCATGAGCTTAAATCTCCTCTGTTGGTTGAGGGCGCGGTGAACAACCGCGCTCTCAACCTAGTAGATAGCATAAAGAGCTGTGGCCGGGTGCGTCAGCATTTCGCGCATGGGACTCGAACTTGCGCGGTGGATACCTAGCTGGCGTTCTCGGCGGGCGCGAGTTCCAAGCGTTTAATTTCACCCACGAGCGGACCGTAGCTGAGAATGGCGCAGAATGCGATTACCGCCACAAAAATTAACGCACCGTTGTATGAATGTGTTTTGCCGACGATGTAGCCGATGATCAGGGGCGTAGTGACGCCGGCCATGTTTCCGCAGAGATTGAAGAGGGCGCCGTTCATGCCGACCATGCCTTTTGGCGAGGTGTCAGAGATGACGGTCCAGCCGAGCGCGCCAATTCCCTTGCCAAAAAACGAGATCGACATGAACAGCAGCATGATGCTTTGCGAACCCGCGTAATTGCAGGCGATGATGGTCATTGAAAGTGCCATCCCGACCATGATGGGCAGTTTGCGCGCGAAGGTGATGGAGCAGCCGCTGCGGAGGAGTTTGTCAGAGATAATTCCGCCGAGGATACCGCCGAAGCCTCCGCAAAGGCCCGGTACTGCCGCGGCAAAGCCGACCTTGAGAACCGACATGTGCCGCGCCTGCGAGAGGTAGAGCGGAAACCAGGTGAGAAAGAACCAGGTGAGCGTGGTGATGCAGTATTGGCCGATGTAAACGCCCACGAGCATGCGTTGGCTCAAGAGCATCTTGACTGTGGCCCAGGTGAGGGTATTCTTTTTGGCGCTTGCCTGGGTGTCAGTATTTACGAGGCCGCCACCGCGCTCAATGTAATCAATCTCCGAAGCAGAGATGCGCGGGTGATCTTTGACGCCGGCGATGTTTGTGAACCAGATTACCGTGAAGACAATGCCAAGCGCACCCATGAACCAGAAGCAGCTTTGCCAGCCGTAGCGATTGAGGAGTCCGCCGAAGATAGGGGCGAAGATGGGCAGCGCGAAGTATTGCGATGAGTTGAAAATAGCCGAGGCGCGCCCGCGCTCAGCGGTGGGAAACCAGGCGGCGACGATGCGTCCGTTTCCCGGAAAGACGGGCGATTGCGCCAGGCCTGAGCAGATTCTCAAAATGAAGAGTACGGTGAAGGCCGCGCTGGCGCTGACGTAACCTGCAAAGCCGGTGAAGAACGCGAAGATGGACCAGAGAATAATGCTGATACCGTAGACGCGTTTTGAGCCGAAGCGATCAAGCAAGCCGCCCGAGGGCAACTGCCCGAGGGCATAGGCCCAGCCGAATCCGAACAACAGGTAGCCCATCCGCTGCGGGCTCAGGTCAAGATCCTTTGGCATGGCAACAATTGCCTGGGAGAGAGCCGAGCGGTCAGCGAAGCTGAAGCAACTCACCCCAAACAAAATGCAAATGATGAGATATCGAATTCGGGTCTGCTTTGGTTCAGGCACAGTCGGGATCTTCCTTCCGCTCATTGTTGCGATGCTCTGAGCTGGTTCAATGGCTGCATTGCGCCGGGATTTGAGGCGCGGGGCGCACTCAAGCTTCAGAGTTGACGGATTGGATGAGGCCGCGAATGTAACCGTAGCAGAAGGCGAAGGACTGCAATCCGCCCGGGTCGTTCTCTGCCTGCGGCACATGGTCTGGCATCAACATGTAAGGATAGCCGATCTCCTTGTAGACCCTGATGGCTTTGACAAAATCGACGTCCCCTTCGTCGGGGTAAACCTCTTGAAAATCGTTGCGGTGGCCGCGAATGTTGCGGAAGTGGACGTTGAAGATTTTCTTGCGCGAGCCGAAGTAGCGAATCACGTCAAAGATTTCAACACTGGGATTCTCAAGATTCTCAGACACCGTGCCCTGGCAGAAGTTGAGGCCGTGATAGGGGCTTTCGCGAATGGTGATGAACTTTTTCAGTCCGTCGATGGTGCCCAGCACGCGGTTGATGCCCTGATAGCCTTCAGGTGGAACGCCGGGGTCCTGCGGGTGACAGGCCATACGGACCTTGTACTCATTGGCCACGGGGATTACGCGGTCAAGGAAGTATGTGATGCGTTCCCAGAAGGCCTCTGCGTCCACGGGTCCGGCCTTGGTGAGCGGAGTTGCGGGATGCGCATCGGAGAGCTTCCAGGTGCTGTACATGGCATCTCCGCGGCCTTTGGTGCGGCCGCTACGAAGCACGCCCAGGATGCTCATGTTGTATTTGATGGAGGGGATTCCGGCTTGCGCGCAGTTTTTGATGAGCGTTTGCAACTGCTCTATATCGCGGTCGCGCTCCGGGCTGTTTGCCATCATGATGGCGGGATGCTTCTCCTTGTCAATATGGCTGGATTCAAGGAACGGGGGCGCGAGGCAGTCAACGGTGATGCCGTATTTCGCAGCCAGGTCTGTCATGCGCTTGAGTTCATCCACAGTGGCGTAGAGGCGGTCGCCCTCAATTTTGGGATAGCCGCAGACATTGCGCACGCCATAACGGGCAAGGTAACCGAGATGCACATCGTTGGTGGGCGAGGTCTGGTCACCAAGTTTCATGAGGCTGGGCGTTGCTTTGGGCGCGGCGATGGCTTTGTGTGGGACTCCGCCTGCTGCTGCCAGGCCGGCTGCGCTGCTGGCTGCGATGAACTGTCTGCGATTCATGATTATCTTCCCTCTGTTATGAACGATACAGAATGCCCCGTTCATCAAGAACGTTGTATGCGAGGGAATATGCCTCTGTAAAGTGAATTCAGGAATACGGGGGTTTTAGCGGTGTTGTCGGGTAAGATGGACTGCGGGAAGCGAAGCGCGAGGAGCGGAATACCGATGAGTGAGAGCTTGAGCACGAGAGGCAAATCGCCGCGGATTACGGCCATGCGCATTGTTCCGGTGGCAGGGCAGGACAGCATGCTGCTGAACCTGAGCGGCGCGCACGGGCCGTATTTTACGCGCAATCTCGCAATCCTTACTGATGAAGCGGGCAACACGGGCGTGGGTGAGGTGCCGGGCGGAGAGAAGATTCGCCAGGTTCTGGAAGAAGCGGCGGCGCTGGTGATTGGGCGGGAGACCGCGGAATACAACGCTGTTTTGAGCGACGTGCGGCAGCGCTTTGCCAATCTTGATGGCCAGGGGCGCGGATTGCAGACATTCGATCTGCGCGTGACCGTGCATGCGCTGACGGCGATTGAGTCCGCGATGCTGGATTTGCTGGGGCAGTTTCTAGGGTTGCCCGTGGCTGCGCTGCTGGGCGAGGGGCAGCAGCGGAAGAGCGTGCCGGTGCTGGGTTACCTATTCTTTGTGGGCGACAGCAAGGCAACGAATCTGAATTATCGACGCGCGGCCAAGTCCGTTGAGGGCTGGTTCCGCGTGCGCGACGAGCAGGCTCTCACCCCCAATGCCGTGGTGCGGCTTGCAGAGGCGGCACACGCGCATTATGGCTTCAACGATTTCAAATTGAAGGGCGGCGTGCTGCTGGGCTCAGTTGAGATGGAGGCCGTGGAAGCGCTGGCGGCGCGGTTTCCGCAGGCGCGGATCACGATTGACCCGAACGGCGCATGGTCGTTGCAGGAAGCAATTTCGCTTTGCAAGGGCAGGCAGGATGTGCTGGCTTACGCGGAAGATCCTTGTGGCGCGGAGCAGGGATATTCCGGCAGAGAGATTATGGCGGAGTTTCGCCAGGTGACCAATCTGCCCACTGCGACCAACATGATTGCGACGGACTGGCGGCAACTGCGGCATGCGATGCAGTTGCACGCAGTGGATATTCCGTTGGCCGATCCGCATTTTTGGACGATGCAGGGCTCAGTGCGGGTGGCGCAGGTTTGCCGCGACAACGGATTGACATGGGGATCGCACTCGAACAACCACTTTGACATTTCGCTGGCCATGGTTACGCATGTGGCAGCGGCTGCTCCGGGGCAGATTACCGCTATCGATACGCATTGGATCTGGCAGGATGGGCAGCATCTGACGCGCAATCCGCTTCTGATTCGCGATGGAATGCTGACGGTGCCGGAGCGCGGCGGGCTGGGAGTTGATCTGGATCTGGATGCAATTGAACGCGCGCATGAAATTTACAAGACTATGAGTCTTGGATCGAGAGACGATGCAGCAGGCATGCAATTCCTAATTCCCGGATGGAGCTTCGATCCGAAGCGTCCGAGCCTGGTGCGTTGACCATGAGCGCCAGGCTTGGCAGTGGGATGGTCATTCGCCATAACTACGTCGCAGGGAAATTGCGTTTTTGATTCAATCTTCGCCAGAGGGTGTTTACCTTGCCTTGACCACTGGCGCTCCGGCAATCTTCAGGTTTACGCGATAAACGGAGTTGCTGGCGGTGATGTAAAGGGTCTTGTGCGCCGGGCCGGCCCAGGCTACGTTGGACACGCGCTCGGGAATGAGAATGGTTCCCAGGGGCTTGCCCTCCGGTGAGAATATCCATACGCCTGCGGGGCCAGCGCTGTAGATATTTCCATCGACATCCACCTTCATGCCGTCGGGATTGCCGGGACGCGGGTCCTGGGTGTCATCGAAGAGCAACTTTGCGTCGGTGAGGGTTCCATCGGTCTTTACGCGGTAGCGCATCCAAATCTTTTTGGGCTGCGAGTTATTCACGTAGAGATATTTTTCGTCAGGCGAAAAGGCGATGCCGTTGGGCCGGGTGAGGTCAGTTACCACCTGTTGCAACTCAGCTCGCGCGGGCTCTGTGCCGGGCTTTTGCTCAAGCGCATGCGGGATGCGATAGACGCCGTTTACAGCGAGCTGCTTTTCGGGATCGTTGTCCTGCTGTGTCTGCAATCCGTAAGGCGGATCAGTGAAGTAGAGTGAGCCATCCGATTTATAGGCAACATCGTTGGGGCTGTTGAGGCGCTTGCCGTTGTAGGTATCCGCGAGCACGGTGATGGGCCCTGCGGGATTAAGAGACTCGAAACGGAGGACATCACGCTGCGCGTGCCCGGCAACGGTGAGGCGTCCGCGCACATCGAGCGTCATGCCGTTGGTGCCCGGCTCTGTGCCTTTGAAAGGCGTTGCTGCTTTGTATCCGCTGGGCTGCAGAAAGATGCTCGTGCCCTTGCCCGGGGTCCAGGTGCGAATGCTGTTGCTGGGGATGTCGGCGAAGAATAGGCGGTCCTTGACCCAGATGGGGCCTTCGACCCAGGTGAACCCTGACGCGATTCGCTCAAGCTTTGCGCCTGAGGGAACGATGCGATCGATGGCGGGATCGAGCCGGTCCATCTTCACAGGCACGAAGCTGCTTGCGCTCTCAGAACCAACCGGGGCGGCGATGGACACAGTGGGTAGCAGCGCAGATGCAAGTGCGATTGCGATGGCGGCAAGTGCCCGGTGCTGATTTGGCTTGTTCATGTTTTTCATCCTGAGGTTTTGAAGTGTCAAGGAAGCCACGTAATTACGGCGACCTCAATCTATAAGCCCGCGGATCCGGGCTGTCAACTGGTTTCCCCTCTCCTGGTGCCTGCATCGCGAATGGCCCTTAAAGCTCAATGAATTTTACTGACATGGGGGCAAGATGCTGACGGCCGAGTTGCACAACCGAGCTGCGCGCATGTGGCCGGCAGGTGACGTCTGCCTCCACGGGTTGCGAGAAGAGATTGATGAGGAACAGTGCCGAGCGGCTGCCGTTGGTGCGCAGCGAGGCCCAGACGGCGGGATTGGAGCAGGAGATTCTGGAGCGAACTCCGAGGCGCAGTAACAGAGTGCTGAGAAGCTGCTGATGCTCGCGTCGGCCATGGTTCCAGCTCATACCGAGAAAGATTGCCTTGCCTCCGCCTGAAGTGGTGAGTTGCCAGGCAACAACTCCTCCTGACCACTCATCGACGCCCAGCACCTCAGCGCCGACGGGCAGCCTGGTGGTGGTGAATACATTGCCGTTGCTTGCGATGTTGTGGACGCCAGCGATGTTGATGCGAACGGCTTCAAGCTTGTGGTTGCGTAGCTCGGGGCTGCCGAGGAAATCCGCCAGCACCGTGCATGGCATAAAATTTTCATCGTATGCGGGGAGAGTTGGGGTGATGAGGGCGCAGCCCTTGTTCTGGAGGAAGCGCACGATGCGCTGCTGCTTTGCGGCAGCCATGTAGCTGGATGCAGGGACCAGGAGGGGCATCTCGATATCGTTTGCCCACGCATCGGAGCGGAGGTCGCAGAACTCCGGCGAGAGGCCGGCGCAGAACGAACTGGTGAGCACGCCCTTGCGCAGGAACTCCCATGCTTCAGGATTCGACATGCGCTGTTCGTCGCGCTGCTTCCAGAAATGGATTGATCGCGGCACGTCGAAGTCAAGTGCGACACGAAGGTCTGCTTCGCGCCCGGCCTCGGCGAGCCATTCATTGTCCTTAAGAAAGTTGCCGAAATCTTTTTGGACGGCGTAGAGCGGGCGAAGCTCTCCGCTGGCGCTGATGGCGGCATCGTAGTCATAGTCGTCTGAAGTCATGCCAAGGCCGGGGGGATTGGGGCCGCCAGTAAATACGTAGTAACTGCTGCCCTTCATTCCATAGGCGAGGTGCATCCAGTACCAGGCGGCGCAGTCACCGGCCTGGATGGGCGGCCAGGTATAAGGGCTGCCACCCTGCAATTCGAAGACTGTAGGCGGATAACCCATGATGCGTAGCATCTCAAGCGCGCAGAAGATATCTACGCTTGCGGGCGCAGTGGGGTTGTCGGGGCGGTCCTGGCCGAGGTTGTAATAGGAATCCGTCCCCAATAGAAAGTCATTTCCCTGGGCGCGAATGGTCTCAAGGAACAGCGGGCTCATGCTGGGGTCGCCGGCGTTGTGCGCGAAGGGAACTGCGATCCCGTTCTGGTGAGCGAGGTCGGCGAGGACCTTTGTGTATTCCGCAATTGTGCCGAGGTAGAAGTCAAAGTAATCCTTGGCGCGGCGCAGGTCAGCGAGGGTTTTGCATTGATCGACGGACAGGGGCAAGGCCGCCTCAAATGACTCGAAGTTGGCGCCATAGGCCTTGTTCATAACGGCCACAGTGCCGTAATGAGCGCGGAGGAACTCAGGATATCTGCCACCGATTTTGCCGAAGCCCATGGCCTCGGGGTTGTAGTCCACGCTGCCGTGCCAGATATGCGCCCCGGTGAGTTCGTTGTCCAGTTGCAGCAGGGCAACGGGCCCACCGTTCTGGACGGTATGCTTTGCAATGATTGGACAAAGCTGCCGGTACCAGAGGCGCGCTTTCTCAAGATAGTCAGGGTGCAGGTAGGAGACAGAGTCCCCCAGAGGCTTGTTGTCAACGGAGCGGGCGAGGATTTGGGGCTTGCCTTCAATGAGCCAGTCGGGGACTCCTCCGCGCTTTAGCTCGGAACCGATGAATGGTCCGGGGCGCGCAATGACAAGCAGTCCCGCGGCGGAAGCGGTTTGAAGGAAGGACTCGAGATCGTGAACGCCGTCGCCGGTTTCAAACAGGAACTTGCCTGGCTGCGGCTCGTGAACGGCCCATGGAATGTACGTGGCGATGCAGTTTCCTCCGGCCTGCCTGAAGAGGTCCATCCGCCGCCGCCAGTCGGCTTTGGGGGCGCGAAAGTAGTGCATTTCTCCCGCGACGAGGAACTGCTTGCGGCCGTCAATCTCAATCGATTGGCGGGTGAAGCGGATGCCGCGCGTCTCTTTCGCAGTGCTGTTGGCCTGCAAGGGAATGGCATGGAGTGCGGCGGGCAACAATGCGTCCAGACTGGTAACTCCCATGGCGGACAGAAACACGCGGCGATCGATCATGAGTGGGGTCCTCTTGTGCTGAATGGATGTATCAGCATGGCATGTGTGTTTAAGTGGCAAGGATAGTGAGTTGCAGTTGGAACTGCAAGGTTCGACGAACGAGAGGCGGCTGGATTGAGAATGCCCAGGATGAGCGTATTGATTTGCTGGGCGGGTGGATGTATCTTCAGTGGTTGCGCGGGGAGTCAAGTGCAGGCAGGCTTTGAGCCGCGCGGAAGGAAGATCGCAATGAAGGCAGCAAGGATGCGGTGGGTTCTGCTGGGAGTTCTGCTGTTGCTGGCCCTGGGTGTGCAGAGGGCTTCTGCCGCTGGCAAGGTGGTCAGGGATGCGGACAAGGGTGGAACGGTACGGCTCAAGGTGGGAGAGACGCTGGAGGTTCGTCTCAAGTCGAATCCCTCCACCGGGTTCATGTGGTATATCCAGGCGAAATCGACGCCTCTGCTCAAGCTGGCCAGCCAGTCGGAGACTGAGCCTACGAAACCGGGCGTGGGGCGGCCGATCTTCCAGATTTTCAAGTTCGAGGCCCGGCAAAGCGGAGAGGGCGTCCTTTTGCTCCACTACGTCCGGTCGTGGGAGAAGCCTGTGCCGGACGAAGAGCAGTTTGATCTGCATGTACAGGTGGAATGACGCTGCCCTGTAAAATCCGATGTAGAGCGCATACAATTCAGGATGAAAATGGCCAAGACAAAAGGAACGATATTTGAGGTTGCGTGCCCGGACTGCGGGGCGATGATCAAGATTGATGCCGCTACCGGCGTGCTGGTGAGTCACACTTCAGCACCGCGCAAGCGCATGTTTGAGGACCTGGAGACGGCTGCGCAGGCGATGCGCGAGCAGGAAGAGCGCAAGGAGTCTATCTTCAGGCAGTCAGTGGACGCGGAAAAGAACAAGGCGGATTTGCT